>OGGP01000876.1_pt1 | contig 14915 bp, 15 predicted proteins | sample 1571261 | NCBI WGS metagenome assembly OGGP01 (sample SAMEA2581968, study PRJEB24529) | metagenome | biome: Human gut stool | place: China | collected 2011
TGGAGTTACTTGAAAAATTATTTGTTTTTTCACCAACACTATTTGACAAAGAGCCTCTTAATTCCATGTTTGACTTTTTTGTTTTCCCTTTTCATAAACTGTTATGCTATCAACAGTCCCATCTTCTTGGTATCTCTTCCAAGTTCCATCTTTTACCCAGTTTTTGTATCTTCCTTCCTCCATAACTTTTCCATTATCCCAGAAAGTTTTCCATACTCCTGTTCCATTACTCAAATCTTCCTTGTGAAGAGTTTTTCCATTTTGATTATAAACTTCAAGTCCAACAATCTTATTATTTTTATATCTTATAATAGATTTTACCTGTCCATTAGTATAGTAAGCTTTTTGCTCTCCATCTAACTTATCATTGTTATAGTTTTCACTCATAACAATTTTTCCATCATCAGAATACCAAATTCTCGCTCCATGGAGTTTTCCATTTTGATACTCCTCGCTACTCTCTATTATCTCTCCTAAGAATAGGGCAAATTTTCCTGTAAAAGGTTTATTTTCTCCTTTTACATAGACAAGTTTATCATCTCCATAAACTTTTTTACTTATATCCTCTACCCTTAGATCATTTTTTTTCTCTTGAGATACTTTATTCACTGTTTCTTCTTTAGATATTTTTTCCTCTGTCTTTACATTAGAATCAATTTTTTCTAAAGGAATTAACTCATTATCTTTAGAGTGAGAGTTAATCTTTTTAGTAGAACTACTATTTAATTCTTGACTAATCTCATCTAAAGTTTTTATCTCTTTTATCTCATAAGCATTTAAATTTAACCCTAATATAATAAATGAAATTAAAATTGCCCTTTTCATTTTTTCTATTTTTTCCTCTCTTAAATTATGAAATATAAAATCAATCCCTAGAGGAAAACTAAACTATTATTTAGAGTAGTTAGGTGCCTCTTTAGTTATTGTAATATCATGTGGGTGGCTTTCTTTTAGTCCTGCACCAGTTATTTTTATAAATCTTCCATTTACTTTTAGATCTTCAATTGTAGGAGTTCCACAGTATCCCATTCCTGCTCTAATTCCTCCACAAAGTTGGAATATAACATCTTTTAAGCTTCCTTTGTAAGCTATACGTCCTTCTATTCCTTCTGGAACTAATTTTTGAGCATCGTTTTGGAAGTATCTATCTTTAGATCCTCTCTTCATTGCTGCTATTGATCCCATTCCTACATAAATTTTATATTTTCTTCCTTCAAGAATAATCTCTTCTCCTGGAGCTTCCTTAGTTCCTGCAAGGATTCCTCCTAACATTACACAGTCTGCTCCTGCTGCTAGAGCTTTTACGATATCTCCTGAAAGTTTGATTCCTCCGTCAGCTATTACTCCAATTCCTCTTTCTTTACATACTTGATATACATCGTTTACTGCTGTTAATTGAGGAACTCCAACTCCTGCAACAACTCTTGTTGTACAGATTGATCCTGGTCCGATTCCAACTTTAACTGCGTCTACTCCAGCTTCAATAAGGTCAAGAGCTGCTTCAGCAGTTACAATGTTTCCTCCAATTAGATTTAAATTAGGGAAAGCTGCTCTAATCTCTTTTATTTTTCTAATAACTCCAGCTGAATGTCCATGTGCAGAGTCAACAGTGATAATATCTACTCCTGCTCTTACAAGTGCTTCAACTCTTTCTAAAGTATCATTTCCAATTCCTACTGCTGCTCCTACTCTTAAAGTTCCATGAGCATCTTTACAAGCATTTGGATACTCTGTTAAGTTATCAATATCTTTGATTGTTATAAGTCCTTTTAAATATCCTTGTTCATCTACGATAGGTAGTTTTTCTATTCTATGAGAAAGTAAAACTTCTTTAGCATCTTCTAATGTTGTTCCTACTGGAGCAGTGATAAGTTCCTCTTTAGTCATAATTTCCCCAACTAATTGTTCCATATCTTTATGATATTTTATATCTCTATTAGTTACTATTCCAATAAGTTTTCCATCATCTTCAATAACTGGAAGTCCAGATATTTTATATCTTCTCATTAGATCTTCAGCAAATCCTACTGTACAATCTGCTTTTAAAGTAACAGGGTTTCTAATCATTCCACTTTCGATTCTTTTTACTCTATCTACTTCAGCAGCTTGATCAGCTATACTCATATTTTTATGAATAAATCCAATTCCACCTTGTCTAGCTAAAGCAATAGCTAAGTCTGATTCAGTTACAGTGTCCATAGCAGCACTTAAAATAGGTACATTTAATGTAATATCTTTAGTTAATCTAGCTTTTAAACTAACCTCGTGTGGTAATACCTCTGATTTAGCAGGTATAAGTAATACGTCATCAAATGTGATTGCTTCTTTTACTATCTTTCCGTTCATCATCTTTCTCCTTTTTTCATAAAAATTTATTTATATTTAAAATGTAAAATTAAACCCTCAAAGAATATATTTTGAATATTATATCACAAATTTTAAAAATTTGTTACAAAAAAAAGATTTTTTATAAAAAAATTATTTATTGTATATGTCAATTTTTTGATATGGAATCTCAATACTATTTTTATCAAATTCCTCTTTTACTATTTCGTTAAAATCAAACATTGTTGTCCAATAATCTTTACTTTCAACCCATACTCTAAATACAAAATCTAGAGAACTTGCATTTTGCTTAGACATTCTAATAGTTTTACCCTTTTCTTTAATTACTGCTGGATGTTCGTCAGCTATTCTATTTAAGATCTCTTTTACCTTTTCAGCTGGTGTATCATATGAAACTGAGAATACCATATCCAATCTTCTAGTTGAGTTCTTAGAATAGTTTATAATAGCACCATTTGCTAATTGTCCATTAGGAATAATAATTACTTTATTATCTGGCGTAATTAAAGTAGTGTATAAGATATGAATTTGATCTACTGTTCCATCTAATGAACCTGTTGAAATATAATCCCCTTTTGAAAATTGTTTAAAGAATAGAATTAACATTCCTCCAGCTAAGTTTGTTAAACTTCCTTGTAATGCTAAACCTACAGCTAATCCTGCAGTACCTAGTATAGTTACTAATGAAGTTGCTTTAACTCCAATTACGCTTACAACTACAAAGAATAAAGTGATATAAAATACTGTTTTTAAAAGTGATACAGTAAAACTTTGTAATAACGGATCTACTTTTCTCTTTTCTAATGTTCTTGCATAAGCTGTCAAAATCATTGATAAAATTTTTGGCCAGAAAACAAGTAAAATTATTAAAATAACTCCTCTAAATACTATCTTAGGTAAAATTCCTAAAATATCTGCTAAAAAATTTTCTAGTAATAAATGCATTTGTCCATCTCCTTTAAATTTTTTATATTTTCTTATTATATTATTTTTTTTGTTTTTTCACAAGTATATACCAAAAATATTTAATTTTTTTCTAATTTAGGCTATAATATACTTATGAGGTGAAACTTTATGAAACATATAAAAGGGATTATTCAAATAATCCATGGAATGAGTGAACACAAGGATAGGTATAAGCATCTTTTTAAATATTTTTCTGAAAGAGGGTATCTAGTTGTTCTTAAAGAACATCTACACCACGGACATAATAATATTGACCAAGAAAAAATTGGTATCTTTGAAAATGATTTTAATCAATTAATTATAGATCAAGTTAATTATACGAAAGAATTAAAAAAACTATATCCAGAGACTCCCATATATATTTTAGGACATAGCATGGGATCTTTTATAGCTCAAGAACATCTAAAATTGTGTTATAATATTGTAGATGGATATATTATTTGTGGTTCTTGCTATAAAATGCCTTTTCTCTGGAAATTAGCTGAATATTTAAGCTTTTTTATGAATAAAATATATAAAAACAGGAGAGCTCATTTTATAAAAAAACTGGTATTTTTAAACTCCAATAGCAAAGTTAAATCAGAATACTATTATAATGAAAACTCTTGGCTCTCTAGAGATATAGAGGAAGTTAAAAGTTATTGTGATGATGAGCTTTGTGATTTTACATATAGCAGTAGTTTTTATTCAGACTTTTTCTACTTTTTAAATAGACTGTATCTACCTATATCTTTCAAAAATATAGATAGAAATCTTCCTATTTACATAATTTCTGGAGATATGGACCCTGTGGGAAGATATGGAAAGGGAGTTATACAACTAAATAACTTCTATAAAAAACTAAATTTTACAAATGTTCAATGTAAACTTTATCCAAATGCTAGGCACGAATTACATAATGAAATAAATAGAGATGAAATTTTTTTCAATATAGAAAAATGGTTAAATAACTAAAAATTTAAGGAGATGATTTCATGTACACTTGTGATGCTTGCACAAAACATGTTTGTAGAACAGGAGATTTAACGGATGCACCATTAAATTGCCCTTGTAGAGATTTAGAAAAAGTTGAGGATATAAAAAAATTCTATTTAGAAAAAGAAAATATGATGTTAGCTCATGAGTCAGCTTTAGTTGAAGCTGAAGGATATTGCCAACAAACAAGAGTAGAAGAGATAATCACTTTTGCTAAAAAATGTGGTTACAAAAAGTTAGGAGTTGCTTTCTGTGTAGGACTTGCTAAAGAAGCTAAAGTTTTTGCATCTATACTTAGACACCACGGTTTTGAAGTAGAATCAGTTATATGCAAAAGTGGTTCTATTCCAAAAAGTTTTATAGGTATTTCAAATGAGGAACAAGTAAGACCTTGTACTTATGAGCCTATGTGTAACCCTATTGGACAAGCTAAGTTTTTAAGCGCTGCTAAAACTGATTTAAATATTCTTTTAGGACTTTGTGTTGGACATGATTCTCTATTTATAAAACACTCTGATGCACCAGTTACTGTTTTTGCAGTAAAAGATAGAGTACTTGGACACAACCCTCTAGCAGCTATCTATCTTGCTGAAGGATATTATAAAAAGAAACTTTTCAAATAGATTGGAGCAGAAAAAATGATTAAAAAAAATTCATTGTGGATAAACAATAAAAATGGACGTGAATATCAAGTTGTTAGTGAAGCTATTGATTGCACTAATGAACGTGATGGTCTAATTGTAGTAGTATACACTTGCAAAGAAGCTGAAGGAAAACTTTTTATAAGAGAAAAAGGGGAATTTTTAGTTAAATTCTCTCCAAAAGAATAGAAAAAATGGACAGTTAAATAACTGTCCATTTTATTTTTAAGCTGTTGCAAAAACATAAGTATTATATATATTAATAAAGATAATTACTCCCATTAAAGCTAGGAAAAGCTTATCAACTTTCTCCTCTGAAATCTTTTTATTAACGATTCCTCCAGCCATTCCCCCTAAAACTCCACCTAGTACCATAGTTATTAAGAATACTAAGCTAACTTCTGGAATAGTTTGTTTTACAATACTTTGAACTAAACTTGCTATTTGAGAGAAAAGGATAATATAGATTGAGTTTATTGCTGCTTCCTTTGTTCCCATTGAGAAGAAATAGATTAAAATTACTAAGTTGATAGGTCCTCCACCTATTCCTAAGAATGAAGAACAAATACCTAAAATTATTCCTATCACTAAACATAAAATTTTATTCTCATATCTTTTAGTTTCTATTTGACTTTTCTTTAAAGTATAGATAAAAGTTCCAATTGTCATTAATACCAATACTATTGATTGTATCATTCCAAGAACATTTTCATTAGCAAATGCCATTTTAATATGTTGAAATAACATTTTTCCCATGATTCCACCAAAAACACTTCCTAGAGCTAACCAAGTTGTAAGTTTAGTATTAATCTTAGCTGAACCACCTTTTAACGCTTTAAATACAGAGATTATAGACATTGAAAGAACAGTACAACCTGATAAAAAGCTAACTGCTGATACACTCATCACACCAACAGCATCTAACACAGGTTTAATTATTACTCCTCCACCTATTCCACATATTGCTCCAACTAAAGACGAACAAAAACTAACCACAAAAAAAATAACTGGCATAAAATTTCCCTCCAAAATATATTATAATTCTTATATTATATTGCCTTTCTTATAAAAAATCAACCATAGATTAAAAACTTAATCTAACTTTAGCTGATTTCTCCCTCAATGTAATGGAAATTTTCTTATATTAAAATTTAATTTTTTATGTTAGAATGTGAAGTAAACAAAAATTTTTAAAGGGGTGAAATATGGCAAAATTTGATGAAATATACAAAGATATTGTTAAAACTATTGATGAAAAAGGGATTTGGAGTGAAGGACAAATAAGAACAAAATATGCCGATGGCACTCCTGCTCATTACAAAAGCTATATAGGTTATCAATTTAGACTTGATAACTCTACTGATGAAGCACATCTTATAACTACAAGATTTGCTCCTAGCAAAGCACCTATTAGAGAGCTTTACTGGATATGGATTATGCAATCTAACGATGTAAATGAACTTAATAAACTGAAATGTAAGTTCTGGGATGAATGGAAGATGGCTGATGGAACTATTGGAAAAGCTTATGGTTACCAAATTGCCAAAGAAACATTTGGATATAAAAGTCAATTAGATTATGTTGTTAATGAATTGAAAAAAAATCCTAATAGCCGTAGAATTATGACAGAGATTTGGGTTCCTGAAGATTTAGATAAAATGGCTCTTACTCCTTGTGTTCATCTTACTCAATGGAGTGTAATTGGAGATAGACTTTACCTTGAAGTTAGACAAAGAAGTTGTGATGTAGCTTTAGGACTTGTGGCAAATGTATTCCAATACTCAATTCTACACAAATTAGTAGCTATGGAGTGTGGATTAAAACCTGCTGAAATTATCTGGAATATTCACAATGTCCACATCTATGATAGACATATGCCAAACCTATTGGAACAAGTAAAAAGACCATCTCTTGATGGAGCTACTGTTAAAATAGAAAACTTCAAATCAATTTATGATTTTAAACCTGATGATGTAGTAATTGAGAACTATAATTATGGAGAAAAAATTTCTTATGAGGTGGCAATCTAATGAGTAAACCTAAATTAAAAATGATAGTTTGTGTTGGAGAAAATAATCTAATTGGAGATAAAGTTCCAACTGGTAATGGACTTTTATGGCACTCTATGGAAGAGTTACAATATTACAAATCGAAAACTATTGGTAATGTTGTTCTTTTTGGAGAAAATACTGCTAAATATGTTCCTATCAATTTAATGAAAAAAAATAGAGAGGTTATTGTTTTAACTTTAGAAAGTAGATTAGAAGATATTATGAAACAATATGAAGATAGTGGAAAAGATATATTTATCTGTGGTGGATATACAATATATAAATATTATCTAGAAAATTATGAGATTGATGAGATCTATATCTCAAAATTAAAACCTCATGTTGAAGTAGCACCTGCTACTAACCCACTATATTTCCCAGATGTGGAAAAATTTGGCTATAAATTAGTTTCTTCTACTGAATATAATGATTTTACTGCAACAATTTATAAAAAATAAGTATCTACTCAGCTGTGTAAAATCTACAAAAGATTATCTAGTTCAAAGTTCAATTTTTATAATACTAGGTTATCTTTTAAAGATTAATTTTCAAAACTTATATTTTTAATATCAACTAGCCTTCATACTAAAGAATAAAGAATCCCTAGGCTTATTCCGTTGAAAATGCAAAACTCGACTTCGTCTCAAACACGTTGCATTTTCTTAACTTCATTTCGCTGAGGGATTCTAATATTCTCTAGTGAACTACGGCTTTAGTTGATATTGGGATAAAATTTTGATTTTTATAGATTTTATATGTAATAGGTGAGTAGTTACTAATATTTAAAAATATGTAGCTCCTTTTTTCCTTTATTTATATCTATAAATCCTGTTTTACCATAGAATAAAACTCCATCTAATAGATATGTTTTCTTTTGAGCTGCTACCTCTCTAGTAGAGTTAAAGAATATTATCTCTCTATCTTCTGAAATTTTTACTCTAATAGCTTTAGCCTCATCTTCACCAACTAAATCTAAATTTCCTCTTCTAACTTGAATTTTTTCAACTTCTAAATTCTCTGGTGATATTACTGTAAATAAGACTGCATTTTCTACAAATGAAGTTTCACTTTCTATTCTAGTAGATTTTTGTAGTGTATTATACTCTTTTGAAATTTGTATATCTTTTTTATTTAATTTTACACTGTCACTCCATTTCATATGAAGAGTATTCTTTTTCTTCAAGATTACATGGTTATCTTCTAACTCAGCTTTAACATCTGAATCCAAGTTAAAAAATTGTTTGTAACTATGCTCTCCTCTTGTTAAAAATTCATCTACTACTACCCATAAATCAGGCTTAATATAGAATATCTTTCTATTTGAAACAGCAGGAATAGGTTAATCTAAATATCCTAAATGTCCACCCTCTACATAATCAAACTTATCATCAAATTTATACATTGAGTTTAATGGAAGAGGTGTTTTTCCTATTCCCCAAGAACCATTAAATTTTGAAAATAGTTGATTATCCATTATTATTGTATTATGTGAGTAGTTATTTTTTAACTCTATTCTAGTTTCATTTCCCTCTACATAAGTATATCTTCCTGAGTCAATAAGAAAATCTTCTCCTTTATAAGTCAGATCAAAATGTAACATATCTCCATGCCCATGTCCACTTCCTATTGATCCACAAGTAAACCATAGATAACTTCCCTTTTCATCAAAAGAGTCACGTAGATAAAAATTACCACTATTTTGTAAAGCTACTGATGTATACTCTGGTTTTTTAGCTTGCAACTTTGGATAGTTCTCTATACTTCTTTGATCTAACTCCCAAATTGATTCAAAATCTATCTCTTCAAATCCACCAAATTTAAGCTCCTCATCTTCCAAAACTGCTGCACATCTTGTAATTATATCTCTTAAATCTGTATCATCACTATCCCCTTGCATCGGTTGGTGATGATTTGGTTTTTTTCATAGCAAAGTTTGAAAATCCTATTTTTCTTATATTTTCTCTAATAAATTGAGGGATCTCCATATTGTGCTGTTTAAATTGTACTGCTGTTTCTAAAAGACAATTTAAAACTTCATTTTGATACATAGGAGATTGCTCCCAATGAACTCCATCTGGAAGTATTTGAATTTTACATTGATGTTCCAATCTTTTTAATGGAACTGTAAAGTAATCTGTATCTAATTTTCCATAATAAAAAGCAAAAGTAATAAGCCCACAATTTTGAAGAACTCCCCAGTTGCTTAAAGTTCTAAAATCATCATAGATCTCAAGTAGAATATCACATTGTTCCTTTAAAGAGTTATATACTTTCTCTTTAAAATCTTCATCAAATTTATACTCTCTTTCAAATAGCTCCATTGTTTTTATCCAGTTAATACATCTAAGCCCCATCTCTATTGTACGAGCACAATCTTTAAATTCTGGATTGGTAAGTTCAACACTATTTATCCAAGAGTTCATCTGTCTTATAAATGTAGTTAAATATTTTTCATCCTTTGTTAAAAGATAAGCTTTACCTAAAAAAGTCCAATATTTATGTCTATTTAGCATAAATGCCCATTCTTCATCTTCAAAAGGAATCTTATTCCATTGAATCTCTCCATCAAATTTTACAGGTATATTACAAGCTTCCATATCCCATTTGTGATTAAAGATAAAAGTATTATCACAAATCATATCAGCAGTTTGTAATAAAAGCTCTTTTGTCATATCCATATTTTCTCTCTCCCTTAAAAAATATTTTATCGAATTTAAAATTCTATAATTATAATAACAAATTATTTTTTTATTTTCTAGAGAGATTTAATTTATATCAAATAAAAAAGACAAGTAAGTTTAATTTCCCTACTTGTCTCAAGGTATATTAAATTAATAGATTTACTACTGAAAGTGCTCCTATAACCCACATAGTAAGTGAGATCTTTTTAAAGTCCGCACAGGCTACGTTTATAATAATATAAGAGATAAATCCTATACTAAGTCCTATAGCTATACTGTGAGTCATTGGCATAAATATAATTGTCATAAAGGCTGGTATTGATTCTTTCATAGTTGAAAGATCTAATTGAGAGATATTTCTAAACATAAATATCCCAACAATTACTAATGCAGGTGATACTGCAAATACTGGAATAGCTTCAACTATTGGAGCTATAAATAGAGCAAGTAGGAAGAATAATCCTGTGAAAATAGAAGCAAGCCCTGTCTTAGCTCCAACTTTTATTCCTGCTATTGATTCTCCATAAGTTGTAACTGTACTTGTTCCTAATAAAGCTCCTATTATAGTTGACGAGCAGTCTGCTAAAAGCATTCTTCCTAATCCTTTTTTTCTCTCCTCCTCATCTCTAAATTGAACCTCTTTGTATGTAAACATCAGTACACTTAAAGAATCAAATAGATCTATAAACATAAATGAGAAGATAGATCCTAAAAGACTAATTTTTAATACTCCAAAAACATTAAGTTTAAAAAGTAATGGTGTCATACTTGGTGGTGATGATAACAGTTTCTCTGGAATATCCACTTCTCCTAAAAACATTCCTATAATAGAGATCACTATTATACTTATTAAAACTCCACCTCTAACCTTTTTCATATCTAGAATATACATTAAAAATAGTCCTGCAAAAGAAAGAGCTACTGGTAATGTTATAGGTGCTATCTTTACCAAAGTTTCTGGATTAGCCTCTATAACTCCCATACTTTTTAATCCTATCAACGAAAGAAAAAGTCCTATTCCTACTGTTGCAGCTGTTAAAAGTTGTTGAGGAATAGAGTTAATTATCTTCTCTCTAACTCCACAAATTGCCAGTATCAGATAAAATACCCCTGAAAAGAAAACTACTCCTAAAGCATCTTGCCAAGGAATTCCATTTCCCTTTACTAAAGTAAATGTGAAAAAGGCATTTAATCCAACTCCAGGAGCTAGGGAAATAGGTACATTCCCTAGAATACCCCCTAAAAATGATCCTATTGCAGTTGCTACACAAGTAACTGTTACAAGTGCTCCCTTATCCATTCCTGTCAATGAAAGAACAGCAGGATTTACAAAAATAATATAAGAAATTGTTAAAAAAGTTGTTAATCCCCCAAAAAATTCCCCTTTTATACTTCCACCTCTCTCAGAGATTAAAAATTTATCATCAAGGAATTTTACAAAATTATTTTTCTCCATCATTCATTCCCCTCTTAATTATTATTTATTATTCCAATATCCTATATGAGCTCTTGCTATCTCTTTAGCTAACTCTTCATCTGCAATTGGTCCAATTACCTCTATATTTTTTTGCCCTCTTGCTAAAATTTCTCTACAAGGCATATCAAAAGTTGGGTTATCTTCATCAGCTCCTGTTAAAGCTAAAAGTTGTTTTTCACTTATTCCATAGACAATTCTTCCTACATTTCCCCAATAGATAGCTCCTGTACACATACAACAAGGCTCAGCTGTAGAATAAAGAGTACAATTCCATAAAAACTCTCTTGAATAAAGTTTTACAGCTTTTCTCATAGCAGTAGTTTCTGCATGTCCTGTGCACTCTTTTTCAGTCACTTCAATATTACCTGATTCAACAATAATATTTCCATCTTTGTCAACTATTAAAGCTCCAAAAGGATGGTTTCCTGATGCTACAGATTCATCTGCAATTTCAATACATCTTTTGATGTATTTAATGTGGTCTAAATTACTCATAACTTCCTCCTAAAAAAATTAATAATAAAAAAGGTAACCTCTAAGGGTTACCTTTAACTTACATACACACTTCACCCTTGCAAGATGAGCAGTATTTTCACCTGCCTAATGAGTCTCTTGTGGGCGCCATTGTTACTTAATATTTAGTTTCATATAATTTATGTTAAATTATATCATACATACTTTAAAATTTCAATTAAATTTATTTTAATTTCTTCTTAAGTCCTAAAATATTTTTATTTAATGACTTTAAATAATTTATTCTTAAATCTCCATCTCTAAAAGAGCTGACGACAAACTTTTTCCATGTTTATCTAAGGCTAAAGATCTTGTTACTCCTCCCCCTAGTGCTTCATCCATTACAAAGTTTAAAGCTCCTAAATTAGGAAGTTCATATCTAATTACTTCCCCTTTTACAATATCTTTAAAGTATTCTTTTACCTTTTCTGCTGTTACTTTTTCACAAATTAGATCATAATCTTTTTCATCATAAACTATTAAAGATATATTTGAAATATTTCCCTTATCTCCTGTTCTTGAATGAGCTATTTCTAAAAGTTTCATCTTAAACCTCCTCATATATAACTTCTAATTCTATATCTTCTCTTGGAATAAATATTGAACAAATAGATACAACTTCACTTGCACTTTTTGTTACTCCTCCTCCACCTGAAGGTCCATTAGTATAAAGTGTTTCTACTTCATTTCCTATTTTCACTGCATCTTCTCTTTTTACAGTTCTACCTGCAACTCTTAATCTAACTTCTCCTAATAAAGCTGGATCACACAATTTTTTTCCTATACTATTTCCATATAAAGAGTTAACTCCAATTAAATCTACTTTTAATTCATCATATTTTACTCCAGTAAAATCCAATCTTTTTTTAACTACTTCACCTGCTAATTTAGCTTTTTCATAAGCTGTAGATCCACCATAACTGATCTCTCCTGTTCCAATAAAACAATCTTTATAACCTATACTTACCTTTAATGTAGCTGGTTTTTTCTTACCTGTTGCTCCTGTTAAAAATACTTTATTTTTTTCTAATTCTTTCAATGAGATAGTTGTAAAATTAGCTACTCCATCAGGTGTCATATAATTTTTAGGATCATGAATTTCATAAATAAGCTGTTCTTTACATGTATGAGTACTTACAACTCCACCACTAGTTTCTGTTTTAGTAATAACTACATCTCCATTTTCACTTACCTCAGCAATAGGAAAACCTACATTCCAAAGATCTTCAACCTCATTATATCCAGGTACAGCAAAATATCCACCACAAACTTGAGCTCCACATTCAAGAAGATGTCCTATCATTATACCTTTTCCTATGAGATCATAGTTTTCTACATCCCATCCAAACTCATAAATTAATGGTGCCATAAATATTGCTGGGTCTGCACAACGTCCTGTTACAACTATATCAGCTCCATTTTTTAATGCTTCTACTATTCCATCAACTCCTAAATATACATTTGCTGAAACTAATTTATCTTTAATTGTATTTAAAGGAGTTTTTAATTCAAGAACTTCACAATCTAAATATCTATCTAATTTATCAGAAATATCATCTCCAAGAACTGCTGCAATTTTCAATCCTTTTATATTCATCTCTTCTGCCATAGATTTTATCTTTTTTATTGCTCCTAAAGGATTAGCAGCTCCCATATTTGTAATTACTTTTATATTTTTTTCTTTACAAATAGGTAATATTTTTTCAAATCTATATTCAAGTAATCCATTATATCCCTTATTTGGATCTTTTAATTTTTCCTGTTGTGCAATAGCTATTGTTCTTTCTGCAAGGCACTCAAAAACAATATAGTTTATATTCCCATTTAACATTAAATCAACAGCAGGTTCTATTCTATCTCCAGCATATCCTGCTCCTGAAGCTATTCTTATTTTTTTCATTTTAACCTCCTAAAATCCAAACTTTATTTATACAATACTCCTGTTATTACAGCTACAATTAACATCACTATTGTTGTTAAAAAAGCATATGGTATAGTTTTCTTTTGATGCTCTCCCAATTCAACACCTGTAAGTCCTATTAGCAAGAATGTTGAAGCTGTAAGTGGACTTACTGGGAATCCAGTTGTCATCTGTCCTAAAATTGCAGCTCTAGCAACTGATATTGCAGAACTACCAAGCTCTTGAGCTGTTGTTGCCAATACTGGTAAAATTCCAAAATAGAATGAATCTGGATCAAATAATAGACTAGCTGGCATACCAATAACCCCTACCAAAATAGCCATAGAACGTCCTAACGATTTTGGTATAATATCAACCATTACTGTTGACATCTCTTTTATCATTCCTGAACCCTGCATTATTCCTATAAATGCTCCTGCTGCAAATAGTATACTAGCCATCATTAAAGCAGCCTTAGCATGCGAATCTACTCTCTCTTTTTGCTCTTTTACTGAAGGATAATTTATTACTACTGAAATACAAAATGCTATCATGAATACCACTGCTGGTGGAAGTTTACCTGATATTAAAACTCCTATTGCTAATATTATAGTAATAATATTTATTCCAAAATTTCTACTTTCTTTCTTTTCTCCTAGATTATCTGTATTAATATTTAAGTGCTCTATACTTCCAATTCTTTTCTTTTCATCTCTACCTAATTTTATAGCTACAAATAAAACAAAAATTATTCCAGCTAAAACAGGTATAAATAATGGATTAAATAACTCTGTAACTGAGATTTTTAATGATGTTGCTGCCCTTAAAGTAGGTCCTCCCCATGGAAGTATATTCATTACTCCAGCTCCTAATCCTACAATTGTTGCAAGTGTTGTTTTTCTCATTCCAAGAGCTTCATATAATGGAAGCATTGCTGGAACTGTTACTAAAAAAGTTACTGCTCCTGATCCATCTAAATGTACAATCATTGATAAAATCGCTGTTCCTACTGCTATTTTTACAGGATCTTTTCCTACTACTTTTAATATTTTATCTATAATTGGTTGAAATGTTCCTGCATCTGTTAAAATACCAAAAAATAAAATTGCAAAAATAAACATTGTTCCTGTGGGAGCAATAGATTTTACCCCATCATTTATAAACTTTCCAATTTTCAATCCATGTCCACCTATAATAGCTGTTATAATTGGAACACTGATAAGAGCTACTAGTGGAGATAATTTTTTCATCATTATTACTGCTAATAAAATAAAAATAGTTAAAAAACCTAATGCTGCTGCCATAATTTCCTCCCTCGTATAATATTTATATAATAATTTATTAATTATTAACCTATTTTAATTT
>OGGP01000881.1_pt1 | contig 14838 bp, 9 predicted proteins | sample 1571261 | NCBI WGS metagenome assembly OGGP01 (sample SAMEA2581968, study PRJEB24529) | metagenome | biome: Human gut stool | place: China | collected 2011
TAATCAGTACGGAGCTCGTTGAGTTGTTCGTAAACCTTCTGCCAGTTTGCAAAAGGAGAGAAAGGCTTTCTTTCACGATTCTCGCCACCAGACCTGCCTTGAGCCCTATCTCCTCCGTGGGCAGCAGTTTGTGCCTGAGCACCATGTCCTCCACCCCCTTGCATGGTTTCCACTCCAAAAACTTTGTAGAAGCCGGTGCGATACCAGGAGAAAGACCATGTCAGTCCCGTAAGTGCCATCGCCAACAGAAAAATCAGCGTGTACATGCCGCCTGCCACATGCAGGTCGTACCAGAACCGGCGCCAACCTTTACCGGCAACAATCTTCAGACTGTTCTTTAAAGCCTTTTTTGTACGGGGCCACCAGATGACAACGCCTGACAGCAGCACAAAGACAAGCATCAGTGTGGCAGTGCCCACAATCATTTTCCCCCAGAAGATACTTCCATCGGGCTTCATGCTGTCCAACAGCCAGCGGTGCAGGCGGAACATGGTCATGAAAAACGGCGCACGCTCATACCGGCCCTTCACCTCACCCGTGTACTGGTCCACATAGACGGAGGCACGACGAGGTTTGGAAAGATTCACCTGCCAGGCACGTTCCGGATTGGACGATGCAGTGATACCCGTCACAGAGACACTATCCGGCAAAGTAGCGGCTACTTTTTCGGCCAACCGGCTCATGGGAAGCGGTGCCGGTCCGGCTTTTTCTACATAGTAGAGGTCGCGGCGGCAAAGCTCCATCACTTCCGTCTCGAATACCAGCATGGCACCGGAGAAGCAGATAAGGGTAATCAACAGTCCGAAGGGGACTGAAAGCCATAAATGTATCTTACTGAAAATTTTCTTCATAAGTATGTTCTCTTATTCATTTCATATCAGAACCTTTATTCCAGTTTACCTACACCGTTCAGTTGGGTTGCATTGACCACCAGCCCTTTGGTAGCCGTTGCATTGGCAGGGTCTACCTTATAGATGGCAGGATAGCCGGAAGAGGTAGTGACTGCCACATATGCGTTGCCATTTTCCATGTACGGGGTATTACCAAAGCCAGAGACATCGCTTGGAAGGCCGTTCACATAAGTCAAAGCTCCGGTGGAGGCATTGAAGACGGCAAGTTGGTTGGCAACCTTGTCTGATGCCGTAATTGCCTTATCATACATCAGCAGCAGGAAATAATTACCTGAAATATACCAAGTCCGCAAGAAAGAGGCGCCATTGGCTTTCTCTTCAAGATTATAGTAATAAGCGGCATCAAATTCTTCTGCTTTGGTATCGATGCGTACAACTCCAGCAGGCAATGTAGTCTGCTGACGCGAATCACTCATGGTCTTGGCATAGCTCGGAGAAAATACATATACATAGCCGTCGTCGGCAAGCCAGTTCATCTGGTAGTACTGTGAACGGTTACGTCCGGCAGCATAACTGATTTTGTCTGTAGTGATGACCTTATGAGAATTCAGTGTCTGATCACCAAAGATAGCGATATGGCATTCATTAGGATACTGGGTCCATTGCAATTCGTCCTTCTCATAGGCACCGCTACCCTGCCCGCCGGATTCTGTCTTTATTAAATCCTCATTACCGGAAAGCACCCACTTGTAGCTACCGTCTTCGTTCTTCTGCATGCAACCATACTGGCTAAGCCCCATGGGAATGGCTGCTGCATAAACCTTACTGCCCACTTGTTCTATACCGGCCAGTGTTACGTATTCACCATTTTCAAGGAAATTTTCGGCAAGAAATGGAGTATCCTTTGTTACCGAGTTCTTTGTATAAGTCTGTTTCTCGACATCCAGATAGGAAATCAAAAAAGATTGGGGAGTATATCCATTTGCATCATTCAGTTCCGTAGGGCCGTCGCCGGTAGAAGTCGTCATTATAAATTGGTCATAATAGCCGTAGGTAGTGAAACGATTGACGTTATACTCCTGGCTACGTTTTTCCAGTTCACCGTTTGTATTCATAATGAACGACTGGGTAGTGCCTGCATTTCCCTGGTGATAGTTCAAGGCATACAGATATTTGTTTCCGTAGAACACCCAGTAAGTAGCCCCATCGTTCACAAGGCCATTGCCGGCAGCAGTAATTTCACCGCTTTCCAGTGACTCGGCTGTCAGCAGGACAGGAACGGAGCTACCTGAAACTGTAGCCGTGGCAGCTATCACATAGTTACCCTTTGAACCGGAACCGGAGCCGGAACCCGGTTCGTCTGTGTCTGTACAAGAAATTAAAGCCATTCCGGTCATTGCCATTGCCAAGAGGCCGGACAAAAGATAATTCTTCTTCATTTGTTCTTCTTATTAATTACACCTATTAAAACCATTATATTTATTAATCACCAAAATGTACACGTACCTTGCCATAGAACGCACGCCCGGCTTTCTGAAGACTGAAATTGTCGTACAAATCCTCGTTCGTGAAGTTGCGGCATTCAAACGAGATATTATAGCGGCCATTCTTCAGACTATAGCTCAATGTCAGGTTATGGGAGAACTGGTCGGGTACCATGAAATCCTTGTTCTTGCTACCGATGGCCTGCGAATAGTAGGAGAAGCTGTGCATGTACTGGTTGTCGTAAGTCACGGACAGCATATTCCCTTTCTTCCAGAGGTCGCGCCAATAGAAGTTTACGTCAAAATCAGCAAACTGATAGGGCACATTGGGAATGCGTGCCTTGTAACCGAGATTTTCCACAGAGTTGCCGGTACTGCCGATTTGCATCTTCTCATTGTCACGCACATTCATCTGCGTGAAGTTGCCGCCCACACTCAGCCAGCGTCCGAAGCCATAGCGTGCCGATACATTGTATCCCTTCGTCAGCACCTTGCCGTAGTTGGTATAAGTGGCCCCTTCTTTTCCTCCGCTCAAGTCCTGGATATTGCGCTGGATATAATCCTTCGTATTGCGGTATACCACACCGCCTTCCACGTAGACGGAATGTTTTCCAAAACTCCGGGAATAACTCAGGTTCAAGTTGATGTTGTCACTTTTCTCGGGACGGATGCCGATGTCTCCACTCTCCAGGTCTTCGTCACCAAACATCTCTTCGATAGTGGGCAGGCGGTAAGCTTTTTCATAAGAGAGCTTCGCCTGCAAGCCGGGCAGGATGAAATAGGTTCCGGCAGCACCATATCCCCAAGAGTCTACCGTACGGCTGGTGCGTACATAATTACTACCGGTATCATCCTCGGCCATAGGTCCTGCCACATACTGGCGGTAGTATTTGCCGAATGCCGAGAAGTTCCACTTTTCGGAAGGCATCAGGCGGTATGACAAACCGGAGATATTCTTGCGGGTCTGCTTGGCAATGGCATCCGTCTGTTCTTCCACCGCCAACAGTGAAGTATTATCACGCTGGAATGCACTCAACACATGATTGAAAGTCAGCATGTGGACTCTGGCAATGCGGTAATTCAAGGTCAATGTACCGTTCCAATTGTCATTATCGGCACGGGAATACTGGCGGGACTGTTCGCCGGGGCTGTTCAGCGGATGTTTCTCACCAAGCCAGTTGTATTCGTAGCGGGCAGTATCCACATTCGTAGTGGCATTGCGATTGTAGTTGGCTGTCAACACCATATCCAGCCCCTTGATTATCAAGTTGCGTTTGCTGTATTCCATCGAAGGCATCAGTGAATGGCCGAAGCGGTGCTTTTCTCCGAAGACTGTCTTCTGGCGTACACCGGTCTGTATGTCCTTGTACATGTGCGAATAGGTGAAACCGAACATCAGCCGGTCTGCCCAACTTTTGTCCACAATACCCGCTTTGGCCACAATGGCTTCGTTGTGGTAAGTATCATTGAAACGCTTCACGCGCACCTTCTCACTTTCGTTGAAACTGCCCGTCTCAAAATCCTTTACCGGCGCATCTACATGATAATCGTTGTCCGAGTAGTTTTGAAAGGCATTGATTTCATAGCTGAAACCGTTCTTGAAAGTCTGTCCGAAGTTAACGTATGAGCGGTGGGTATTGAACGAGCCGTAAGAATAAGAAGCATCCAGGAACCAGTTCCGGCGTTTCTTGTTGGTAACAATATTGATGACACCGCCAATGGCATCCGTACCGAAGCCCACGGGAACTACACCCTTATATACCTCTATACGGTCGGCAAAGCTCACCGGAATATTGTTCAGGCTGAAGGAGCTTCCCACACCTTCCTGCGGCACACCGTCAATGAACACCTTGACGTGCTTTCCGCTAAAACCGTCCAGCATCAACTGCATGTCCGAACCTACCCCACCCGACTCACGGAGTTTCATGCCCGGAGCCTTGGTCAAGGCATCGCTCAGATTCTTCGTGGTGTTCTGGAGTTCCTTTGTATCGACTGCCACAGCATTGAATGCCGACCTCTTCACCCGGCTTACTCCGGTAGAAACGATAGTCACCTCGTCCAGCTGTTGCGTTTCGGGAGCGATGGTTATGTTCAGCTTCATCCGCTCATCATTGACCAGTTTCACCTTTTTCTCCACCTTTGTATAACCTACGGCAGACACCACCAGCGTATAGTCGCCGGCAGGCGCCTTGATGTGATAGAGGCCTTCCTGATTCGTGGTTCCTCCATAACTCGTCCCTTTCAGATAAACAGTCGCAAAATCCACCGTTTCTTTTTCCGTAGAAATGATTCTACCCGAAATCATCCCTCCTCTCCTCTGCGCATGTACAGACAGAGAAGCCAACAGAAGGAAAAACAGCAGCGAGAATTTAAGTGTATATGCTTTCAATTTTATAATAATTATAATGTTGTTAGTAAACCGGTGCAAAGGTCATTATTAACAGCCAGCTGTGCAATCACTTATTGTAGGTAATTATATGGAGTGGATTTATCGTATATATCATATTATGCAATCACCATTGATAGGTATTATCAATAATAAATCTAAAAAAAGAGGAGCCGGGAAATGAAAAACCCCTATTTATAGGTATTGCCCAATATGCCTTTTTGTACGACCTTTGCTGCAAATTAAAACAAGACAACGGACAATAAATTATTAAAGTTTAAGTATGAAAATTGAAAAGATTGTAGCCCGTGAAATCCTTGATTCACGCGGCAATCCCACAGTAGAAGTGGACGTTATTCTGGAATGTGGTGTTATGGGACGCGCAGCAGTGCCTTCCGGTGCTTCTACCGGCGAGCACGAAGCGCTGGAACTTCGCGATGGCGACAAGCAACGCTACGGTGGTAAAGGTACACTAAAAGCAGTAGAAAACGTCAACAAGATAATCGCACCGGCACTGATTGGCTGGTCGTCACTGGAACAGCGTACCATCGACCACAAGATGCTTGAGTTGGACGGCACGCCTACCAAATCCAAGCTGGGTGCCAACGCCATTCTGGGTGTCTCACTGGCAGTAGCCAAAGCCGCCGCCAATTATCTCGATATACCTTTATACAGATATATCGGTGGAGTAAATACCTACGTAATGCCGGTCCCGATGATGAATATCATCAATGGAGGTTCACACAGCGACGCTCCTATCGCTTTCCAAGAATTTATGATTCGGCCGGTAGGCGCCTCTTCCTTCCGTGAAGGCCTGCGCATGGGAGCCGAAGTATTCCACGCCTTGAAAAAAGTGTTGCACGACCGCGGCCTCAGCACTGCTGTAGGCGACGAAGGCGGTTTTGCACCGGCACTGGCAGGAACAGAAGATGCGCTGGACTCCATCATGAGCGCCATCAAGGCTGCCGGCTACGAACCGGGCAAGGATGTGAAAATCGGTATGGACTGTGCCTCATCCGAGTTCTTTAAGAACGGTATCTATGACTACTCCATCTTTGAAGGCGAAAATGGTAAAAAACGTACTGCCGACGAACAAATAGCTTACTTGGAAGATTTGATTAATAACTACCCGATTGACTCCATCGAGGATGGCATGAGCGAAAACGACTGGGAAGGCTGGAAGAAGTTGACCGAACGCATCGGCAACCGTTGCCAGCTGGTTGGCGACGACCTGTTCGTGACTAACGTGGAATTCCTTGAAAAAGGTATTGCCATGGGCTGCGCCAATTCCATCCTTATCAAAGTCAATCAAATCGGTTCACTCAGTGAAACGCTGGATGCTATCGAAATGGCACACCGCCACGGTTATACCACAGTGACTTCTCACCGTTCCGGCGAAACCGAGGACGCCACCATTGCAGACATTGCCGTTGCCACCAACAGCGGACAAATCAAGACCGGTTCTCTGAGCCGCTCCGACCGCATGGCGAAGTACAACCAACTATTGCGCATCGAAGAAGAACTGGGTAACCTTGCTGTCTATGGCTACAAAAGAATAAAATAACCCTTTGTAGTGAATAAGTCATAAAGAGGGAATAGCGTCTTTGGGAAAAGGCGCTATTTTTATTAAAGAATCGTCTATATCTTTGCAAAAGTCATCCCCTACTATCCTCTATAGGAAAGATTCTTTCCAAGATGGTAGCAGGTTAATGTTTCATTGACTAAAGACTATTCGTCCGACAGTCGTTACATTATCGTCCGACATATGTTTAATTATCGTCCGATAGCTGTTGGACGATAATTAAACATATGTCGGACGAATAGTTTTTAGTAAGCAAGAATATAAAATATAGCGGCGCAACAATCATTTGCTCCCAAAGCCTCCCTTTATTATTTACGGAGGCCTTCAAAAACAGTCCTCATTCACGGTTCATCAAACGATGCTCTGCCATCTGCTCGAACTTCGTGCCGGGACGTCCGTAATTGGCATACGGATAAATGGAGATGCCTCCGCGCGGGGTGAAGATACCCGTCACCTCAATATACTTAGGGTTCATCAAATGAATGAGGTCTTTCATTATGATGTTCACGCAATCCTCGTGGAAAGCACCATGATTGCGGAAGCTGAACAAGTAGAGTTTCAAACTCTTGCTCTCTACCATCTTGACATCGGGGATATAGCAAATACGGATTTCCGCAAAGTCCGGTTGCCCCGTGATGGGACAGAGGCTGGTGAATTCGGGGCAGTTGAAACGCACCCAGTAGTCATTGCCGGGATGCTTGTTATCAAATGCCTCCAATACTTCGGGGGCATAGTCCTGACGGTATTCTGTCTTTCTCCCCAAAAGGGAAAGTTGGTCTTTCAATTCTGTCATAGCCATATATTTTTAGTGATACAAGTGTGCCTCATTTAGTAGAAGCCAAAAACTTTTCCAATCCTTCTCTGCGCAACGTGCATGCCGGGCAGTGTCCACAACCATCTCCCGGGATACCGTTATAACAAGTCAGCGTTTCGTGACGTATAAGTTCGAGCACTCCAAGCTCGTCTGCCAGCGCCCAGGTCTCCGCTTTGTCAATCCACATCAGTGGTGTGTGCAGTACGAATTGCTCGTCCATAGCCAGGTTCAGCGTCACGTTAAGCGACTTGATGAAAGCATCCCGGCAATCGGGATAACCGCTGAAATCGGTCTGCGACACCCCCGTCACAATATGATTAATCCCCCGCTCGCGGGCGTAAACGGCGGCTATACTCAGGAAAAACAGATTACGTCCCGGCACAAAAGTATTCGGAAAGCTGTCTGCCGGCTTCTCCTGGTCCATCTCCATGCCGGCATCTGTCAATGAGTTATGTCCCAGCCGGCCGATAAAGGAAACATCCATTACTTCGAACTCCACACCTGCCTTACGGGCAATGGCCCTCGCCAAGTCCACTTCCTTCTGATGTTTCTGTCCATACAGAAAACTCAGCGCATACACTTTCTTAAATTCACGTTTTGCCCAAAAGAGGCAAGTGGTCGAGTCCTGCCCGCCACTGAATACCACCAAAGCAGTGTCCCTATTCATCTTGTTAAAAGCCTCTCCCCTTGCCCTCCCCCGTAGGGAGGGAAACAGAGAGGGCATTGCTAATTATTTGTTTGACATAATAACTGATTTCCCCTCACTACGGGTAAGGGGCTTTAAATATCGCCTATTTTCCATACTTTATAGGAGATGCCTTCATCATAGACATCACTACCGTCTATCCGCTTAATAGCTTTTACCACACGGATAGTCACAGGCAGTATCAATACCTCGTACATGGACTTCAGCAGAATCTGGATACACATCATCACCAGCAACTCCCGCCATGCAATGATTCCTCCGAACGCAACCGGAAAGAAAATCAACGAGTCTGCCGTCTCACCAACCACCGTCGACCAAATGGCACGTGCGGAGAAATTACGCCCATTGCTTGCCAGTTTCATGCGGCTCATTACGTAGGCATTCAGAAAAGAGCCCACCAAGAATGCCGTCAGACTGGCTATGACAATACGGGGCGCCATTCCAAAAACGAAATTGAAATGCGCGGCACCATCCCAGAAAGGGGCGGCAGGCAACGCCACGGCTATCAGTCCCAGCATTACCACAAAAAAGTTCATGGCAAAACCGCTCCAGATAATCAGGCGGGCTTTACGAAAGCCCCAAACCTCGGCTATGCAATCGTTGATAATATAAGAAATCGGGAAGACCAGCAATCCGGCTGTTACGGTAATACCAAAAACCTGGATAACTTTAGTCTCAAGAAGATTGGCTGCAATCAAGCATACATTGAACAGAATGCCCAGCAACATAAAAGGTACAGATACTTTTTGTTTCATACTCCTGTTTTTTACGTGGTGTTCTAGAATACACGACCGCTATTCACGGCATCATACATTTTAAATCCGGTTGCAAAGGTACAACAAGTTTTGCAAATGAACAAACAACATATATTTTAACTAAATCCCAAGCAAGACAAAGCTCCTTTTTTTTATTCGAAGTAATTACAGACAGTGCATATTTAGTTAACGAGACTTAAATAAGATTTCCCAAACCAAGAATATTATTTACAATAGTTTTAAAAAACATAAACCAATAGCATAAAAATCAATATATTAACTGATTTTAGCACAAAATCAAAAACATGCAACCAAGTTTGCTCTCAAACAAGATTTCATTCACGCAAATTTCTTAAGCAAATAAAATAATGGACAACATATTTTAATACATACGATTCTATATTTTAAATAATGAAAATTAGGATTATATTTGATAACAACAATCCGGAAGCTCTGGAAAGCACATTGATATTAACCAAGAATATACCATATTATATATAGTAACCTTAGAAAAACAATGAATGCCTATGATTTACCCGAAAGCCCCAAGACACTATTAGTGTCATCTTCTATTCAACCTATTTATTTTGAGATCCATTAGCTTAAACAAAAAACATCTATTATGAATGAAAATCGTAAACGAGGAACATCGAACAACAAAATCCTCACAGCAATTGCCATCGCCTCCCTATTTATAGGAAGCAGCAAAATCATGGCAATAGAGACCCATTCGGAAAATTCATTCGGAGTGACAGAACAGATGCAGGCACAAACAGCCCGCGGTATCATTGTCGACCAGAATGGAGAGCCTATCATCGGAGCAAGTATCTTGGAAAAAGGTACTACCAATGGAGTTACTACCGACTTATACGGTAAATTCTCGCTAAACGTAAAAAGAGGTGCCACCCTGGTCATTTCCTACATCGGCTATAAGACGCAGGAAGCCAAAGCAGATGCCAACATGAAAATCACCCTTACAGAAGATTCCGAACTACTGGATGAAGTAGTTGTTGTCGGTTACGGTGTACAGAAAAAGAAACTTGTCACCGGCGCCACTGTACAAGTGAAAGGGGAAGACATAGCCAAGCTGAACACTGTGGATGCCCTGGGCGCTTTGCAGAGCCAGTCACCGGGTGTCAACATCACACAGAACAACGGCTTCCTGGGTTCGGGCTTTAAGGTGAATATCCGCGGTATCGGTACTACCGGAACCTTCTCCCCGCTTTATGTGGTAGATGGAGTTGCCAACGGTAGCATCGACGGGCTGAACCCGAGTGACATTGAATCTTTGGACGTCTTGAAGGATGCCGCTTCTGCCGCCATCTATGGTGCGCGTGCTGCCAACGGCGTTATCCTGATTACCACCAAACGAGGTAAAACCGGCGTTGCCGAAGTCAGTTACGACGGCTATGTCGGCGTGCAGAACCTTTACAAAATCCCTACTATCCTCAATGCCCAAGAGTACATGATGATGCAGGATGAAGGCCGTGTAATGGACGGATTGAGTCCGTACAACTGGGCGACCTATATTCCGGAAAGGGATTTGCAGGCCATACAGAACGGAACATGGAAAGGGACAAACTGGCTGAAGGAAGTGCTGAATGAAGATGCATTGGTACAGAACCACGCAGTCAACATCACCGGAGGAACAGACCGTTCCAGATATGCCATAGGTATTTCATACACCAACCAAGAAGCCACCATGGGAGTTCCCGGCGAATTTCCAGAAATGAACCGCTACAACTTCCGTGTCAACTCGGACCACGTAGTCATGAAAAAAGGCAATCTTGACTTCTTGAAAGTGGGCGAAACCATCAACTACAAATATTCGCAAACGCAAGGTTCATTCGGAACCGGCGGCATTTATTGGAACGGAGTGCACAATATGCTCATCATGAGCCCGTTGATGCACCCTTACAATTCAGACGGGGGCTACTACCTCTATGCAGACCAGGAAAAGGATAACTACAAATGGGATATCTCCAACGGAGCCAATAAAAACCCGATAGCTTATCTGGACTACTATATGAACCAGAACCTAAGCAAGTCCCATTACATGCAGAGCAGCTTCTATGCAGAACTGCAACCCATCAAGAACCTGCGTATCAAGAGCCAGTTCGGTTACATCATGGGAGCCTCCAGTTATCGTTCCTATTTGCCGAGATTCGATTATCTGAGTGCGTCACTCAACAACGCAGAAGACAAGGTTACCCAATCCATGTCTATGTATAACCGTTGGTCATGGGACAATACAGCCAACTACATCTTCAATATCGATGACCACAACATCGACGTCCTGGTAGGTCAGAGTATTGAAAAATGGGGTATGGGAGAAGAAATGAGCGGTTCAGCCATAGGCTCAAACTTCTATGATTTCAAGCACGCTTATTTGTCCAATGTTCCATTGACCGCCAACAGTGTGTCCTCCTTGACTGGCAAGCCTAACGGGGAAGGTTCCATCGCCTCCTTCTTCGGACGTGTCAACTACAACTATCAGGAGAAATACATGGCTTCTGTCATCATGCGTGCGGACGGTTCCTCCACTTTTGCCCGCGGACACCGCTGGGGATACTTCCCTTCAGTATCCGCAGGATGGGTTATCAGCAACGAGTCCTTCATGTCAGGAATCAAATGGCTGGACTTCTTAAAGCTACGCGCTTCCTGGGGGCAAAACGGTAACTGTAATGTATCTACTTTCCAATATCTTTCACTGATAACTTCCAACAACGGATATGGCGGTTATACGTTCGGCGACTCCATGGACCTCATCAGTACCGGTTCATACGCCTACCGACTGACCAACCCGGACCTTACCTGGGAAACACAGGAGCAATTGAATTTCGGTATCGATGCACGCTTCTTGAACAACCGCCTGGGCTTTGAATTCGACTGGTATAACAAAAATACCAGAGACTGGCTGGTTACGGCTCCGGTACTCTCTTCCTTCGGTGCCAATGCAGTGTCCGTCAATGGCGGTAATGTAAAAAACACGGGTATTGAAGTAGGACTCCACTGGAACGACAACATCGGAAAGGATTTCCAATATGGAGCCAACCTGACCCTTGCTCACAACAAGAATGAAGTGACCAAGATTGCCAACAAAGACGGAATCATCCACGGTAGCGGCAGCGTTCTGTGGGAAGGAGCCGAAGAGTGCTTCCGTGCTGAAGTAGGCAAACCCATCGGCTACTTCTACGGCTACAAGAGTAACGGCATATTCCAGAACCAGGAACAGATAGACAACTACAAAGGTCCGAAACTGAATGGCGACAAGACACAGCCGGGTGACGTAATCTGGGCAGACACCGACAATAGCGGTACGCTCGATGCCAATGACCGTACTATGATAGGTAACCCGAATCCCGACCTGACAATGGGACTTTCCCTGAATGCCAGCTGGAAGGCCATTGACTTCTCAATCACTACTTACGGCGCATTCGGCCAGCAGATTCTGAAGTGTTATCGTGACTTCTCCTCCTCACCCTTGAATAACTATACAGCAGAGATATTCCAACGCTGGCACGGCGAAGGTACGTCCAACAAGTTCCCGAGACTGTCCAGCGCTTCCAGCTCCAACTGGAACAGAGTATCAGACATTTACATCGAAGATGGAGACTATCTCAAGATAAAGAACATCACTGTGGGATTCGACTTCAAGAAAGCATTCAAGAAGTTACCGGTACAACAGCTGCGCCTGTATCTGACCGCACAGAACCTCTTTACCTTCACCGGCTATTCCGGTATGGACCCGGAAATCGGTTACGGTGGCGACGATTATGGTTGGGCATCAGGCATCGACCTGGGCTACTACCCCAGTGCACGTACCTATATGATAGGCTTAAATGTAAAATTCTAATTAACCGAAGAAATTATGAAAAAGATATTATTCATAGCATCAGCAATACTGATTCTTCTTTCAGGATGCGAAAACTTCCTCGATTCGGAACTTCTGACCGAAAAGACAACCGCCAACTTCCCGGAGACAGAAAAGGATGCCCAAGAGATGGTGACGGCCATATACGCCCATCTGTTGTTTGAAAGTCCTGAAACCTCTTCCCAGTATTACATTGCCCAGTTGGCAGGTGACGACTGTCTGGGAGGCAACCTCTCCTACTCCAACAACTGTGCCACCAACTTCCTTATGTACAGTGGCAATCTGAATACATTTGCCGGCATCTGGGACCGTTGCTACACCCTTATCAACCGTGCCAACAATGCCATCAACACAATGGAGAACGTGAAATCATGGTCCAGCGAGAGCGAACGCAACCGGCTTTTCGGTGAGTCCTACTTCCTGCGTGCCATGGCTTATTATGAGCTGGCACAAGTCTTTGGCGGAGTTCCTTTACGCACCACACTGGAAAGCACCAACCTGCCGCGTGCATCCGTAGACGAAATCTACGCCCAGATTGCAGCAGACTTGAAAAATGCTATCGAAATGATGCCGGCAAAGATTTATCCGAAAGGCTCAGACATGACCGGACACGCTACAAAATATGCTGCCGAAGCCATGATGGCACGTGTATTCCTTTTCTATACCGGACGCTACGAAAAAAACGAGCTCCCCAACGGAACTACCAAAGAGGAAGTCATCTCTTGGATAGATGACTGTGTAAACAACTCCGGTCATAAACTGGTGTCCGACCAACGCAACATCTGGGCCTACACCAACGATGCTACCGAAGACAATACCGAAGGGTTCCGTTACCAATACGTTATCAACCATAACCTGAAATGGGAAGGAAACAGTTCCGACGAAACTTTATTCGCCAACAAGCATAACCTGAAATCCGACTGGACCTATACCTGGTTCTCCAACACATGCGCGCAATTCTATTCACCGTCTGCCGACAACTATTCCAACAAAGACAGTTATCCCTTCGGCACCGGTTGGGGAGCTGGCCCTGTATCTCCGGCTATGGTCAACGAATGGAAAGACTGGGCCGCCAAGCAGACCTATACGGACGGTTACAAGGAGGATCCCCGTCTGACCGGTTCCATATGGTCGTACAAAGCACTTGATCCGAATGTTGCCGGCAATGTACTGATGGACTGCACCATGGACGAGGGTGAACCGGAATATACCGTATCCTATCGTTACTATGAACAAACCGGCTATTTCCAGAAAAAATACATCAATATCAATTCCTACAATGAAGGCAAAATCGAACCTTTCGGCAAGCAGATGTTCCCCGGAATATCTTCGCAGACATCCCAACAGCTACTTCAAATAGCCGACTTGATTCATATCCGTTTTGCCGACGTTCTGCTCATGCAGTCCGAGCTGAAACAAGACGCTACGGGTCTGAACAAGGTACGTGCCCGCTCCCACTTGGCTCCGGTGGCCTACTCCCTGGAAGCCATCAAGCAGGAACGCCGCTGGGAACTTGCATTCGAGTCCATCCGCTGGTGGGATATCCTTCGCTGGTCGGGTCCTTCGCTTGAGGAAGCCGGTGACATACTCAACAAACAGACCGGGTTCAATATAATAAATGCCGCTACGGTGGTACCGATGGTCAAATTCGACTATAAGAAACGCCTACAAGCAACCCAAGGCTACTGGCCCATTCCGCAAGACGAAATCGACATCTCCAATGGAGTCCTTGAGCAGAATCCAGGCTGGGATGCATCTGCCCAGTTCTCGGATTGGAACAATATGTAAGAGTATTAACCTATAAATAAAGACAATATGAAAGTAACAAAAATATTGATAGCAATGCTTGCTTCAGCCTTCATCGTTACTGCATGCGATCCTATCGAAGACGAAGACTTGCGAGACAAATATGTGACTGATGCCGGTACACCCATAACCAAGGAGGCATTACAAGCCGCCATATCCATTACCCAACCCTTCCCCAACCAAGACGGAGTAGTGGAAGGCGACCAGTATATCGCCCTGAAAAACTCCCGCCCGGACATTGGCGGTTCATGGCACATAGAATGGGGGGGCGAAGGAAGTAAACAAAGTAAGACTCTGGTCACGGACAACGCTACGGTCATCATGGAGTCCAATGCGGACTATTCCATCTACTATATGGGCATTTCCGCCAATCAGATTATCAAGACAGATCCGGTTGTAGTGACTGTGACCAATGTATTCGACGATTGGTCCACTTACTTCACCGGTGCAACCGACAAGAGTGACAAATCTGCCAAGAAGACCTGGAAATTCCGTGAAGTCAGCTGGGGTTCCGTCTGCAATATGGGGGCTCATGGAGGCTGGAAATATACAGATCGGGAAAGCGTCGTGTAGGGAAAGA
>OGGP01000892.1_pt1 | contig 14592 bp, 14 predicted proteins | sample 1571261 | NCBI WGS metagenome assembly OGGP01 (sample SAMEA2581968, study PRJEB24529) | metagenome | biome: Human gut stool | place: China | collected 2011
CTTGCCATTAATTCCACCGAAAGCCCCGTTACTCATGACAAGCACCGCATCACCATTGTCGATCACAGCCAGTGTTGCGTTAACCGTTTCTTCAATACTGTGACAAACATGAAGCTTTGCACCTAAAGGCGATAAAGCCGCTTGAGCATCCCACCCTAATTTCGGATCCGCGTAACAGATCACAACGTCGGCTTGAGAAAAACTCTCTGGCAAAGCCTCTTTCATCGTACCCATTTTCATCGTGTTGCTTCTCGGTTCAAATACCGCAACAACCTTAGCGTTTTCGGGCAACTTTTGCTTTAAAGCCACAATCGTTTCGCGGATAGCTGTCGGATGGTGAGCAAAATCATCATAAACAGCAACATTGCGCTCTATCCCGCGAAGCTCCAAACGACGCTTCACACCACAGAAATCCTTCATTGCATTCAATGCTGCTTCAGGCTCAATACCGACATGAGTGCTGGCCACGATTGCCGCCAGTGCATTGAGAGCATTGTGGTGGCCCGGCAGTTGTATATTCATGGTACCGATTAACTGATCTCGACAAAAAACATCGGTGCCTTCCAAATGCCAACCGCGAACATCATTGAAGAATTCACATTGACTGTATAGACCGCGAGCCAAAACGCGAGCTAGAGCGTCACTTTGACCGTTGACCACCACGCACGCATTTTGAGCCATGGTTCGTACCAAGTGATGAAATTGCGTTTCAATGGCATGAAGATTTTCGAAAATATCGGCGTGATCGAACTCTAAATTATTCAGAATTGCCGTTTTAGGGCGATAGTGCACGAACTTAGATCGCTTGTCGAAGAAACACGTATCGTACTCATCACCCTCGATGACAAAATAATTCGAGTCCGTTAATCTGGCTGAATGACCAAAATCAGAAGGCACTCCACCGATTAAAAATCCCGGATTGTAACCATTCGCCTCTAAAATCCAGGCTAGCATGGAGCTTGTGGTTGTCTTTCCGTGCGTGCCGGCCACAGTTAGAACATGCTTACCCGGCAACAACGTTTGCCCAAGCCATTGCGGTCCGGAGGTATAAGGCAAGCCTTCATTGAGAATCGCTTCCAGCAGCTCATTGCCCCGTGAAATGGCATTTCCAATGACGTATAAATCAGGCTTAAGCGCCAACTGATCAACACTAAAACCTTCAATCAGATCAATGCCGGCAGCACGCAATTGGTCACTCATCGGCGGATATACATTGGCATCACAGCCGGTCACTCGATGACCGGCCGCGGCCGCCAACTGTGCAACACCTCCCATGAAAGTGCCGCAGATGCCCACAATGTGAATATGCATGACCTGCCCCACAAAAAAAATTCTAAAGCGAATTATTTTAGCGAAATCGAATCGTTAGCAGCACACTTTTGGCACTTGAACCCGACCACACTCTTGAATGAGTTTTTTTGCTCAAAGAGATGTTATCTCTAAGAGGCCTCAAGCCACTGCAAAAGCTCACCAACGACAGCTTCTGCATCTCGCTTACCAGCTTCATAGCCTCGACGCACGTCATCAGGATTGTGTGTCAATCGCGGAATGTTCAGAGGTTCTTTGGGACGAATGACAAAAGCCCGCTTCTGCGCTTTGGCCTCATCGATGTAACGTTGTGTCGCCTCATAGGCTTGGGGAGATCGTTCAAATGTTCGACAGAATTCGGGATACTTTCGATAAAAGAGCCTTGCCAACCAAGCATCTCGATCTTTGACTTTATGAGAGCGCGGTTGGGTAAGAACAACGACATTTTTCGTGTAGCCCATTGATTCAAACGCTTTTAAAGGCACTCGGTCAGAACAGCCACCATCGAGCAACAAATGCCCTCGAAAGTTCACCGGATGAGAAACATACGGAAGAGAGGCCGAGGCAATCAAACCATCGATTTCCTTATCTAAATCGGTCAAGTGGAGATAAGTTGCTTGGCCTGTTTCCAAATCAGTACAGGTCGTGTAGTAGTTCATCGAGCTTTTAATAAATGCTTCGTTATCAAAAGGCTCATGAATGGAGGGCAATTCGTGGTAACAGAATTCATTGTCGACAATGTTGCCCGTCTTTAGCCAATTCTTAATACTGAAAAAACGTTCATCACCGCAAAAACGAGTATAAATGCGGAGACTGCGTTCTTTTTGCCCCGAAACAAAAGAGGCTGCATGAATCGCTCCGGCAGAAACGCCGATTGCCCATTTAAAAGGTAAGTGAAGATCATGCAAGACATCTAACACACCTGCGGCATAAATCCCCCGAAAGCCCCCACCTTCAACAACGAGCCCTAATTGCGTTTCCACGATTACTAACCTCTTTACTTAATATGCAGGCTACAAGGATACTCTATCTCGCTTTTTTACGATAAGCGCTACAATGGTCTTTTAACATCATGACCGACAAACCTGGTGTTGACAGACCTGAAGACTTTCCAGTTGAAAGTTGAGCTGAATCATTTTATAATCGACATATGTCGAAAATGAGGACGCTTTATGCCTAGACCAGCACGTTGCCGACGAGTTTGCGCTGAACCCATTTTCAAAAGATTTTTTGCCGAACGGGAAAGCCCCTGCGAGACTGTGGTACTAAAAGTCGACGAGTACGAGGTCGTTCGCATTGTTGATTTGGAAAAACGCTCTCACGAGCATTGCGCTCAACAGATGCAGATTTCTCGCACAACGGTGACTGAAATCTATGAAGCCGCTCGTTTCAAATTGGCCGATGCCATCGTTAACGGAAAGCGGCTGATCATTGAAGGTGGCAACTATGTGGTTTGTGGCGGTGAGAACCGTCAGAATTGCCCAGGACGTGCCGGGTGTTGGCAAAAGTACTCCGAAGGCTTGATCCGAAAAAGCACAGGAGAGACCAAAATGAAAATCGCGGTACCCGTTAAACATGAAATGATTTACCAACACTTCGGTATGGCTTCCAACTTTAAGCTCTATACCGTTGAAAACGGCAAGGTCACTGTATCTGAAGTCATCACTTCGGAAGGTCATGGTCACGGAGTCAAACTCAACATACTTCTTAATCAGGGCGTGACGAGTGTGATCTGTGGCGGCATCGGTGACAATGCCATTAACGCTTTTAACACTGCCGGAATTGATCTTATTGCAGGTATTACCGGTGAAGCAGATGAAGCCGTTGCTGCTTACCTTGACGGCACTCTGATTGCTGATATGGAAGCCGCCAGAAGCAAACAACGCAAAACGCGTTGTCCGTCAAAAGAATGTGGCGCCGGCAATGGTAGCGGTCACTGCCATGGACACGGTCACGGACACGGCGAATGTGGCCTCGACGACTGTGGATGTGGAAAAGGTGCCGGTCGCTGCGGTATGCGGTAATTGAATCTTAAACATTAGAATCCATACAAGCCAACGCCCGGTTATGCAATCGGGCGCTTTTTTTTTGGGAAAGTATTGCATTCGTCTCATCTCATCGGTCATTTTTTCTTAATTAATCCAAACAAATGATCCTGTGGTGTGTTTCTTCTTTTATCTGATCTCAAAATCTTGTATTTTTCACGGTTTTTTTATGGTTGAAGCATCCGAAAGGATCATCTGTACCGTCTTCGGACTACCGTAAATCCGGGATAGTTCAAAAGACCCTTTTTCGAAAAATTAGCGCAAATTGCTAGACATTTAGCGCAAAAAGCATGAAAATAGTGCTTAAAACGTTAATTTCCACTATTTTTATCTTGAAATGTCTTCTTAGAAAGACATGAAAAGACTGAATAAGTAATAAGAGGGTCTTAGAAATGGATTTACGCAAACTGAAAACGTTGATCGATCTCGTTGCCGAGAGTGGCATCTCCGAATTGGAAGTGACCGAAGAAAACGATAAGGTGCGTATTGTTAATAAGGTGCAAACCGTGACCGTTGCGTCTGCGCCTGTAGTGGCTGCCGCACCGGCTCCTGCTTCGGCTGCCCCTGCTGCTGCCCCCGCCGCCCCTGCCACGGCCGAAGAGCCTGCTGTCACCGGCACGCCCGTAACCTCTCCTATGGTGGGCACGTTCTACCGTGCACCGAATCCGGGTGCCGAACCGTTTGTTAAGGTTGGAGATCGTGTTGAAGTCGGCCAAACCCTCGGCATCATCGAAGCCATGAAGCTTTTGAATGAAATCGAAGCAGAAACCGCAGGTGTTATTAAAGAAATCTGCGTTGAAAATGCTCAACCTGTCGAATTCGGTCAACCTCTCTTTATCATCGGCTAACTTATGTTCGGGAAAATCTTAATCGCCAACCGCGGTGAGATTGCTTTGCGCATTCAAAGGGCTTGCCGTGAAATGAACATCAAGACGGTGGTGGTTCACTCCCCCGCCGATGTCGACGCGAAGTATGTGCGTCTGGCCGATGAATCTGTTTGCATCGGACCGGCCTCTTCCACCGACAGCTATTTAAATATTCCTGCCATCATCAGTGCAGCTGAAGTCACTGATGCAGAAGCTATTCACCCTGGCTACGGCTTTTTATCTGAAAATGCCGACTTTGCTGAACGCGTTGAGCGCTCTGGCTTTGCATTCATCGGCCCTCGTCCGGATTCTATCCGCATTATGGGTGACAAAGTTTCTGCAAAAAAAGCCATGATTGAAGCCGGTGTGCCGGTCGTTCCGGGCTCCGATGGCGCCTTGCCTGATGATCCGGATGAAATTATCCGTATCGCAAAACGAATCGGTTATCCCGTGATCATTAAAGCCTCCGGTGGTGGCGGCGGTCGCGGTATGCGAGTTGTACGCACTGAAGCTTCACTCAGTAACGAGGTATCAGGGACTCGCAAGGAGGCTCAAGTGGCATTCGGCAACCCGACCGTATACATGGAAAAATTCTTGGAAAATCCCCGCCACATTGAAATTCAAGTGCTTGCGGACAATTTCCATAACGCCATCTACTTAGGCGAGCGCGACTGCTCAATGCAACGTCGCAATCAAAAGGTATTGGAAGAAGCTCCTGCTCCCGGCATTCCTCGCAAACTCGTTGAAAAAGTCGGCGAACGCTGTGTTGAAGCTTGCAAGCGCATCGGTTATCGCGGAGCTGGCACGTTTGAGTTCCTCTACGAAAACGAGCAGTTCTACTTCATTGAAATGAACACTCGTATTCAAGTCGAACACCCGGTCACGGAATTAATCACCGGTGTTGACCTTGTTCGAGAACAAATTCGTGTCGCCTACGGGGAACGCTTAAATATCAAGCAACGCGATATTAACTTGCGCGGTCACGCCATTGAATGCCGTATCAACGCTGAAGACCCCTTCACGTTCGTTCCGAGTCCGGGCCGTGTAACGGCTTGGCATACGCCCGGCGGCCCTGGCATTCGATTCGACAGCCATGTCTACGCGGGCTACTACGTGCCGCCCTACTACGACTCGATGATCGGTAAGTTGATCGCTTACGGTCCCGACCGTGACACGGCCATTGCCCGTATGAAGATCGCATTATCCGAAATGGTTGTCTCCGGCATTAAGACCAACATTCCGCTTCACCGCGAATTGATGGTTGATGAAAAATTCCGCCAAGGCGGCTCTAGCATTCATTACCTTGAAGAACGTTTGCAAGAGTTGCAAAAGCAACGTACGACCCACGAAGACGGAATCTGATAACAATGCGTGAAATTACCCTTTTGGTCAATGACAGGGCTGCTGAAATCTTGGGCGATGCGCTCATGGATGCCGGCGCCTTGTCGGTCATCATTGAAGATGCCGATGCCGATACGCCCGATGAGCAACCGCTTTACGGCGAACCGGGTCTTGAGCCTGAAAAGCTTGCTTGGAAAAACTCGCTTTTGAAGGTACTCGTTGACGATGACTTCGATTTGTCGTTGGACTTGGCCATCGCAGTTAAAGCATTGAACATCGAAGAGCCGAAACTTGTGGAAGAGAAGACGGTGGAAGACGCTGACTGGGTTCGAATCACCCAAGCTCAATTCCAACCGGTCCGAGTGTCCGATCGTCTTTGGATTGTGCCGACATGGCATGAGCCTCCGGCCGGCGACTCTGCGATTAACATTCGTTTGGACCCGGGCGTTGCCTTCGGTACGGGCTCTCACCCTACCACGCACCTTTGCCTTCAATGGTTAGACAATAACGTCCGTGAAGGTCAGTCTGTCCTTGACTATGGCTGCGGCACCGGGATTTTGGCTATTGCTGCTAAAAAGTTAGGCGCTGACTGTGTCTTAGGCACCGACATTGACCCTCAAGCGGTCGAAGCGGCCGAAGTTAATGCAGAAGCAAATGAGGCCCCCGCACACTTTGTGTTACCTAACGAGATGCCTGAAGGCACTTTTGACATCGTTGTGGCCAACATTTTGTCCAATCCGCTAAAATTGCTCGCCCCAGCCCTTTTGGCTCGAGTTGCCGAAGGCGGATATCTGGTTTTATCCGGTGTCTTGGCACGCCAAGCTCAAGAAGTCATTGATATCTATCGCGAGCACGATCCGCGCGTAGCGTTGTCCGTGTGGAAAAAAGAAGAAGGTTGGGTGTGTATTGCCGGCCAACGCGCCGAATAAACTCCTAGCTCTATGACCATCTACGTAACACAATGTCCGGCCTGTCGTCAGGCTTATAAAGTGAGCGAACAAACCCTCTCAATAAAAGACGGGAGGGTTCGTTGCGGCTTTTGCAATAACGTCTTTAATGCTCGCGAGCATCTCTATCGTTCGGCAGAACTTGAAAGCGGTATCCGCCGTGTTGAACGTGAAGCTGAAATGGAACGCGAAGGCATTGCCGCCATGAAATCCTTAGCCGGAGCTCTGGAAGGGTTTGAGCCTGTCGATACAGATCGAACTTCCTTGGTCGGTGTACGCGCTGACGCCACAAAAGCCCCTGAAAAAAGTGAAATGATCAACAGCGGCACCACCATTGAGATCATCTCACACCCGGCAGCAGGCCAGACGATTGAAAGCGATGTTCAAGACGCAGAGGATGATGACGAGTACTACGAAGAGTCTGAACCTCGCCGCTCCCGTACTTGGCTTTGGGTTTTAATTGCCATTGTGGCCGTCGGTGCCATTGCCTTTAAGCTTGCGGCCATGAACCGCGACACCATTGTTGAAAAACTGCCTCAAGCAACTTCTCTCATGAACTCCATCTGTTCGGTTCTGACCTGTGAGCCTGCTCGCTCTGAAGCTCCTTTAGACGCTCCGATAAAAAAAGAGGGAGCCGCAGCGGCCAAAACCAGCCAAGTGACAATCAGCAACTATAAGCTTGAGCCTGTCACCGGCAATGAGTACTTAATTCGCGTGAATTTGAAAAATAATGGTAGCTCCCAAGAAGACTATCCGGTTCTAACCGTTGTGCTTAAGGGAGAAAAAGAAGACATTTTGACACGTCGACAAGTTTTACCAAAAGACTATTTACCCACAGGCGCCAAAAGCTTAGCCGGTGGTGAAGAAGCTCAGGTTGCCTTGGCCTTTAACCTTGAAGAGGGCACTCCCGAGTCGCTTTCGGTTGAAATTGAACCCGTTCTTTAAAACACTGCCGCCAGAGCTCGGCAGTTTTTGCACCATGAGTATTTTTATTTCAGGCTCTGTCGCTTACGATACCATTCTTCGCTTTGAAGGCGTTTTTGCTGATCATCTATTACCGAATTCGCTCAAGACACTGAATTTGACGTTACAGACTCCGGTCATGCACAAGCACTTCGGGGGCTGTGCCGCTAACATTGCCTATAGCTTGAAAAGCTTGGGGGCAGATCCCTTGATCGTAACAACCGTGGGAGCAGATGCCACGAGCTACCTTGAGCACTTTAAAAACGATGAGATTCGGACCGACGCCATCAAAGTCATTGAAGACGCTTTCACAGCACAAGCTTTTATCACAACGGATGCTCTCGGTAACCAGGTAACTGCGTTTCATGAGGGAGCTATGGCGCGAGCCGATGAAGCATTGCCTCAAGATAATGAGGCAATTGAATTTGGCATCATATCGCCAACAGCCACTCGTGTCATGAAAGCTCATGTGAACTACCTAAACGGGCGAAACATTCCTGTCATGTGGGACATGGGACAAGCCAGTGCATATGTGACAGCCGAAGACATCGTTTGGTTCATCGAGCACGTGGACATCCTGACGCTTTCAAGCTACGAATGGGACGTATTGGAACAAAAAACGGGGCTTACGACTTCGGATGTATCAAAGCGCCTTAAGGCATTGATTATCACGCAAGGTGCACTTGGCTCTGAACTCTACACCGAAGGCAGGCATCAACATTTCCCTGCGTTACCCCTATCAACACCGGCCAATCCCATCGGATGCGGCGATGCCTTCAGAGGTGCATTACTGCGTGGTTTAACCCGGGGATTTGATTGGACCACAACGATGCAATTGGCCTCGCTAATGGGTGCGTTAAAAGCGCAAAGCGCAGGTGCTCAGGCACTAGTTGCTGACAAAGACGAGATTAAACGACTTTTCCATTACCACTTCGGGTATGCCATTGAACTCTGATTAGCTGCTTATTACGAGGGTGCATACGCAGTCAAAGCACATGCACCGTTTCCAATCGTTCTTACGTCGACGTATTCAAAACCGACTTTAAGAAGCTGCAATCGAAGCTCTTCGGCCGAGTGCGCAACCATGCCGGGAACAACTTTATCCCAAATTCTCGTTTCGGTACATTCGACAAAAATCAGAAATTGCCCATGCGGTTTGATGACTCGCAAAACTTCTGAAAAGGCTTTTTTCAGATCCCCCCAAAAGTAAACAGTCTCAAACGCACAGACACAATCAAACGAGGCCAGTTCGAATGGAAGCTGATGAACAGAAGCTTTGAAAAATTCGCAATTTCCCGCTTTAACTGCTTCTTGATTAAGCGAAAAAGAAAAACTCAGCGCTTCGTCAGAAATATCCACACCAACAACTTTTCCGTCTGAAACAAGCTTTAGTATTTCGGCAATATTTCGTCCGCCACCACACCCGATATCTAAAACATGCCAATCTTTTTGCCAATCAATGAGAGCTCGAACTTTGCGTTCCTGTGGTTCATGTCCCGCATTCATGCAACGTAACATCACACGACCTAAAAAACCTTGAGGATTGGCACAATGCTTGAAAAAATTTCTGAGGATCATGATTCTACCAAAATGAGAACTATTCTCATTTATGGTATTACGATCCTATCCTAAGGTCAAGATTTTTTTGCCTCAAACAATTATCCTTTGATTGTTGCTCACAAAAAATCAACCGGTCGAATGACTTCGGACGGTTGATTTTCTGTTTAGCGATGCTCTTGAGCACCGCATTAATTTCAATGTTCAGTTATTGCAACCAAGCGGTCACAAAATAACCTTGCGAAATCGGTGTAACCCAGTACAAGAGTGCATTGACAATGAAAAAAACAATCAATGGGGAGATGTCGATGTTAGCAATCTTGGGCAGGCGTGAAGAAAGAGGTCCCAAAATGGGATTCATCAAACGCCAAACCATTGCATAAGCCGGCGAAGTCGGTTGCAGCCAAGACAGCAAGACATAGATGATCGTACCCCAGAGAATGAGCTCAAGTACCCAACGGATCAGCACAAAGATGGCACATACCGGTAATGCATACCAAGCAAAAGGCAAGCCTGTTACTTGACGATTTACGATACAAACCACAATCGCCATAATGAGAGCGCCGACGATACTGGCCCACTCGTAACGATGCGAGGGCTTTAGAAATTGCGACAAGGGCACCACGAGCCAATTCGTACCGAACCAAGCCAAACGTGCAACAGGATCAAAAATGGAGAGCCGTTGATAGAAAATGAACGCTCTTAAAACCAGCAAGCAACCAATGAAGGTTGTCACCATGTTAAATAAAAATGCGATGAATTGAGCCATTGTCGTAATTGATCAATTTTTTCAGAGTACAGTCCAATATTGTAGCGGCTTTATGGGTTTAAGCCGTTCCATGAGCTGTGTCCAATTGAAAAAAGGTCCAGGATCCGTTTTACGTCCCGGGGCAATGTCGCAGTGCCCCGTAATATATTGAATCGTCGGGTAGCGGCGGATAATGGCATCGATAAGCTCTGACAGCGCTCTGTATTGCGCTTCTTCAAAAGGTTGAGTATCACAACCTTCAAGTTCAATACCGATTGAGAAATCGTTGCAACGAACACGATTCATAAAAGAGGACACTCCGGCATGCCAGGCACGATTATTTGTGCTGACAAATTGCCGAATAAAACCGTTTCGGTCGATGAAAAAGTGTGAGGAGACCTCCAGGCCCCTTAAGGACTCAAATGACGGATGAGCGGAACAATTAATTCTGCCCTCAAAAAGTGCCGCAACGTGTCCTGTTCCGAAAACGCCCGCTGGTAGTGAAATATTATGAATAACAATTAAATCAAGAGGCGATGTGCCCTGTCTTTTATCATAAAACGGACTGACGAAGACAGCACTCCCCGTCCCATGAATCCAACCTTCTGCATCAATGTTGAACATCGTCATCTCGCGAGTTTTCTTTCGCTTCCGTTGCCTTTTTGGCACACTCTGCTGAGCAATACATGTGATTGCCCCCCCATGTGCCGTCGACTTCTGCAAAATGCACCCCGCAAACGGGACACTTGATCATTTTCTTGACTGCAGGTGAAGCGCCCTTTTCCAGCTTTTTCGGCGCTTGCGCTTTTTTCCACAACGCATAAACCACTAACGCCAACAAAAAGAAAAAGGCAATTTTTCCCAACATGCCGATACCTCTAAACTACAACATCAAGCACAAATCGATAAACCAAAAAAGCCAACGTTTGCAACACAACAGCTACCCAAAAGAGCATCAATGCCCTACGGCCTCGCCAACCGAAAATACGACGTCCCAACAACAACACACCAAAGAGCGCCCAACTGAGAATTGTCAGCACGGTCTTGTGCTCAAAGGACAACAAAGCGTCAAAGTACTGAACGCTCGAGACCATGCCCGTCAAAATCGTCAACGTTAAGAAAATAAAGCAGGCCAGCACCACGCGGAAAAGAATTCTTTCCATCATCATGAGATTGGGCATCGTGGCCACAATGCCCTCGGGCTCATCCAGTGCCAAATGATTTTTCAAACGCGTATTAAGCGTACTCATCAGAAGAGCCTGAACAACACTCATCAGCATGAAGCTATAAGCGATGAGGCCAAATGCAATATGAAGCTTGAAACTTATGTCAGCACCCACAATCGGGTTGCCTTCGGTCGGAAAAACAAGAGGCGCCCAAAGACCCACTCCGGCAATTAAAAGTACGATTGCAAAAAGCGCGTGAACTCGTGAGTAAAGTGCTCCAAAGAAAAGCACTAGTACACAAAAAAAGCAAACGGCCGAGATTGCTTGACCGAACCCCATGACGACGGTCTGCGGTGCTACGAAGATAGAAGACTGCAACACCCAAAAGTGAGCTAGAAAGCCTACTGCAATGACCGGCAACGCCCACGTCGGGGCACGGTCCCCTCGCTTTTTAAAAGTACTGACAATTTTTCCGCCCACTAGCAGATAAAAAATTGATGCAACACCGTACAATATAGAGTTTAAATCCATTTGCCGAACTCGCTAAAACCACAACGCTATCGGTTGAGAAAACAATCTGATTGTACGGCATAGAGACGGCAGATGCAGTGGTTTTATTTCTCTTTTATTTGAAACGAAATGCTCAATAACTTAAGTCAACGTCTGTCTAAGGTCATCAAGACCATGCGTGGCCAAGCCCGTTTGACAGAAGAAAATACCAAAGACATGTTGCGTGAAGTGCGCATTGCACTTCTGGAAGCCGACGTCGCCTTGCCCGTGGTGCGAGAATTAATCGCCCGCATCAAAGCCAAGGCCATGAATGAAGAAGTGATCGGAAACCTCAATCCCGGTCAGGCGTTAGTGGGCATTGTTCAAGAAGAACTAACAGACATTATCGGGGCGCGATTCTCTGACAAAGAAAAAGAGATCAATCTTGCCTCTCAGCCGCCCGCCATCATCTTATTGGCCGGTCTGCAAGGTGCCGGTAAAACGACTTCTGCCGGTAAACTCGCTCACTATCTCGTGACCGAGAAAAAGAAAAAAGTACTGACGGTGTCCACCGACGTTTATCGTCCTGCCGCTGCCGATCAACTTAAAGTGATTACGGAGCAAGCCGGCGCTGACAATTTCGCCATGGACGCTCAGGCTAAGCCACTTGCCATTGCAACCGATGCACTGGCTCACGCCAAGCGTCACTTCTATGATGTCTTGATTGTTGATACCGCCGGTCGCCTCTCCATTGACGAGGCGATGATGAATGAAGTCGCAGAGCTTCATCAATCATTGCAACCAGTCGAAACGCTCTTTGTGGCTGACGCCATGCTCGGTCAAACAGCAGTACAAGCTGCTCAAGCCTTCAATGAAAGGCTCTCTCTGACCGGCGTTATCCTCACCAAGCTTGACGGTGACAGCCGCGGCGGTGCTGCACTTTCCGTTGCCTACACCACTAATAAGCCGATTAAATTCGTCGGTGTAAGCGAGAAAATTGACGGCCTTGAACCTTTCAATCCCGAGGGTATGGCTAGCCGCATCTTGGGTATGGGTGACATTGTTGCCTTGGTTAAAGATGTTCAAAAAGCCATTGACGTTGAGCAAACTCAAAAATTAGCCCAAAAGATGAAGTCGGGCAACAAGTTCGACCTCAATGACTTCAAAGCTCAACTCGGTCAAATGAAAAACATGGGGTCGTTTTCAAGCATGCTTGAGAAACTTCCGGCGCAATTCCAGGAAGCGGCTACTAAACTTGATGACGAACAAGCTCAAAAAGCCATTGCCCGCACGGAAGGCATTATCAACTCCATGACTGCTTACGAGCGCAGCCACCCCGATGTAATCAAGGCCAGCCGTAAGCGTCGCATTGCTGCGGGCTCCGGAGTACCGGTTCAAGAAGTCAACAAACTTTTAAAACAGTTTGAGCAAACCCAAGCCATGATGCGCACGATGCAAAAAGGAGGTCTCTCCAAAATGATGCGTGCTTTGGGTGGAATGAAAGGCATGCGTGGTTTAGGCGGCATGGGTGGAATGGGCGGCTTTGGCGGTTTCGGACGATAAAAAGTGAATGATCGCACCCGTATTCTCGGCATTGACCCGGGCCTAAATCACACGGGCTTCGGTGTCATCGACGTGATCGGAAACGAAATCAAATTCGTGGCCGCCGGGGTTGCACACGTACCAAAGGGGCCACTTGCCCAAAGACTTCAATTTATTTTCGAGCAAGTCAGCGCCTTAGCAAAAGAAACCCAGCCCTCCATGGCAGCGTGCGAAAAAGTATTTGTTAACATCAACCCCCAATCGACACTACTGTTGGGGCAAGCTCGGGGAGCGGCTATTACAGCGCTGGCTGTCAACGGTCTGACGGTCAATGAATTTTCGCCTACGGAAATCAAACAAGCCGTGGTAGGCACAGGTAGAGCCGCCAAAACACAAGTGCAAGCAATGATGTCTCACCTGTTGGGCTTGCCCGAGAGCATCCAAGCCGATGCGGCCGATGCTCTAGCCTGTGCAGTCTGTGCTGCACAATCGATGGAAATGACTCAGGCTCTGGCTACGCCGAAAACAAGTGCCGGACGCGCAAGGCGTCGATCTTCGTCGAAAAGTCGTTCGGCTTGGGAAACACATTTAGGACTTTCTGCAAAATGATCGGACGAATTAAAGGAATTTTGATTGAAAGTGCGCCTCCTCGTATCGTCGTGGACGTGCATGGTGTGGGTTATGAGATTGACGTTCCGATGTCAACTTTTTATAACTTGCCGGCTCACGGGCAGGAAGTCACGCTTTTAACCCAAATGATCGTGCGTGAAGACGCACAATTACTTTTTGGATTTCTCTCTGCTGAAGAACGTGAAGCGTTTAGACTTCTTTTAAAGGTCTCCGGAATTGGAGCTCGAACGGCTCTGTCCATTCTCTCGGGTCTTTCAGTCACTGATTTAGCCAATGCCGTTGCCATGCAGGAGTCTGCACTTTTGACAAAAGTCCCCGGCATTGGGAAAAAGACTGCAGAACGACTTTTGTTAGAACTCAAGGATAAGTTAACGGGTACGCTTGCCGATGCCGGAATTAGTAGCCCTGCCGGATCGACCATGACCGATATCATCAACGCTTTGATCGGCTTAGGCTACAGCGAACGCGAAGCCCGCTTGGCTGTTAAGAAGTTGCCGGAAGATACAACCGTTTCCGACGGCATCCGTTTGGTTTTACAGGGAATGGGGAAATAATCAGTTATGCAAACGATTGAACGTATTGTCAGTGCTGTGTCAAGCTCTCCGAATGAAGACAATATCGACCGTGCACTGCGCCCGACTCGCTTGGCAGACTATGTTGGACAGCCCAAAGCTTGTGAACAATTGTCCATTTTTATTGAAGCGGCTAAAGCTCGTGGCGAAGCTCTCGATCATCTACTCGTTTTCGGCCCCCCGGGCTTAGGTAAAACCACTCTTGCACACATCATTGCCAATGAGATGGGAGTGAACCTCCGTCAAACTTCTGGCCCCGTACTTGAACGCCCAGGCGACCTAGCGGCAATTCTCACCAACCTTCAAGCCAACGATGTGCTTTTTATCGATGAAATTCATCGGTTATCCCCTGTTGTTGAAGAAATTCTGTACCCAGCCTTGGAAGACTTTCAGATCGACATCATGATTGGCGAAGGAC
>OGGP01000899.1_pt1 | contig 14456 bp, 9 predicted proteins | sample 1571261 | NCBI WGS metagenome assembly OGGP01 (sample SAMEA2581968, study PRJEB24529) | metagenome | biome: Human gut stool | place: China | collected 2011
ATGCAGAATTTCTTAGATAAAAATGTGAATAGCTTCTCGCCAGCAAACCTGTATGGAGAGGATGCAAAACAGGGTTGTCTTAAAATATGTTCTCCTATTCGGAAACCATTTCAAGGCAACCCTGTTCTGCAATTTTCTATTCTTCTTTCTGCAAATATTCCAGCAGGTTGTGATACTGCTTTTTCATATAATTATAACCATGATTATAAAAGTCTGTTAAAGTATCTGCATTCCGCTCCAACCTTGACCCGGTCTTCATATGCAGTCTGAGCACAAAAATCTTTCCTTCCTCTTCCAGCTTCTCTATCTTCTCCATTGTACGGTTATAGACAATGCTGCGCCTTGCGATCGTACGAAGCAAATTTGGATATGTCTTATAAGACGAACGATAAATCTTCATCACGCCTTTGGACGGCATCTTTTTCCGATATCCGGGATTTCTTGTCAGAATCACAACAATTTTCTCATTCCCAATCTCAAGTGCCCGTTCGATCGGAACAGAATCTGCAAGCCCTCCATCCAGATACGGTGTCCCATCAATATTCACGATCGGTGAAAACAACGGAAGACTGCTGGAAGCCCGGCAGATCTTCATCAGGCGCTTTGGGTCGGACTTTTCTGTCATATATTCCGCCTTCCCAGTCACACAGTTTGTCGTGACCATCTCACATACGATGCCTGAATGAAAATAGGTGTAGAAATCAAACGGATAAACTTCATTTGGAAATTTTTCAAAGATCATATCCATATCAATCAGGCTTCTCTCTCGGACAAATTTCCGAAGATTAATGTAATCGTACTCTTTCTCTGTATGAATCATGCAATTCTTTGTTCGGCCAATTTGTTTTGACACATAATCTACCCCGTTACATGCTCCTGCTGACACTCCTATCACATGTGACATATATAACTTCTGTTCCATCAGAAAGTCAAGTGCTCCTGAAGTAAACACACCTCTTGTTGCACCGCCTTCCAAAACCAGTGTTGCTTTTTCCATATGCATTCCTCGCTTTGCTTTTTTTAAATTATATACCCTTTTTCATTCCTTTCAAACAATTTTTTTCTTAATTTTCTCCAAAGATATGCTTTGCCTTGCCATTTTTACCTTCTCATGGTAAGATAGGGCGTGGAAAGATCCGTAAACAAGCCAGTTTCTGCAGAGGAATCTCACCTGTGGATCTCTGGCAGAAAATAAATGAAACAGACAAAGGAGATTTATCAGATGATTAGTGCAAATAATATTACATTACGCCTTGGCAAAAAAGCGCTGTTTGAAGATGTCAACATCAAATTTACCGAGGGCAACTGCTATGGTCTGATCGGAGCAAACGGTGCCGGTAAATCTACACTGCTCAGCTTGGTTTGTGCGGACAACCCTCAGTCGTACGCCTGTGACATCAGTCTTTTCGGACGTAAGCGGGGTACGGGCGAAAGCATTTGGGAGATTAAAAAACACATCGGTTACGTCAGTCCTGAAATGCACCGTGCCTATCTCAAAAATCTGCCGGCCATTGAGATTGTGGCTTCTGGATTGCATGACAGCATCGGTTTGTACAAACGCCCGCAGGAAAGCCAGATGGCTGCCTGCGAGTGGTGGATGGATGTGTTCGGCATTGCGGCTCTGAAGGACAAACCTTTTCTTCAGCTGTCGAGCGGTGAGCAGCGTCTGGCATTATTGGCCCGTGCTTTTGTGAAAGATCCGGAATTGCTTATTCTGGACGAGCCGCTGCACGGACTCGATACGTATAATCGCCGGCGGGTGAAAAAGATTATCGAAGCTTTTTGCCGTCGGCAGGACAAGACGATGATTATGGTAACCCATTACGAATCGGAACTTCCTTCTACCATCACCGACCGCCTTTTCCTGAAAAGAAATCGTTGAGCGTGGCCGTTTTTTATTTTGTCATTCTCCAACCTGTGTTATCGGTCGTTTGGGTGGCGGATATGGAAAAAAAACTCTCCTGTCCGTGTGATAACTGCCTTTTTGCAAATAGACAACATTGGTACCTATTGTTATATGTCTTTACATCGTTACCGCATTTTCTTTCTGATTTCGGAAGAAGATGATCCGGAACTTATTGCCTTCGGGTGACTTCCGGATCTCGGTTTCCATATCCGTCCGGTTATCTACCGGTTTGCCGTTAATGCGCAGAATCACGTCGTTGGCTTGCAGGGCGGTTATTCCCTTTTCGACCTGCACTACCAGTATGCCTCGTATTTTGTCGAGCCCCGTGGCCGAACGTTCTCCTTCGGTCGACACCTCTTTCAATGTTAACCCCTTCCACGAATACGTCTGTACCGTCTCCGGCTTTTCTTCCGGAATTTTGAAAACCGGCAATTCCGGAGTAGCCGCCAAAGCTTTCAGGTGTGGGCATTGTACGCCGAAGTGCTCCATATCGAAATTCCGGAACCCCGTCTTCAAGGCAGGCGAATTTTCTTTTACCCGGTGGTCTCATTTTTAAGCAGCGATGAAGAGTGGATCACCGTAAAGTGAATGGAGGTCCGTTCCTCTCTTTTGTGCCTGTTCCAGTCCTTGCTTGGTGACAAAAAAGTTAGTATCTGTTTCCTTTCCCCATTCCTTTACCTGAATGGGGCGATAGGGAGTCGTGACGATGTTATGACGGAAAATGTCTTGAGAGTTTGCAAACCAGACGTGCGGATGGAATGTGTTGTTGACCATAATGTTGTTTTCCACCGTTCGCGCGAAGCCTTCGCGCAATTTCAATCCTCCGTGTAGGCAGAGGTTGTTGTAGATGTGATAGTTGGAAGAACCGTCGTCCAGATCGATGTCCCATCCATGGTCACACCTCCAGCGGTTGTTGCGGATGACAGTCGTTTCGGTAGCGTCCCGGAATACCATTTGAGGATGTTCTTTCGCGAATTCATCCATCACATTCCGGTCGGGATGCCAATAGCGGTCGCGTCCCCAGGAGTTGAAGGACCCGTGGTCGCCTGTTTCAAGTACGGTGTCGAACACATCGTTTCCTTCTATCAGATGTCCTCCCCAGGTACCTTCACTGACGTTGATGCCGGCACGGGGCAGGTCGTAAATACTGTTGTTACGGATGGTGATTCGTGCGGACATAGATAGTTGGATACCGGCTCCCTGCTTTTCTGTCTCTCCGATCGAGTGAATCAGATTGTCGTCCACCAGGCAGTCTGAGGGATAGTCGGGGGTGAGGGGGCCTGTCCCTTTATCCATCTGCTCCCAGGTTTGCGACTTTCCGTACTCGAACAGAGGGGAACGGACGGCATCCGGAGAGCCTACAAAGCAAACGGCACTGGCTCCTATACGGGTGATATGATTTTGGCTGACACGGTGGTTGCGGTTATAATTGGAGAAGAAGATAGCATTGCCTCCTATATCGTGCAGGTAGCAGCCGTTTACAGAGCATTTTTCGGCATTTTCAATTATCAGGGCTCCTCCCCGATAGATTTTCCAGTCACTGCGCAATAGGGGTTCATTGGTTTTCATAAAGGTGCGCAGGGTTTGTGTCAGTTCCAAATGGTCTACGGATACGTGACGGACCGGACTTCCGGGTTTTCCTTTCAGGATAAAGAGGTTTTCTGCCTGCGGCACTTCGAATAAGGCGGTTTGCAGGTCGAGTTCTCGCGGCGGATAGAAATAGAGTGTATGGGTTTCTTTATCAAAATACCATTCCCCTTCGGCATCCAACTCTTCAAAGATGTTTTCTACCATGCGGTAGGTGCGGTGCATACCCATCTGGCGGTTGTTCTGAAATCCGCCTTCCAGTATCAGTTCGCCCTTGGCGTCTTTGCCTTCGATGCTGTATTGGTAGCCTCCCCATTCTCTGCTGTGCATGGCGTGCAGATAACCTCCCGCGGGGTTGCTCCAGTTTTTCACACGTTCGGGTGAGCAGGCGTCAGCTGCATATCCGTTGAAGATGCGTATATTCGGATCAAAATTCGGATACCGTGCCGATATCTGTTTTTTCCCGTTCACAAAGAGCTGGTCGGGGATCAGTTCTTCTTCCACTTTGGCTTGCATGATACCGTTTTTATACTCTTTCCAACGCAGGTTCCGGAGTATACGCGAACCGCTGATGACCGCCTTTTGTCCGGGATACGAAGAAAAACGGATCGGATGTTCGGGTGTGCCCGAAGTCTCGTTTGTGATAAGAATCGGAGCGGACAGGTAGTTGGTGCCTTCGCAGTAGATGGTGATGGAACGCCGGCCGGCCTGCCGTGAGGCCTTTTTCCAGGCATATTCTAAAGTAGCCATCGGCTTTTCCGCTGTTCCGGGATGATGGTCGCTGCCCGAAGGTGATACATAGAGTGTTATCTCTGTTTGGGCGGATAGCAGACCGGATACGAATAGTAGTAATGGAAAAAAGAGCTTTCTCATGTGTTGTTCATTTAGGAATTAAATAAAAAGGTTACTTACAGTGTACAAAGGTAACTTTTATCAGCATACTTCAGCATAGATATTTAGAAAAAGTTTCGTGAACTTTGTACTCAGTACAAATGTTCTATAGTAAACACCTAAAGAAAGGAGAGTTGAATGAAAAAGATTGTATTGCTCCGTCATGGAGAAAGTGCATGGAACAAAGAGAACCGTTTTACCGGTTGGACAGATGTCGATCTGACAGAAAAAGGAATTGCCGAAGCCTGTAAAGCAGGCGAACTACTGAAAGAGAATGGATTTAACTTCGATAAAGCTTATACGTCATACCTTAAACGAGCGGTGAAAACGCTGAATTGCGTACTCGACCGGATGGATCAGGACTGGATTCCGGTAGAGAAAAGCTGGCGCCTGAATGAAAAACATTACGGCGATCTGCAAGGACTGAACAAAAGCGAAACAGCCGCTAAATACGGGGATGAACAGGTGCTTATCTGGCGCAGGAGTTATGATATAGCTCCCAATGCCCTGTCGGAAGACGATCCGAGAAATCCCCGCTTTGAGAATCGTTATCAGGAAGTACCCGATGCGGAACTTCCCCGGACAGAATCTCTGAAAGATACCATCGAACGTATCATGCCTTATTGGAAGTGTATCATCTTCCCGAATCTGAAAACGGCTGATGAAATTCTGGTTGTTGCCCACGGAAATAGTTTGCGCGGCATCATCAAGCACTTGAAGCACATCTCCGATGAAGAGATCGTAAAACTGAATCTGCCGACTGCCGTCCCTTACGTATTTGAGTTCAGTGACGAACTGAATCTGGAAAAAGACTATTTCCTGGGTGATCCCGAAGAAATCCGTAAGTTGATGGAAGCGGTTGCCAACCAGGGAAAGAAAAAATAAGAGGAGAGAGACCTCGTAAATGTTTAGAAATGAATACAACTCACCACAGATTATACGGAATCTCACAGAACTTTAATTTCTTGTTTATAAGATATTAGGAGAAAATAATCTCTGTGGAACTCTGTGTAATCTGTGGTGAACTCAAAACCATTACAATTATGAATAAAATAATAGAACTGTTGGGAAATCAGGCTGAATATTACCTGAACCACACTTGCAAAACCATTGATAAATCACTGATTCACGTACCGTCACCGGATACAATCGATAAGATATGGATTGACTCTGACCGTAACATACAGACTTTGCGCAGTTTGCAGACATTGCTGGGGCATGGTCGTCTGGCAAACACCGGATATGTATCCATTCTTCCGGTCGATCAGGACATCGAACATACGGCCGGAGCTTCGTTCGCTCCGAATCCGATTTATTTCGATCCGGAAAACATTGTGAAGCTTGCCATTGAAGGCGGTTGTAATGCAGTTGCATCCACTTTCGGCAATCTGGGTGCTGTTGCCCGAAAATATGCGCATAAGATACCGTTTGTAGTAAAACTGAACCATAATGAGTTGTTGTCTTATCCCAATACTTACGATCAGGTTCTGTTTGGAACCGTCAAGGAGGCTTGGGAAATGGGGGCAGTGGCTGTAGGTGCTACTATCTATTTCGGTTCCGAACAGAGTCGCCGCCAATTGGTGGAAATCGCTGAGGCTTTCGATTATGCGCATGAACTGGGTATGGCCACCATCCTGTGGTGCTATCTGCGTAACAACGAGTTCAAGAAAGATGGTATAGACTATCATGCGGCTGCTGACCTTACCGGACAAGCCAACCGTCTGGGAGTTACCATCAAGGCCGATATCGTAAAACAGAAATTGCCGACTAACAATGGTGGTTTCAAAGCGATTCATTTCGGAAAGACGGATGAAAGAATGTATACCGAGCTGACTACGGACCATCCGATCGATCTTTGCCGCTATCAGGTGGCCAATGGATATATGGGACGTGTCGGGCTGATCAACTCCGGTGGAGAGTCACATGGAGCGTCCGACCTGAAGGATGCTGTCGTTACGGCAGTAGTAAACAAACGTGCCGGCGGTATGGGATTGATCAGCGGACGTAAAGCTTTCCAGAAACCCATGAACGAAGGAGTGGAGTTACTTCACGCCATTCAGGATGTCTATCTGGATGCGTCTGTCACCATTGCCTGATAGAGAGGGTGTAGCTATCCGACAGACAGGGTGTAACCATGCAGTCCGGATGGCTACACCCTAATTGGCGGATGGCTACACCTTACTGCTTTTCCTTATTTTCTCTTTATACTGAGTCGGTGTTTCTCCGGTATATTGCTTAAATGATGTACTGAAATAGCGGGATGTTGTAAATCCTATCTTTTCTGCTATCTCTGTGAAAGTGAGATCGGTGGTTGATATCAGTTGGATGGCCTTTTCCATACGGAATTTATTGATGTAATCGTTGGCTCCCATATTGGTCATTGCTTTTAGTTTGTTATAGAGTGAGGCGCGGCTCAATCCCATCTCCGTGCAGAGGAATGTGACGTCCAGTTCGGGACTGTCCAGATGGTCGGTGATCAACTGGTTCAGCTTCCGTAGGAAAGTTTCATCGGGTTGGCTGAGTTCCTCCTTGACAATATTCGGACTGCTTGCTATTTCGGCAGGTGCTTTGCTTTTTTCGCCGTTACGGAGACGGTTACGTATCAGTTCTACGATTTGCAGTTCCCGTTCCCCCTTCTCCGTGAACGATGGGAGGAGTTCATTGCTGACATTGACGAGGAATCGAATCTTTTCTTCATATTCCTGCAATTCCCGTTCTTTTAATTCCCATTTCAACCGGTTCTTCCTACGGCGCAAAATGGCGAAGATGATAGCGGTGATGCCTCCCGACACAAATAGTAACAAGCAGATGATGAACCATCCGCTTCGGTACCAGGGAGGGAGTATGGTCAGTGACAGGATCGGGTGGAAGGGAGTCCAGTCGCCATTTTGAGTACTGCATGCAGCCTGTATGCGGTAGTTGCCTGCCGGTAGTGAGCGGATGACCAGTTCCGGATCGTATGATTCGATCGGTTCCTCATTGAGTCCGTCTATCCGGTAGCGGTATCTTTTTTTTCGGAAGATGTCTTCTTCGTGAGACATCACGCGCAGGGTGATTGCCCGGCTGTCTTGTGGTAGGGTGAGTTTGTCGGGATTTCCTGCCGTCCGGTTCGTGGCCGGTTCACCGTTTACACGTACATCGGTCAGTACTACTTCCGGATAGTTGGAGGAAGTTGCCGGGAAGCGGTTATCGATACAGAGCAACCCATTGACACCCCCCATATAGACTTCACCCTTCCCTGAGACGAGCCGGGGCTTGGCAAGATATTCATTCGGAATGACCCCGTCCGATTCACCGAAAAGAATGAACTTCCGGGATTGCAGCATCCAGGCAAATAACATGTGGTCTGCACCAATCCATACTTTTCCCCGATGATCACATATCACCGAACTGGCTTCGCCGAACAGTGAAGTGATCAATGGGTGATATTGCCGGGTCCGGATGCTGTATTGTCCCAACCCTGTATTGCTGCCTATCCAGAAATCACCTTTCTCGTCCATCGAAACGGAGTAGAGCAGTGTGTCGCCCGTGCAGCTGAAAAGTTTTTTCAGCCTATTGCCGGTTCGATCCAGTTCGTAGAGGGTACGACTGTCGTGCAGGTAAGTGAAACGTTCGTTATGCGCAATGGCATTCATACTGCCTGCGATCTCCATACCTTCTTCTTCATTTACTACGCGTATTTTCTGCGAACCGATGTCATACCGGTAAGTATGTCCTGCCAACAAAAGTACGCTGCCCGGTTCGTCCCGGTAGATATTGACCGCCATACCGCTATAGTAAATATATTGTTTGAGGTCGGGATGGTCGATAGGTAGCGGTTTCCGCTTACCGTTCTCTTTGTTATAAACAAACAATCCCCTGGAAAAGACCGATAAAAGGATGGATTCTCGGGTAAATCCGGTGATCGAGACCACTTTGTCACCCCAGGTAGAACGGTCGTGACGGAACTCTTCGGTGACAGGGTCGAGGCTGTTGACACCCCCACCATCTGTACCTATCCAGATTCGTCCGTTCGGTTCGTCTTGATACAGACTCAGCACGGTGGGGTCACTCAGGCCTTGGGTGCTTCCGGGAAAGACATCGGTATAGGTCTTCATGGACACTTCTCGGATATTGATCAATCCTTTGCGGATACTGCCTGCCCACATGTTATTGTAATTGTCATTGTAGAGTGACAAGATGGAGTTAACCGGAAGCGAATAGTTATCTCCCGGAATATGTTCGAGTACTGTGATTCGATGGCTGTCCGGGTGTATGATGTTGATGCCTCCTCCGTCTGTACCGACCCAGATGTGTGAGTCCCGTTCGGCCATGCTCAGCACCACGTTGTTGCTGAGCCCGGAATTGTCGGTGGTGTACGAGGCCAGCAGTCGGCCTTCGGGGTTGAAGCAGCGGAGTCCTTCATTATAAGGAGCCAGCCAGATGCGGTTGTGAGAATCGATCAGGAGTGCCATGATCTCCTTTCCGCAGTCGAAAGGGGGGAGACGGCGTTCGCCCGAACGGAGATTGATCAGTCGGAGCCCTTGCCAACGGCTGCAACAGAGCAGAGTCTCTTCATCCCACCGACTGATGGCGGAGATAGCGAAATAAGGATCGGAACTAAAATCCAGCAGGAGTTTTATCGAGCGGCTGTCATAGTCGTAGCGATAGATGCGGTTGCGTCCGCCGAAGATTACTCCTTGTTCTGTCAGGCAGGCAGAGTAGGCGAGGATCGGATGCCCCCGATCGTCTAGCGGAATGGCGAAATCGTCACTTGACCTGCGATATTGCGCTATTCCACCGTCTGTCAGTATCCATATATTATGTTGAATATCTTCGGTAATTTGATGGATGTAGTTGTGCGGCAACGAATGTACGTCCTCTTGCCGGTGGACATATTTTCTCAGCTTTTGTCCGTCAAATCGTCCCAATCCTGCATTGGTTCCTATCCATACAAATCCTTTTGGCTCGGTATAGACACAACGTACAGTAGAGGGAAGTCCCTCCTTCAGGGAAATTTGTTTATAGTAGTAATGGCTGGCTTTCAGCGGGAGGCAACAGACAGTAAAAAGTACGGTCAGCCAGGTCAGAAAGCCGGTATATGGATTGTTTTTCATGGATGTTTTTCTATCACGTTACCGGCAAAAGTAACAGTTTGCATAGACGTGACCAAAAAAATGGAAATAAAATCCTATCTTTGCACTGTCTTGTTTTCCTGCCTGTCTTCTCTTCCTGGTTCTATGGAAGAAGAGGCGGGGGCGAGGCTTCCCTTGTAACTCTAATTAATTAAACCATGAACAAGAAACTACTATCCCGTTTAGCTCCCGGTTTGTTTGCCGTTGTGCTATTCACAGCCTGCCGCCCGGCAGCCACCGTAAAGGGTAATTTGGACGTAATCCCTCAACCGCAGGAGATTGTCCTTGCCCGGGACACTACTCCTTTTATTATTGACCGCAGCACTACGATTGTCTACCCGGCAACCAATGAAAAGATGCATCGTACTGCTGATTTTCTGGCTACTTTTATTAAAGAAATGACCGGAACCGAGGTTCATGTATCGGACAAAGAGAAAAGCAGCAATGCTATTATTCTTGCTGTAGACTCCACAATGGGGCATCCGGAAGGTTATAAACTTCAAATCACTCCTGAAAAGGTTCTTTTGACGGGAGGCAGTGAAGCCGGTGTCTTTTATGGTATCCAGACTATTCATAAAGCTCTTCCGATCCTGAAAGACGGTAAGGTGGCAGCTGCTCTTCCTGCCGGTACGGTTACCGACTTTCCCCGTTTCCGTTACCGGGGATTCATGATCGATGTAGGCCGTCACTTCTTCCCGGTCAGCTACCTTAAGCAGATGATTGACCTGATGGCACTGCATAACATCAACTACTTTCATTGGCACCTGACCGAAGATCAGGGATGGCGAATCGAAATCAAGAAATATCCCAAACTGACAGAGATCGGTTCTAAACGAGACTCTACCATTATCGATTGGGAAACCAAGAAATTCGACGGGAAGCCCCATAGCGGATTTTATACACAGGACGAAGCTCGTGAGATTGTTCGCTATGCTGCCGACCGTTTCATTACGGTAGTTCCCGAAATTGACCTTCCGGGACATACTACTGCTGCACTGGCTTCTTATCCGGAACTGGGATGTACAGGTGGTCCGTACAAAGTACTTTGCTCATTCGGTGTCTTCCCCGATGTACTCTGTGCAGGTAATGACCAGACACTTCAGTTCACCAAAGATGTATTGGATGAAATTATGGATATCTTCCCTTCCGAATATATTCATATCGGCGGTGACGAATGTCCGAAAAGCCGTTGGGAGAAGTGCCCCAAATGTCAGGCTAAAATTAAGGAGTTGGGTATCAAAGCCCTGCCTAAACATTCGAAAGAGAATCAGTTGCAAACCTACTTCATGTCCGAGCTGGAGAAAGAAATCAATGCTCACGGACGCCGTATGCTGGGATGGGATGAGGTATTGGAAGGAGGTCTGACTCCGAACTCCACTATCATGTCATGGAGAGGAATCCAGGGAGGAATCGAAGCTGCCCGCCAGCATCATGATGTCATTATGACTCCTATTCAGCGGCTCTATTTCAGTAATCCGCGTATCAATAAAATGACGGGATTCGAATGGATGAACCGTGTATACAACTTTGAACCGGTACCTGCAGAACTGACCGATGCGGAAAAGAAGTTTGTGATAGGTACTCAAGGATGTATCTGGACCGAATGGACAGCCGATTCAACGAAGATGGAGTGGCAGATTCTGCCCCGAATGGCTGCTTTGTCCGAAATACAATGGACATTGCCGGAGCATAAGAACTTTGAGCGTTTCATGGAGCGCCTGCCCGAGATGCTGAAGATTTATTCTTCTCTGGATTATGGTTATCGGGAAGATGTATTCGCGGCGGATACCTTGAAGACTCATAAATAAAAGTTCACCACAGATTACACGGATTAACACAGATAAGTAATTAATTTCATTGATACGGAATTAAATAATCTGTGTTAATCCGTGTAATCTGTGGTGAATCTTGTTACCGGTCCGTCCGGATATTATTTCTCTCCCGGAAGTAACGGGAAGTTCGGATTAGGTATATGCGATGACTGCATGATAGCCTTCAATTCCGTCACCTTTTCCGGATATTGGTTCAGCACATTATGTCGTTCCGACGGATCAGAATTGAGATTATAGAGTTCATAATACGGATTCTTGCCACGAACATTCATGTGGACCAGTTTCCACGGTCCTTTGCGTACGGCTTGGCGTCCGTTCATCTCCTGAAATTCAAAGTACAGATATTCATGTTCTTTCTGCCCTTTACGGTTTTCGAGCAACGGTAGCAGACTGACACCATCCATTTGCTGATTCTTTGCTTTCGGATTCAGAATTTCACGGAACGTAGGCATTACATCCCAGAACGAACACATGAAGTCGGTTTGAGTACTGGGCTGTACACGTCCCGGCCATGAAATAATCATCGGTACACGGATTCCTCCTTCGTACAAGTCGCGTTTGTATCCGCGCCAGATTCCGTTGCTGTTGAAGAAGTCCGGATCGGCTCCACCTTCCATGTGCGGACCGTTGTCACTTGCAAAGATGATGATCGTATTGTCATAAACCCCCATCTCTTTCAATTTCTGTACAATCTGACCTACATATACATCCAGACGATAGACCATAGCTGCAAATGTGGCGTGTGGATAGAATTGTGAGCAGTAACCTCCCTTGCGGAATGCGGGATTACCCGGTTCGGTTCCATGGAAAGGTTTTTCGGGATATTTGCCGCGGAACTTCTTTATAATGCTGTCTTCGGGTACAATCAGTTCGGCGTGGGGGATGATGGTGGGATACCACATGCAGAACGATTCTCCGCTTTTTCCCATCCGATCGAGGAAGTCAAGTGCCTTTGAGTGAATCAGATCCTGAGAATAAGTACCTTTACCGTACTGTACGTCCAGTGTGTTATCTTTCAGTTCTACTCGTTTGTCATTGTCCCACAGATGATCGGGATAATAACTGTGTGCCAGCAACTGGCAGTTGTAGCCATAGAACTCGTCGATGCCCTGTTTTTTAGGATCACCCGTGGAACCGATAAAACCGAGTCCCCATTTACCGAAAGCGCCGGTCTTGTATCCTGCGTTCTGGAAATCGTGGAAGATGGTTTGTGCATCTGCCGGTAGAGGGAATTGTCCTTCCGGATCGAGTTCTACATTTCCACGAATGGCCGTATGTCCACTGTGGGTACCGGTCAGCAGGCAAGAGCGTGAAGGGGCGCTGACGGTGGTACCCGAATAACACTGGGTGAAGCGCATTCCTTCCTGAGCCAACTTGTCTATGTTGGGAGTTTCGAACTTCTCTTGTCCGTAACAACTGAGGTCACCGAATCCGAGGTCGTCGGCCAGGATGAAAACGACGTTGGGTCTCTTTTGATCCTGGACTTTCTTTTTTTGTGCAAGCGCCTGTTGTGTTCCTGCTATGCCGACAAGCAACGCGCTACTGAACAATAATTTTTGATTCATAAAAGTGTTTGTTGATTAGGTTGGTATTTAGTTCATTTGAGTTAGATTTTGAATTCACCACAGAGTAGCACTGAGTTTCACGGAGGTTTATTTCTCGTTATAGACGTTTAAGAGAGAAAAGATTCTCTGTGAGACTCCGTGTTACTCTGTGGTGAAACAGATTCGTTTTTATCGGGTGATGTCCCGGTTTTCGGGAGGTTTTTCATGTCTGCAAATATACAAATTTCAGCTAAGACTTGTTAGTTAGAGGCTTCCGATTTTGTCTATCGGATGTTCAAAAACGTCTATTTATGTCTTTTCTATCCTATTATTAGACGTTTTCAGAAGAATCATAGTTGTTTTTGAACTCGACGGACTGTTAAAACTCTTTATATTTGCACCACTAATTAATCCCTAATAGAAAAACTACTTATGATGAACAATCTACCATCCGGAATTCTCTACTCGCTGACCGGTGCGGCAGCTGTAGCTTCTTTGACTTCATGTGCCACGGGCAAACAGAAAGAAGAGCAAAAACCTCTGAACATTGTTTATATTATGACGGACGATCATACGGCGCAAATGATGAGCTGCTACGATACCCGTTATATAGAAACTCCCAACCTCGATCGCATTGCCCGCGATGGCGTGCGCTTTACGAATTCTTTTGTAGCCAACTCACTGAGCGGCCCCAGCCGTGCCTGCATGATCCCCGGCAAACATAGCTGTGCCAATAAATTCTAAGACAATACGACTTGCGTGTTTGACAGTGCCCAGCAAACTTTCCCGAAACTGCTTCAGAAAGCCGGTTACCAAACCGCTCTTGTAGGTAAGTGGCACTTGGAGAGCCTGCCCTCAGGCTTCAATTATTGGGAGATTGTGCCCGGACAAGGCGACTATTATAATCCCGACTTCATTACACAAGATAACGATACCGTTCAGAAACACGGTTATATCACCAACCTGATCACTGATGACGCTATCGACTGGATGGAGAATAAGCGTGACGAGAGCAAACCGTTTTGCCTGTTGATTCATCATAAAGCTATTCACCGTAACTGGATGGCAGATACCTGTAACCTGGCTTTGTACGAGGACAAAACCTTCCCGCTACCCGATAACTTCTTTGATGATTACGAAGGCCGTCTGGCTGCTGCGGCACAGGAGATGAGTATCGTGAAGGACATGGACATGATTTATGACCTGAAGATGCTGCGTCCGGATAAGGACTCACGTCTGAAATCACTTTATCAGAAGTTTCTGGGACGTATGGACGAAGGACAGCGTGCGGCATGGGACAAGTTCTATGGTCCGGTGATCGATGACTTCTACAAGCAAAACCTGAGTGGGAAGGAATTGGCTGACTGGAAGTTCCAGCGCTACATGCGCGACTACATGAAGACTGTGAAGTCACTGGATGACAATGTGGGACGTGTGCTCGACTATCTTGAAAAGAAGGGATTACTGGACAACACGTTGGTGGTCTATACCTCCGACCAGGGCTTCTATATGGGCGAACACGGTTGGTTCGACAAGCGTTTCATGTATGAAGAATCCATGCGTACACCGCTGATAATGCGTA
>OGGP01000903.1_pt1 | contig 14446 bp, 8 predicted proteins | sample 1571261 | NCBI WGS metagenome assembly OGGP01 (sample SAMEA2581968, study PRJEB24529) | metagenome | biome: Human gut stool | place: China | collected 2011
CCCTGGATCTGATTTCAGGCGTTGGGTGTGGATCACTATTGCACCGTTCGTGACACAATGGGCCATACGGGCCGACGTTCCATGCCGCGTTACTACATTCAGCCCGGACGTAAAATGCGCCCGTCAAAAAGAACGGTTCGCTTCGAAACTCAGCCAGGATACCACCTCTCCGCCACACCCGGGAAGAAGTTGATATGGTGGTTGCCGGACAACAGAGCTCTTGGATTGACTGCTGCATCACTCAACCACGCTGAATATCAAAGGAGAGCGTTACCGGTTAAAAGAGAAACGTAAAGCTGTGGTGATGACCCAAAACGCAACGCCTGTCAGTGAGGATGAAATGGTGAAAAGCGGACAGCATCAGTAACGGAAGTATCTTAGCGGGTACGAAAATGGCAGGATCGTGACATTGACAGAATATCTCCTGATCATCCTGAATGACTGCAGTTGCTGTGGAAAAGTAAGCTGTCTCCACCCACGGCACGACTTAACAGGCATTCCGTAACTCCCCCAGACTTACTATGACGCATTATCGGTGCACTTAAAACCGCAGACCGCATTGCGGGTGTTACTGCATGACAGTCTGACCGTATTGTGAGATGTCGGCAGGAACCGATGTCCGCGCAGGGGGGAACTTCCTGCAGTACCTGACGCTTCAAATAGTATTAACCGTAGGGCGTTGTTGGTTCCGGATCGCGGAAATGGGAGCACAGGTCTGCTACGGGGTGTACCTCTGACAGTAAATCCGGCTCGCTCATCTGACAGCCTCTCTCCCGGAAAAGACCAAAAATGAGATCGTCTCCTCAACAGCAGAGAAGAGGTCTTGACAGACAGGCTACATTGCATACGATTTATGAAGAAAAAGACAGCAAATATGGAGGTTATAGCGGAGAACACCCTACGAAATTCCTATGAAAAACGATTGAAAAAAATATCAAATTCGATTCGTTTTTATATGCTTTTTGGGAACGTGGCGATGACGAACTGTTGCATGTGCAGAGGAGAATGCACCCGGAAGCACCAGAATCATCCAGAAAGGCAGAACGATTACGCATCAAACCAGGAGACAGCAATATCAAGGTAATACACTGATTTAAAATGAATTTACAGCAATACGTGAAAACATTTTTTACTTAAAGGAGACAGATGCGCTGAAGAGAGTGCAGGTATTTTTATATAAAAATGAGAAGATTACGGGATATATATCCGGCACACTATGACCGGAGAATACCAGTCAGGCTTAAAAAGACAATAAATACAGTGAGTTAAATACACAGAGAAAACGAAAACGTAGTATCAGAGGGTACATCTTACAACAGAGACTGAATTTCCGGTTTTTCATAACCGGCGCATTCCGGAAAATGCAGGCGGCCCGGAGCTCTTCTGACGCCAGTACCTGATAGATTGTTCTGTACATTCTGTACATCATGTACGGAGGTTTTTGTTTGCTTTCTTAAAATCTGCAAATGTGGGAAGAGCAGGTGAGGTGTATTGTGGGAAAGGAACTGGATGATATCTGCACCAGCTGTCCGTATATCGATGCTGTAAAACGGCACAAACAACAGCTCGGTGCCATAGAGGAATATACAAAGTGGTTAAAAAAAGAACCACGGGCATCTTATTTTTTTCTGTTCCGGCTGTATACCCGCATTCACAATACATTTTTCCCCCAAAAGCAACAACTCCCGTTCACTCCCGGTGGCACTCACTGCCCGGAACCTGATGTCACCCTTCGGGACTTAACGCTTTCCCCGGGCTACCACAGTGATTATGCCCCTCACCCCATTCCGGAGATGGACAGTTCTATTGTTGTTCCCCCCACTAATGAAAACACCTCGCCTCCGGAAGATACTCCCGACAACACTCCGGCCGGAGGCAATACCGGACAAGCGGAAAAGACCAGAAACGCAGGACTCACACCCATTCCTGAAAAACGTTCAGGAATGCCCCCGGAACATCTGCGGTTTGCCATGGGTTTTCCATCGCAACCGAAGATTGCCGGTCCCAGAGAAAAGCCGATGCGCACCGTGCATCCGGATAATATCTACCGTGAAATTATATGGTTCTGCTCCAGTTACCTGCTGAAATCCGGACCAGAGGCTACGAGGACGATTATCAACTCAGTATTCTCTGAATGGGCCAGCATAAACAATGATTACCCCTCCCCCTTTTCGTGGGTGGACAGCAGGGACAGTGAACAGTGTGACTGGTTATGGAACGCCATGCAGGTCCGGTGTGTGGGAACCCCGCTGAATCCCCTTACCCCGGAGCAGAAATACTGGTTCGCCTGCGCCACGTTTGATAACTGGGAAGGCTGGAATGAGCAACAGGTACAGTTTTTACTGGAAAGTAATCCCAGACGGAACAGAGCGAAGTTTACGCAGGCCTCCTTCCAGGCCCCCAGGATTCAGCATAAAGCGATTCTTCTTGATGAGCTGAAAAGTGCCCGGGAGCAACAAAAAAGGCGTGATGAACGTGCTGATGGTTCCGTCCCGCTGAAACTGTCCGGAAAAATCCACAAACAGCTTGAAAGTATTGCCCGAAGTCGTGGTGTCCTCCCAAAAAAACTGCTGAATGAAATGATTGAGCAGGCGTACCAGGACTTTGTGGCAAATGAGCAACACAAGACACTGAGTTAAGGACCGCAGGGCCTCCGGTTACCGATTCTGCAGCATACACAACGAATGTGTCCGGCTCTTACCTGTGGGGGCCGCACTAAAGTTACGCATTGAGTATGAGTGGGTAATCCCGGATGAGAATATCCCAGTTTTTACACTATTCACTGAAGGTGCGACATATCATTCAGTCTCTCTGAATTCTTCATTTCAGTGGCCCCGGCTACAGTCGTTTAATCTCCTCCACGAACCGGGGCCGCAACTTGTTGTGTCAATACCAAATTGTTGGTCATTACTGTCTTGTGTCACTGGCGCTGACAAGTGAACTGAAATCCGCACCTTAATATTCTGACTGGCTGCGTACATTCATGGCATGAAGCGGCCGGAGCGGCTGAACTGAAGGTCCGTTGTGAGCGAACAGCGGACATTCACTACACATGGTTCAAACATGAACCGGAGCTTTATTGTCTAGCTGTCAGTGTACTGCGATTTACCCGCTCGGCTGTCCAGAAAATCGGTCTGAAATCCAGTCATTAAAGGGCCTTAGCCTGACATTAAGCAACTTGGTAGGCGGATAGATAATAGAAATAGGAATGCGCAGGTCTGTCATGTTGCCTAGAACGGTGACAAGCTGTCCGGTGCGAAATCATTCCGGCAGCGACAGGCTCATGTGTCAGCCCGACGCCCAGACCGTCAACGAGCATGTGGATCTGCGAGGCGTTATCGTTCGCAGCGATGTTAAAACGAACAATCTGCTCATCTTCTAGAAGCACAAGTGCTTTAATGACATTAAGGCGGTCTATATGTTGCATTACAGACTTCCTATTGATCTTTACCTGAGGCTGAAGCAACCACGTTAATCCGACTATTTTTCGATTGCACCATCCACTATCACCATCGATCTTCCCTGAGCACAACGTTCAACTCTCCCGCGTACGCCGTATACCTGCGCAAGGCTCTCTGCATGGATCACCGTTTGCGGGTCGCCGCTGTCGATAAGTTTCCCCTCTTTCAGCATGATGACCTGGGCGGCATGCCGCAGTGCGATATTGATATCGTGTAAGACGACCAGCGTAACCATATTGCGTCTTCGCGTTTCGCGCGATACAACATCCATCACATGGAACTGATAATTGAGATCCAGCGCGCTCAGTGGTTCATCCAGCAATAATAATTCGGGGCGGCGAATAAGCGACTGTGCAAGCCCCACCAGCTGCTTCTGACCGCCGGACAGGCTATCGAGGTAGTTCATTGCCAGATGTGCGATGCCTAGCTCTTCGAGCAGCGCTATAGCCTGCGCCTGATTTTGCCCGGCGCCGGAGGCGCGCTGGGCGACAACCACCGACTCCAGCACCTGTAAATGCACGCCCTGCGGCAGGGACTGCGGCAGGAACACAACTTTTTCAGCCCGACGAGCAAACGGCAGCGATAAGAGATTCTCTTCATTCAGCCAGGCTTCGCCACTGGCGCGATTTAGCCCGGCCAGGGCGCGCAGTAGCGTTGATTTACCGCAGCCATTAGGCCCCAGCAGTACAGTGACTTCGCCGCGCGGCAGCGTAGAAATCGACAGATGCTCAATAATCCGCCGTTTGCCGTAACCGGCGCACAGCGCATTAATCGTAAGCCCGCTCATGACATACTCCCTCGATGACGCATTACAATGCTCAGAAAGAACGGAACGCCTACCAGCGAGGTAACAATTCCTACCGGTAAAATGACACCGGGAATGATGTTCTTCGACGCTACCGAGGCCAGCGATAGCACCAGCCCACCGATAAGGATGCTTCCGGGCAAATAAAAGCGATGATCTTCTCCCAGCAACAGGCGGGAAATATGCGGTGCAACCAGGCCAATAAAGCCAATTGGCCCCACAAACGCAACCGAAAGGGCCGCCAGCAGGCTGATGCGCAGCAGGGAACCCAGGCGCAAACGGCGAACATCAATGCCAAAACTCATCGCCCGCTCTTCGCCGAGGCGTAGCGCGGTAAGCTGCCAGGCACGACGCAGCGACCAGGGTAAAACAATCGCCATCGCCGCCGCCAGCACCGCCAGTTTCTCCCATGATGCGCGAGCCAGGCTGCCCATCGTCCAGAACACCAGGCCCTGCAAAGTATCTTCATCGGCGACAAACTGCATAATGGACACCAGCGCATTGAAGGTAAACACCAGCGCAATCCCAAACAGCACAACGCCCGACGTCGGCACGCGCGTCCAGCGGGTCAGACTATCGAGCAGCAGGGCGGACAGGAGCGCAAAAAGAAAAGCGTTTGCCGGTATAAACCCGCTTTCGGGAACGCCGGGAATACCGATGCCCAGAACAATCGCCAGCGCTGCGCCAAAGGCCGCCGCCGACGAAACGCCAAGCGTAAACGGGCTGGCGAGGGAGTTATTCAGAATAGTTTGCATCTCTGCCCCGGCCAAACCCAGCGCCATTCCTACCAGGAGCGCCATCAGCGCATAGGGCAAACGGATGTCCCAAACGATAACCCGCATGCCGTTAGTCGCCCCGGACGGATGCATCAAAGTCTTTATCAGCGAATGTAAAGGGAGCCCTGAGGGGCCGAGGGTGAAATCGAGCAGCAGCGAAGCAATGATAGCGATAAAAATAACCGCCAGTATTACCAGACGCTGGCGAAAAAGCTGGCGATAGCGGTTCTCGACCGACAGCGTACTTTCCAATACAGTCATGGTTTTTCACAGCCTCCGTTAGCGCGGCGGATTGAGCACATCGCTCATCTGCGCATCGCTTAACGTCAGGCCAAAGAACTGCCGATAAAACTCACGCGTCTCTTTGCGTATATCCACATCAGCAAATCGCGCAGGATAAAGCGTTTTCGCCAGCCACAAAAATTGCAGCGCCTCTTCGCTGGTTTCACGGCACCACCAGAACATTCCTTTCGGATTAACGTAAACGCGATGATGAATGACCGCGTCCACGCTTGCCCACTGCGGAGAACTCAGAATGGCATCCGCGTCGCGCTTGTTCATCGCGATGATAACCGCCGGATTGGCAGTGACAATTTTCTCCAGCGCGACTTCACCCGAACGGTTTTGTTGATGCTCGCCAAACCAATTTTCAGCGATATTTTTGCCGCCGGCCAGGTCAATCCAGTCCTGGTTTAGCGAGGGTCTACCGGTGGTGGTCAGCGGATTGCCCATACTGTGATAGAGCGACACGCGCTGTGACGCAGGAAGATCTTTCAGGCGCCCGGTGACCAGGGCCACGTTGCGATCGAAGTAGCGTTGATAGGCGAGCGCTTTTTGCTGCGCATCGGGCCCCAGCACCGCTGCCGTTTGCTGTACGCGCTGCGTTAACGCCCGCAGTGAATTCGCCTCAAACGCCAGCACCTGCACCCCAGCCTGTTTCAGCAACGCCTGTTGAGGCACTACCATATTCTGCGGTACAAAAAGCATATCGACCCCCAGCGCGATAATCTGTTCGGGATTGATTTCATGCCCGCTGTTTACGCTAACTGCTGCGACTTTCTCTATGCGCGGCAGGCTCTGGCGAAACAGGGGGATCCTTTTTGCAATCATCGAGGTTCCGACAATGTTATCGCCGTACCCCAGCATGGCAATAATGGTATTTTGCGCCGGCCACGGTGACGCGATACGCACCTCCTTGTGCGTATTTTCTGCGTGCAGGCTGGCCGCCAGCAGCAGCGCCAGCAGCGGAAATAAACGGGAGAGTTTCATCATTTATCCATCAGAAATCGAAGGTGACGGATGCACGCACTTCGCGGCCGCCGCCGATAAACGCACTTGGGGAACCGTTATCGCCATCGGTACCCGATGGGAAGATAGAAGCCCAGTAATGTTTATCAAACACGTTGTTTACCACCACGCGGAAAGTGGTTGGGACGTTGCTCACTTTCGTGGTGTAACGCGTTCCCAAATCCCATGTGGTATAGCTGCTGGCGTAAGAGGTGTTGGTATCGTTCGCCGCGCGTTTGCCCGTATAATGGACGTTAGCGCTGTAAACCCATTCCGGTATGGACGGCAAACTGTATTCCGCCAACAGATTGGCCTGCACTTTCGGCACGCCGACAACCTGTTTATTGCTGGTTGAGGCATTCGCCGTATCTTTCAGTTTCGGGTCGAGGAAGGTCACGCCGCTGTAAATATTCAGCCCCTGCCACACATTCCCGGCAGCGGTTAACTCAAGGCCGTTGTTAACCTGGTTACCCTGCTCTTTATACACGTTATCCGTATCAAGATAGGCAAACGGACGTTCCAGTCGGAACAGCGCGGCGCCTAGATTCATCTCGCCGATGTCCGATTTTAGCCCCACTTCATACTGCTTGCTGCGATACGGGTTTAGCGTTTGACCGGCATTTTTTACGCTCTCATCCGTCGGTGCGGTACCGCCCTGCTCCAGCGAATCGGCATAGCTAACGTAGGCCATTGTGTTAGGGGTAATTTTATACATCAGCGCGGCGTTCGGACTTAAACCATTTTCATCAACCTGGTTCGTTTGATTACCGTGCTTATCGTAGTTTTTAGTCTGCAGCCAGCTCTGGCTGAGATAGAACATTGCCGACCACTGCGGCGTAAATGTCACCGTATCGCCGAGCGTAACGCTCTGCTGAGTATTTACGCTGGAGCGGTATCGCGGCCCGCCGGTGCGGATTTTGCCATCGCCCTGCTCATCTATCGCATCCGGGTGATACATATTTGTTGTACCCCAGCTATAGCTGGAACCTGTTCCTTTGGCACTATAAAGCGACCAGACATATCCCGTGGTAGAAAGTGACAGATCGTGGCAGATAGAGCCGGTATCAATATGACCATTCAGCCCGGCGGTGTTGCTCAGGACGCGAAAACGTCCGGCAGCGGTGGAATCCTTCATCGAACGAGAGATATCGCCCTGATTGTTGAGTATTTTACTGGAAACACTACGCATCGCGCGGTCAGCCTGCTGCCAGCCCACGCCAGCGTTCATGGACCAGTCGTCGTTAAAGTAGTGGATCAGGCGAGTGCTGATGGTATCGGTAGTGAGGTCGTTGCCCGCAGTGCTGAGCGCCAGATTTTTGTCCTTCGGATTCGGCGCAGACGGCAGTTTGACGTTCGGCCCATAGTTAAAGCTACCGACATAGCCTTTCTGGATAAATTCGTAATGGCTGGCGTCGAGCTGTAGCTGAGTGCCCGGCTGAATATTCCAGTCGAGCGCAACGGAAACGAGTTTGCGACGCAGCGTGCTGTCATGCACATTGCCTTCCCCTTCCTGATCAAGCAGGTTCACGCGATAGCCAAACCGTTTGTTTTCATCAAAATGGCCACCCAGATCGGCATGGCCGGTAAACGCACTGCGGCTTTGATAGCCCAGCGTCACTTTACGCAGCGTCTCTTCGGTTGGGCGCTTCGCCACGAAATTAAACTGCCCTGCTGGGCTCGCCGGGCCGTACAGCGCGCCGGTCAAACTGTTAAGCACATCCATGCGCTCAAGCATTTCCACCGGAAACGCGGTTGTTGAAACGATATTCAGCCCGTCCAGACGGCTGTTGGCCACCACGCTGCCCTGCATCCCCCGACTTTGCGGACGCCCGACATCCATTCCACCGCGCGCCTGCATTTGCGTACTGGGAGAGTATTTCAGCATCTCGCTGACGCTTTGCGCCTGCTGATTTTCAATCATCTCTTTAGTAACAGTGGTGCTGGAATATGGTGTTTCGATCCAGGATTTCGTTCCCAGCGGGCCGACATCTATATCGTTCGTTTTGAAACCGGCACCGGCGGCAGAATCGGTGGTGTCGGCGGCGGTGTTGCCCGTGACAATCATTTCATCTTCAGAAGTAGACGAGGCATGAGCATGAAGCGGTATGAAAGACGCTAATGCTGGCAAAAGCGCAGCGAAAGTTATTTGAGTTTTCATGAATCACTGATCGTTATGTAAATATTTATATTACGATCGGTGCATAGGCAAAATTATGATCCAGATCACACGTGAATGTAAGTTATTTACAAATTACGCTAACCTTCTGTCTCCGCTCTTTGCAGCATAAAAGTATGGCGGCGCGTTGTTGAAAGCAGGAGCGGCCGGGTTGTCAGAAAGCTGGTTTGGACGCAAGTAATATATAACAACTCTGATTACCGCATACTGTCAGGACAGTATCTACTTGAGCGTCCGCCTTTGGCACAAAGCGGACTGTCAGATTAGATTCAGACCTGTACTCATTAGCTGATACAAATCAGCCACATATACCTGCATTCAAAATAATTTCAGAAAGATATTATCTCCGTGAATCCCCCGCCACCTTTCCGGTGCACGGGGTTTTGTCTTTTTTCACTGGGAATACATGTATGAATCCGTCTGATGCCATTGAGGCAATTGAAAAACCGCTCTCCTCCCTGCCTTACTCGCTTTCCCGTCACATCCTGGAACATCTGCGCAAACTCACCCGTCACGAGCCCGTGATTGGCATTATGGGTAAAAGCGGGGCCGGTAAATCCTCACTCTGTAATGCACTGTTTCAGGGGGAGGTCACCCCGGTCAGTGCACTCATGACAGTGCTTCCCGGACATGCCGCCATCCCTCTGATGACACGCCTGCAGGACGAACTGCGCACGGAGTCTGTCCGCACTCAGACCCGTGAACAGTTTACCGGTGCGGTGGACCGGATATTTGACACGGCGGAGAGTGTCTGCATTGCCTCTGTTGCACGCACGGTTCTGCGCGCCGTCCGTGACTCGGTGGTCTCTGTTGCCCGCGCGGTATGGAACTGGATTTTCTTCTGAACCCGGTGGTGATGTACCAGGCTGTTGTTACAGATTTTTAACTCCATGAAAACACTATGCAAACGCAGCCATACCCGGGGTGTCCCCTTGCGTTGTGTTTTTCAAGTTAATAGAATACATCGATCGTTACTATCATATCGATCGTTATAAACGATCGTTTGTGGTAAATGACCTCCTCCGTGGTTGTCATGAAAATGCGTCTCAGGAAGGTTAAATAATGCACGAAAAGAACATCGCCCTGCTTTGTGATGAAGCCGACCGACTTTTGCAACTGAACATTAATCTGCTCCGGCAAATGGTTGAGGAGCCAGATGTGTTATCTGACAGTAAGAACGAAAAAAGACTGCTTTTTGATAAACAGAAAGCACTGAAAAGAATTGAGGAGCTGGAGGGCGAACAAATCAAAACCGCCCGCAGGGAGATGGTGCTGGCTGTTGTCGGCACGATGAAAGCAGGTAAATCAACCACCATCAACGCCATTGTGGGGCAGGAAATTCTGCCTAACCGTAACCGCCCCATGACCTCTGTACCGACGCTCATCCGCCACGTTCCCGGAAAAACTGAGCCGGTTCTCCATCTGGAACATATTCAGCCTGTCCGCAATTTATTAATCACACTGCAGGAAAAACTCGCCACCCCGGCAGGACAGCAGGTCGCACAGACCCTGCAGCAAACCGGGGATACCCGCGAACTGCTGGATATTCTGACGGATGATGGCTGGCTCAAAAATGAATACCACGGGGAGGAGGAAATCTTTACCGGACTGGCATCGTTAAACGATCTGGTTCGTCTTGCTGCGGCAATGGGGAGTGAATTTCCTTTTGATGAATACGCAGAAGTGCAGAAACTGCCGGTGATCGACGTGGAATTCAGCCATCTGGTGGGGATGGATGAATGCCAGGGAACACTCACACTGCTGGATACCCCCGGCCCTAATGAAGCCGGACAACCGCAGATGGAAGTGATGATGCGGGATCAACTGCAGAAAGCCTCTGCGGTGCTGGCGGTGATGGACTACACCCAGATGAACTCGAAAGCCGATGAGGAGGTTCGTAAAGAGCTTAATGCCATTGCTGATGTGTCTGTCGGCCGCCTGTTTGTGCTGGTCAATAAATTTGATGAAAAAGACCGTAATGGCGATGGGGCTGATGCAGTCTGTCAGAAGGTACCGGCAATGCTGAACAGCGATGTGCTGCCCGCCTCCCGCGTTTATCCCGGATCCTCACGCCAGGCATACCTGGCTAACCGTGCGCTTCATGAGTTACGGAAAAACGGAACCCTTCCTGTTGATGAAGCCTGGGTCGATGATTTTGTCAGGGAAGCCTTCGGTCGCATGAAAAAAGATTACGTCTGTAAAGACAGCGAACTGGCAACTGAAGGGGCGACAGACCTGTGGGAAGGCTCACTTATCGATCAACTGATAACGGAAGTCATACTGAGTTCACACTCCAGAGCTGCGGCACTGGCGGTTGATTCTGCCGCCGCAAAACTGATGCAGAATGCAGAAAATATCAGTGAATACCTGTCGTTACGCCATCAGGGGCTGATGCAAAGTATTCAGTCACTGCAGGCGCATATCACCAGCCTGCTTGAGGATATCCGGGAAATAGCAGACTGTCAGGAGCAGGTGACCGCTGATGTCAGAATGGCCATGGAGGAGATCGATGCCAGAACCCGGGAATTACTGACGGGGGTCTGCACCTCACTGGAAGAGGAGCTGAATGACTATTTCAGAAGCGGTAAACGCAAAGAACAGCAAATGCTGGAGGAAGAAAATTCAGCGCAGCCCCGGGAGAGAAACGCATTCGCTTTCTTTCTCGATATTTTCGGAACCGGAAATCAGCATGACAGGATGCGGGACTTTGATCCCGACAGCCCCGAAATAAAATTCAGTGATCGCAGGGAAGCCCTTGAACTGATGACGCAAATCGAATCGACCGTGACCAGCCTGCACCGTGAGGCTGAAGCACAGTTCCGGCCTGAGCTGGAGAAAATCGTCAGCGGGATTGAAACAGGTTTTCGTGGCACGGCCCTGTACGCCACAGAAAACATTGCCGGTCGCATCAATACCCGCCTGGAGGATGAGGGCTTTACCGTAAAAATCAGTTTTCCGGCAGTCAGTCAGTTACAAACCCGGCTCGCGGTAAAAACAAATCTGAGTGCGCTTATGGAGGAAAGAACGGAGACCGTCACCCGTCGCCGTCGGCAGAGTGGTTTATGGGGAAAGATTTGTGGAGCGTTTGGCACCAGTGACTGGGGCTGGGAAACCTATAAAGAGGATGTGAGCCGCAGTGTTATCAATATCAACACCGTCAGGAAGGAAGTTATGTCACTGACCCGGGCATATTTCGGGGAGCTGCAGGCATCCATTGAGCAGGATATTAACCAGCCCGTCCGCCAGGAAATCGATGCCTTTTTCTGCGCATTCAGGGAGAAAGTTGAACAACTGCGTAACACGCTGATTCAGAGCTCTGAAGATCATAAACGCGATCAGCAGGCACAGGAACGGCTTACCAGGAGACTTCAGGCATTAAATGAAAGGGTTCCTGAGCTCATTACTGACAGTAAGGCGCTGAGGGAAGAGCTGGAGACAATGCTGTGACTTCACCATTTATTCAACAAATTGCTGATAACCGGGTATGTCAGGTACTCACCTGTCTTCCTGAAAAATTTGTGGTTGATTTCGCAAACGGAATCGATGTTGCACAGGAGCATATCCGCACGGCCGGAGAGCGCACGTTCTTCCGGCGTTTAAAAGAGGGACTGACCGGCGAAGGCGCTGCACGGCAGAATGCCATCAATGCTTCGGTTGCACAGGGCCTTGAGGCGTCCCTGCGCTGGCTGACGGAGCTGACAACGTCACTTGCCACCACAAACTACGCGATTACCCGGGTAAACGACAGGGTCAGTTCACTGGTCAGTGATACTGCCAGGCTGGCGCATTATTCCGCAGATACACGGGAGCAGTTACTCATCCTGGCCGATCAGGTTCACCATAAACTGAATCATCTTGAAGAAAAACTCCACCGTGTTGACCAGGTTCAGCGGGCGCAGTTACATCTTGAGCAGATATTCTCATGGTGGAGCGCCGGGCGATATGCGTCATTTTCCCCTGCCGGACGTTGTTATGTGGCGCTTGAAGAGCTTCGCTGGGGCGCGTTTGGTGATGTGATACGTCAGGGCGAAACAGGCCAGGTTAACCAGCTACTGGATATTCTCAGACATAAAGCATTAACGCAGATGGCACAGGAGAGTGGCGGTAGTGCAACCGTGCGTCTGAACACTCTGGACTGGCTTGGTGGTCAGGGCCGGGAGCAGGCAGATAACGAGTGGCATGACGCGATTAACTGGCTGGGAGACTGGTGCAGTGAAGAGCAGCATCCGGTGATCTGGTCAACCACGCAGGCTGCAGAACACTTACCGGTTCGCATGCCTCGCCTCTGCTCTGCAGAACGCCTCTCTGAAAGTATGGTCGATGAAATATTTCAGAAGGGGGCTGGATGAGTACAGAAATGAAAACGGGGCTGGTGCTGTCCGGTGGCGGGGCGGTGGGCGCTTATCAGGCGGGAGTGGTTAAGGCACTGGCAGAGTGTGGTACACAGATCAGCATGGTTTCAGGGGCCAGCATTGGCGCATTCAATGGTGCCATTATCGCGGCCTCTCCCGATCTGTCAGAAGCTGCCGTACGCCTGGAGGCGCTCTGGGATCATCTGGGGAATAATCAGGTGCTGTCGGTAAACCGATTGGTTTACTTTTCATTGCTGAAAAAATTGTTCCAGGCAATGAACCTCTGCCAGATCCCCGGACGTGCAGGAGCACTGCTTACGACGCTTCTTCGCCATATATCGATACTCAACGGGTTTGACAATCTGATGGCTCAGCCGTTGTTGTCAGATGAGCCCCTGACAGCGCTGTTGGATCATTATCTTGATACTGATGCTCTGGCAGACGGGCTACCGCTGTATGTGTCGCTGTACCCCACAGAAGGGGGCATGCAGGATATTATTGACTGCATTCGTGCTGAACTGGGTGCCGGAACCACGAAAAACGCCGTTTTTCAGCATATCCAGAGCCTGCCCCGCGGACAGCAGAAAGAGGCTCTGCTTGCGTCAGCCGCGCTGCCCCTGCTGTTCCGTCCCCGTGAGGTTCAGGGGACAATGTTCGGTGATGGTGGTATGGGAGGATGGCGAAATATGCAGGGAAATACCCCTGTGACGCCTCTGGTCGATGCCGGATGCAATATGGTGATTGTGACGCATCTGAGTGACGGTTCTTTATGGGATCGCCAGGCTTTTCCGGTCACCACAATCCTTGAGATCCGTCCCCGGAAAAGGCTGAAATATGCAGGTGATGGTGACAACAGCGGCGGTCTGCTCAGTTTCACGTTGGCACATACCGACGCCTGGCGTCAGCAGGGCTATGAAGACACGATGCTGACGATGGAGCATATCCGGAAACCGCTGGCAGCACGTCAGGTACTGTCCCGGTCAGAAACGGTGTTGCAGAAAAGTCTGGAGATAACGGAAGAGGCAGATTTGGCACTGAGAAACGCGATGGCCCGGATTAAATAAAGACGCCCCAAAGAAACGCCACCGCCTGTGGTGGTGTTTTTCCTGGCTGGTGTTATTGAAAATATTTTCAGATATATATTACCTGAGAGAAAGTTTTACCCCTCACCTGTCAATTCACTCACTGGAAATTTAATTATGCAATTACCTGTAAAGTTATTAATGAGCCTTATATCTCTGGTCAGCGTTATTGCACGTGCCGGGAAATATAAAAATTACATCCGGGATGAAATAAAATACTGGCGATATACATCATACAAGGGGGGGGAATTTCCGGAAGGTTTCACTGATGAGAAATTTTCCAGCGCCATTTACAACGGAAGAATATTTACAATGAAACGTTTACATACCCTGATGTTATTTCTGGCGGTTCTGTTTACTGGCTTTAACGTGGAAGCAGCGAGCGTGAAACAAGCGCTCAGCTGCGACCCAAACGCCCGGGCTGAACAACCTGGAGCGTGTCCAACAACGTATGCGTATTTTCATGAAAGGAGATCACTCAATAACTTCCATCGAGATCGGGTAATA
>OGGP01000934.1_pt1 | contig 14013 bp, 10 predicted proteins | sample 1571261 | NCBI WGS metagenome assembly OGGP01 (sample SAMEA2581968, study PRJEB24529) | metagenome | biome: Human gut stool | place: China | collected 2011
CCTCGTCACGCCGATGGTACTGCGTAACAGTGGAAGAGTAGGTAGCCGCCGTCTTAGGTGAAAGGAGTCAGTCGAAAGATTGGCTCCTTTTTTTGGTATATACACTAGCCGTTTAATTTTCAATGATGTCTGCCTCTTATTGCTAGCTTCCATTTACAACAGTCATTTAGATGTAACATGACATGTCTGGTAGGAGGCATTAATAAAATACCAGCTATATCTTTTTTAGCCCAGAAATCAAGCAACCAAATCGAATCTTCATGATTTGTGGTTCCACCTTCTTCTAATATCCGGCTTATTCTTTGAGCTGGGATTTTGCGGCGTATGTCATCGGGAGATAAGGTTCGGATGATTTCTCTGCTTTTTCGTCCTACTTCATTCCTGTATTCTAAGAGTTCTTGAATACGTAGACTTTTGCTTAGCTGAATAATCTGGTTATCAGATAAGGCATTTCCTGTGTCTCTGATAGGGGAATTCATTCGGGTTTGCCAGTCTTCATTGAAGATCTGCTTTTCCCCGTTAACTAATATATTCATGGTCAGATCCTCAATTCTGCTGATATGCCATAATACCCAAGCGATGGTTTCATCTTTCGCTGTAGGCATAATGGCATATTCATCCTCTCTTAAATCTCCGACTAGCTCATCGACCTCGTTTCTCTCATTACCAGACACCACAGAGAGGTGTAATTTCCCATGAATCTCAAGAAAGAGCTCCTTGGTTTGCTCTATTAATTCCGGTTTACGGATAATGCGGTTTAGTTCTTTATGTGATTCGCTTAATCCGGCTCCAAAGTATTTCATTTTGGGGATTATTGGTAGCGTACGGCTGTCCCGGCGGCGGTAACCATCAGCATGCTTCCGCTTCCTCCTACGGTCTCATAATCTAGATCTACGGCGATTACAGCGTTTGCGCCCATTCGTGCCGCATGATCGCTCATTTCTTTCAAGGCCGTTTCTTTCGCTTCGCGTAAGACACTCTCGTAAGAACCTGCACGTCCTCCGACAATATCCCGGATGCCTGCGAAGAAATCTTTGAATACATTCGCTCCGATGATCGTTTCACCGGATACGATTCCGAAGTACTGGGTAATTTCTTTTCCTTCGATCGTGTTAGTTGTTGTGAGTAACATAGCTTTTCAATTTAATCGTTTGAGGGCAAATATAAGATAAAGGGCGAACCAGTGTACTGATTCGCCCTTTGTTTTTATGTTTCTTTATATGAATTTATTTTACCGGTTGATCGGTCATGATAAACTCAAGCTTACCTCCATTTATGATATCGGAGTGGCTGATGAAAGGAGTCTCTAGGACTTTACCGTTTAGCTTGACTTCTTTAACGTATTTATTGGCGGGATTATTGTTGGTCGCCACGATCTCGAAAATACCGCCTTTTACGTGCATAGAAGCCTTATTTACCATCGGACGGCCCAATGTGTAAACCGGAATACCCGGACTTACCTGATAGAAACCTAGGGCGCTCATGACATACCAAGCAGACATCTGTCCGCAATCCTCATTACCGATGATACCATCCGGTTCATTCGTGTAGAAATTCTGCATGATATAATCTAAATACCCTTGCCCTTTCCATGGAGAATCTGTCCAGTTATAAAGATAGGCCATATGGTGGCTCGGCTCGTTTCCATGAGCGTATTGGCCGATCAATCCGGTAATATCTCCGGAGGCTTCCGCCCCGTCAATCTGGGAAGAGGTGGTGAACAGGGTGTCTAAACGTGTTTCCAGCTCTTTCTTGCCACCGATAGCGGCGATGAAGTTATCCATATCATGTGGTGCGAAGAAACTCCATTGGAAGGCATTCCCTTCGGTATAGTCGCTTTTCATATGCGAAGAATAGCGAGGGTTGAATGGAGTACGGAAAGAACCGTCGCCCATTACCGGACGCATCATTTTCGTCTCGGGATCTAAATAGCGTTTGTAGTATTCGGCTTTCTTGGCATACTCATTCGCCAACTCTATATTACCTGCCTTCTTGGCGATTTGGGAGATACACCAATCCTCGTATGCCATCTCCAATCCCCACGATACGGATTCAGGAACAGAGTCGGCGGGGACGAAACCATATTTCTCCTTATAGTAAGGGTGCATCGTGATCAGATCCAGCTCACGGGTTCCTTTGAACTTCTCGGCAAGATCCTCACGGTAAACGGAAGAACGTACGCCGGCTTCCGTCCACGTGCTCATATCACCTTCCGCTAAATCTTTCGCTACAAGGTCGGCGAGGACCGAGACGGCCGGATATCCTACCATACAACCTGTATAACTAGAGGCTAAAGGCCATTTGGGTAATATTCCACCTTCTTTATAACCTTGCACGAGTACCTTACCCCAATCAGTCGCTAGGGCCGGATTAATGATTGTCATTAACGGATGAAGCGCACGGAACGTATCCCACAAGGAGAATACGGAATAATTTACGTAACCCGGTTCGGCGGTATGCACTTTCTTGTCCATACCCAAATAACGTCCGTCCACGTCTTGATAAGCGAAGGGGGCGATCATGGTATGGTAGAGCGCCGTATAGAAATTGACCATGACTTTCGGATCTGCCTCGATCTGGATCAAGTTTAACGCCTCGTTCCAAATATGCGTTGATTCCTCACGGGTCTTATCGAAATCCCATCCGGGCAATTCTGCCTCGAGATTCTTCTCGGCGCCTTCCGGATCGACTACGGATAAGGCTACTTTTACATAAAGCGGTTGTGCCTTTTCAGCGAATTTGTAATGGAACTTCAAATCTTCTGCTGTATTTAGGCGTAAGAACAAGGAGTCTTTACGTAATTTCCCCCCGATGTATTGGTATACCGTCTCGATCGGTTCCGAGAAAGTAATCCGATAGGACATAGAATGGAAATGCGCCCAACCTTGTGTCTTCACGGTTCCTTCCACCGTGGAGTCGTTTACAAGTAAATATTGGTTACCGATCAGCTTATGTCCCCAGTTCGGTTGAAGGATATGCCCTAAGTCAAGCAGGACACGACGTTCTTTGGGATTGTCGTATGTATATTTGTGGAAACCTACACGATCCGTAGAAGTCAATTCCACGTTGATGCCAAAGTTATCCAAGCGTACGGCATAATACCCCGGTGTCGCTTTCTCAGTGTCTTTCTTGAAGGTAGCTACCGGTTTGATGGAATCTCCACCGGAGAAAGGTAATAAAGCTACGTCACCCAGATCACCGATACCCGTACCAGAAAGATGCGTGTGGCTGAACCCGTAGATATGGTCATCATCATAATGGTAACCGCTGCTCGCGTCCCATCCCAAGATATGGGTATCCGGGCTTAGTTGTACCATCGCGTACGGACGGGTAGCTCCGGGGAATGTGTGTCCATGGAACCCGGTTCCGATGAATGGGTCTACATACCTCACCTCATCTTGTAGTTGCGGCGACTCCGGCGCTTGCTTGCATCCTACCAGCAGGCAGGCAAGAGCGGCCTGAAAAAATAAGATCGTTCTTTTCACTGTTATTATTGATTTAGTTTGTAATAAGCGAATTATCAATCATCTGTCACAAAGATAATGGCTTTGGGGGAATATTGGAAATTTCCTTTTAAAATCTGCAACCTTTTTCGGGCTTGGCTCGTCTTATAGATAAAAAAGTATGGGAACAAACGAATTTACGACAAAGATATTGCCGCTGAAGAATAACCTTTTCCGGGTTGTTTTCCGGATTACCGGAGACGTGGAGCAGTCTGAGCAGATCGTTCAGGAAGCCCTGCTTAAGGTTTGGGAAGACCGGGATAGCTGGATTGTCATTGAGAACTTACCTTCCTATTGCATGATGGTAGCGCGTAATCTGGCATTGAGGGAAACGTATTCCGGAAATAAGGAAAGGATGGAGCGGTATGCGGTAAGGTAATCTGTTTATGGATCGTGTATGGACTATCAACGAATAAATAAGTTGCTGGATAAATATTGGGAATGCGCCACATCCGTGGAGGAAGAGCGGGAATTACGCCAGTTTTTCTCCTCAGCGGTGGTACCTCCCGACTTATTACCCTATAAGGCTTGGTTCGTATCTCATGAGGCCGAGGCATTACCCCCTTTGGGGAAAGAATTTGATGCTCGTATATTAGAACATATCTCGGAAGATCGAAAATTAATCACTACATTTGGAACGTTATTTAAATCTATTACTCATTTAATTCATAAGATTATGGGAACGAACATGAAGAAAGCCTTTACCACCCTTTTATGCCTTTTGTTTTGTATCACGATCTCGGCACAGGATAAAGCCGCAGATCTCAGTAAGCTCGTAGGCGATTGGTCCTTCTCTGCCCCCGACGCTCCGTATGGATATCAAGATGGAAGTTTTCAGATAAAGCAAGAGAACGGCAAGTTGACCGCTAAAGTGAATATACAAGGTAGTACCTTGGAGATAAATGATATCAAGGCGAAAGGAGATACCTATACCAGCTCTTTTTATGTGGATGGAACGCCTGTAGACTTAACTATGACCCAGAAAGGAAATAAGTTAGAGGGAATGGCCGACGCCGGAGGTATGCAGATTCCCGTGAAATTCAAGAAAACGAAGAAGTAACCGCTTTGTGGTACTGTGAGTTTCTGTTAACTTCGCGGCAAAAACTACAAAAGGATGTTTACAGTAATCGGAATCATGTTCTGCGGCATTGCCGTCGGGTATTTCTTTCGTAAAGTAGAATTGCTGCAAAAGATCGGTAAGCCTATTTCTTATACGATTCTTCTTCTTTTGTTCCTGCTGGGAATTTCGGTAGGGGCTAATGAGTCTATCGTGAATAATCTTACGACGTTGGGCGGGCAAGCCTTGTTGATTGCTTCGGCCGGTACGTTGGGTAGCGTCTTGGCGGCGTGGGGAGTTTATCATTTCTTTTTTAAGGAAAGGAGCCGGGGATGAAAGGGAGTTTGATCGTCGTGGGCTTCTTTGCCTTGGGGTGCTTGCTGGGATGGAGCGGTTATCTGCCCGGGGTCATTATCGAGAATGATATAACGGTTTATGTACTTTACCTCTTGATGTTTCAAGTAGGGATTAGCATAGGAAGCGATAAGAAACTGAAAGATATTTTATCGAGTATACGGCCGAAACTCTTATTGGTGCCTCTGGCTACTATTATCGGGACGTTGAGCTTCTCGGCCCTGATCAGCCTTGCTCTTACCAAATGGAGTGTGTTCGATTGTTTGGCGGTCGGAAGCGGTTTCGCCTATTATTCATTATCCTCCATCTTGATAACAGAGCTAAAAGAACCGACGCTGGGGGCGCAATTGGCGGCGGAGTTAGGAACGATCGCCTTGATCGCTAATATTATCCGTGAGATATTCGCCTTGCTGGGCGCTCCGTTGTTCGTTAGATATTTCGGAAGGCTATCTCCGATCTGCGCGGGAGGAGCTACTACGATGGATACGACATTGCCGATTATCACCCGTTATTGTGGAAAGGATTTGGTCTTTGTCTCTATCTTTCACGGGATCTTGGTGGACTTCACGGTTCCGTTTTTCGTTTCTTTCTTCTGTTCGATGTGAGTGAAAGAGGCTTCCGAGATCTCGGAAACCACCTTGCAAGGTTGAAAAGTCATTTCCGAGGTCTCGGAAAGCATTTTGCAAGGTTGAAAAGTCGTTTCCGAGGCCTCGGAAGGCATTTTACAAGGTTGAAAGGTCATTTCTAGGCCTCGGAAAGCATTTTACAAGGTTGAAAAGTCATTTCCGAGGCCTCGGAAGGCATTTTACAAGGTTGAAAAGTCATTTCCGAGGCCTAGAAAAGCTATTTTACAGTTTGCAGCATCACTTCTACCGCTCTTTTTAATTGCGTGTCCTCGCCGGAGAGCTGCGCCTCGGGAGTATTGTACACCTCGACATCCGGTTGCAATTGTTGGTTTTCCAGATAATTGCCTTGCATATCTTTCACGCCTACTTGCGGGATACCGAACACCAAGGTCGGATCGATTTGCGTTTCCCACCATACGGCTGTCATGGTTCCCGGAACCGGGGCGCCGATCAGCTTGCCGATACCTAAGGTCTTATAAACCCAAGGGAAACCATGAGCGTTCGAATAATTATCCTCGCACATCAAGACACAGGACGGTTTGGTCCACTTATTGTAAGGATCGCTACCGATGTATTGTCCGCGAGGCTCGAAGCGCTGATACTCCTTGCCGCTCAATAAGGTAGCCAGATCATCATGCAACCAGCCACCTCCGTTATGGCGGGTATCCACGATCACGGCTTTCTTATTCCGGCAACGGCCTAATAAGGCGGAATAGACCTCGCGGAAACTCTCGCTGTTCATACCTCTTACATGTACGTACCCGATTTGCCCGTTCGATAATTTATCTACGGTTTCTTGGCAATTCTCGATCCATCTTTTATAAAGGAGGTTCGATTGCTCTCCGTTACTGATCGCTTTTACCTGTTCCTCGAAACGCTGTTTGCTGGTAGGATCATAGACAGAAAGCATTACTTTCTTACCGACTTTACCGCTTAGCAGTGGATAATAATCGGCGTCTTTCTTTATCGGTGTTCCGTCTATCTTCTCGATGATACAGCCTTTCTTTATCTGGCTGTCGGCCAATGTCAGCGGCCCTTTGGCGATGATTTCCTCGATCTTCAATCCGTCGCCCGTGTATGCGTTATCGAAGAAAGCGCCTAAGCTGGCGGTTTCCGGCCCGGTTAGTCCCGGATTGTAACGAGCGCCCGTATGGGAGCCGTTCAACTCGCCCAATAGCTCGGAAAGCATCTCTTGGAAATCAAAATTGTTGTTGATATGCGGAAGGAAACGGGCGTAAGCGGTCTCATACCCTTTCCAATCCATGCCCCGGAGTGTCGGATCATAGAACTTATCCAAGACTTGACGCCAAGCGTGATGGAAGATATAAGCACGCTCCTCTGCCGGACGATAAGCGAACTCGGCCTTGAAAGCGATCGGTTTTTCCTTGCTATCCTTCAACTCTATCTTTTTCAGTTTACCGCCGGCGGTAAGATAGAGGTTCTCTACTTTCTTATCGGCGAATAGAGTGCCTCGACCGACATTCTTGAGCAGTAATTTAGTGGACTTTTCCTTCAAGTCGTGTTCCCATAAATCAAAGCCTTTCTCGAAAGCGGCGCAATAATATAGTTTATCTCCTTTCGGGGCGAGTACGGCGTCTCCCAATGAGGATGAATTAGCGGTCAGGCGAATAATCCGGTCCTTGCGGTTCTCCAAATCAAACTTCAAGGGGACTACAGGCTTATCCTTATCCTCTTTTTTCTTATCGGAATCTTTATCGGATGTCTTATCCTCGTCCTTATCTTTGTTTTCATCCGCTTCTACCAAGGCCAGTTCTTCTTTACTGAGGCGGAATTTATCGTAAGCCTCACCGTCGAAGAACATGATGTACACATCCCGCTCAGCACCCCAGCTACCGTGGCTGCGGAAACCGGCACGGTCGGAGGACCAGATCATGGCCTTACCGTCTAATACCCATTTCGCGTCGCCATCCGAATAACCGCTTTCCGTCAGGTTCGTTACCTCGCCGCTACCGTCCGCTTTCACGAGGGCGATATCCGTATTGTTCCATCCTCCGACGGAGATGTAATCTACCAAGAACCACTTGCTGTCTGGCGACCATTGGAAATGCTGGTCTCCATCGCTATACGAATAGAGGTATTTCCCGTCCAATACGGTGCGGACCTGCTTGGTCTTTCGGTTGATAACACGTAAGGTGGTGCGGTTCTCAAGGAAAGCCACCTCGTTACCATCCGGAGAGTATAAGGGTTGGAACGAGGTTTGTCCGGAGACGACAAGAGGCTCCTCTTTCAATTCCGGGGCGTACGTGAATTGCTTATCTTCGTCACGTGTAAGTTTACTTTCGTAGATTCCCCATGTTCCTTCCCGTTCGGCGGAATATACCAATGAACGTCCGTCGGGGCTGAAATCTATATTGCGCTCTTGTTGCGGCGTGTTCGTGATTTGACGAGTCGTCTCGTATTCAATAGAAGTTACGTAAACATCGCCACGAGTGATAAACGCTACCTCTTTTCCATTCGGGGAGACGGCGATATCCGTAGCTCCATCGGTCAGAAGACGATGGATTACGTCGTTCTCGATCTTATCCGCGACGATCTGGATATTCACCTTGGCAGGTTTCTGGCCTTCCTTAACGGTATAGATCTCGCCGTCGTAGCTATAGCATAGAGTCCCGGAATTATCGGAGGTAAGGAAACGCACAGGGTGGGTGGTATGCGTCGTGATTTGTTTCTCGCTGTTGCCTGCCAAATCCTTCTTGAAGATGTTAAAGCTTCCTTTCTCCTCGCTTAGGTAATAGAAAGACGCCCCATCCGCGGCCCATACAGGATTACGATCCTCACCGCCAAAAGTGGTTACTTTCTGGAAAGAGCGATCTTTTCCAAGCGTACATAACCAGATATCACGGGTGATAGAAGATTGATGATGCTTGCGCCAAGGGTCCTCGTAACCTTTGTAGTCATTGTATAATAATTTACTGCCATCTTTGCTGAGGGCTATATTTTCCATGTATAACGAAGAATATAAATCCGGCCTTCCTCCGTCCGTGCTTATCTCATAGACTTGCATAAAGCGGGTGCCGGGGAATTGGATATCCTTGGCGTCTTGCAATACGTTGGCCAGATACAAGATGTGTCCGTTATCCTTAAAGGTAGTGGGATATTCGTTTGTGGAGTGGGTGGTGAGCCGCTTGGGTTCCCCTCCCTCCTTGTTCATGAGAAATACATCGAAGTTGCCGCTACGGTTGGAGGCGAAGGCTATTCTCTGTCCGTCGGGCGACCAGACCGGACGGGTATCATGCGCCGGATGTGTTGTCAACTGCCGGGCTTTTCCTCCGGAAGAAGGGACCGTGTAGATATCCCCTTGGTAAGAAAACGCGATCGTCTGCCCGTCTGGGGAGATCGAGCAGTAACGCATCCATAACGGACTGTCGTCTGCTTGCGCCGCCGCCGATAAAAGTAACGCCAGCGCAGGAATCATCAAGTTTTTCATGTGTACTCTATTTTAGATTTACAAATGTAATCGATTTTCGATATTTATTAGGAGAAATAATTGCGTAGATTAAATTTTTAAATATTTTTGCATATGAACTTTAAAACCGCCAAGATGATGACTAAATATAGGGTGTGTATGACTTTTATGTCCATTTTATTATTGCTATTTCATTTTGTGTTTCTGTTTTCTTGTGGAAAGCTACCGGAAAAAACATTTGCTTTTTCTGATAACCTGCGGATTGACTCTTTGGAACATATGGCTATGGATTCGATTTACCGGAATCCTCGATATGCTCATTCCGCATTGGATGAAGCTTTAAGTCTAACTAAAGATAGTGATAAATATTATAAATTACTTGCGGCTAAAAGCCAGATTTATTTTGCAAATAGTGTATATGATTCCGGGTTTGTTTTACATCGGTCAATTATAGATTATTGCGACCGTGTACCGATGTCTCCCAAGATACATGGACTCTTAGGGACGTTGAAAAATACGGTTGGCAATTATTATTCATTTTTGGATAAAACGGATTCGGCCCTCCTTTGCTATTCCGAGGCGTATCAGGAGATCCGGCAGAGTGAGATGGAGCATAAAATCCCGGATATTTATATCAATATAGCGGATATATATACCCGGAAAGGAGCTTACGATCAGCGAGCCCGCTACTTTCGCCAAGCTCTTTTCGTGAGTGATTCATTGGGTATTATGGATCGGATGTCCTTTCCTATTTATTTTGGTTTGGGCGAGACGTATATGGAATTGAGGGACTTTGACTTATCCGATCACTTTTACCGTTTGGCGGAGAAAGAACTGGATTCTCGTAACTTGAGCGAGAAATTCACCTTTTGCAATAGCCGGGGAAATTACTATTATTACAAGGAAGAGTATGCGAAGGCGCTTCCTTGGTTCTTGAAAGCCCGTGAGGTGGTACGTCCTACTCATATGGATTTCTATACTAACGTATGCGAGATCAATTTAGGGGAGATCTATCTATGTCTGGATCAGTTGGATTCCGCTCGTTTTTATCTGGAAAAAGGGTTTAGGTACTTCCATACCTATAATAATAAGACAGCCTTGTACCATTTGACGACCTTGAAGGCTTCGCTAGCCTTAAAAGAGGGGAACTCCGGGCTGGCTTATCAATTGTTGAGGAGTTACACGGATACGGTAGGCATAGATCCCAAGATGGTAGCGATCCGTAATAAGAACTTGCAGAATTACTTCGCTACCACGGGCGATTTTAGACGTGCCTATGAGTACCAAACGAAGAATAGCGTCATTGAGAACAATATTCGTAGCGAACGAACCCAGATGCGTGTCGCTGAGATCGATATGCGTTATAGCCAAGATACGACTTTACTCAAGCGGGAGGCTATTATTAAACAACAGGCCGGCCGGATGGAATACTTGGAAATGAGCCGTTGGGTTTGGATCTTGCTTTTTGCGATCTTGTCGATCGTCAGCGGCATGGCTTATTACTTTATGAAACGTAAACGGCATGCCCAATGGTTAAGCCATATCGATCAGGTGACGAAGTTAAAGATGGAGAGTATTCGCAACCGTGTATCCCCTCATTTTATATTCAATATATTGAACCGGGAGATTAGCTCGGAGGAAGAAGGAAGTTCCCGCCGTACGCAACTTTCCGGATTGGTGGAGTTGTTACGTAGTAGTTTGGAGATCACGGAAAAGCTTAGTATCACGTTGGAGGAAGAATTACGCTTTGTCCGGACTTACTTGAATTTGCAGGCGCAAGGATTAGGGCCGGACTTCCGTCTGGAATGGAATCTCGATCCCTCCCTTGACACGGACGCAATCTATCTCCCGGCCATGCTGATCCAGATACCCGTAGAGAATGCCGTGAAACATGGCTTGTGTGCGATCGAGGGCGAGAAGCGATTATCTGTTTTCGTGGAGCGCGACGGGAAAGGCATCCATATCCGTATAGAGGATAATGGACCCGGGTATCGTCTGTTTACGAATGCGGGACATAACGGTACGGGGATGGGAACGAAAGTCCTTTACCGTACGATCCTATTGTTGAATAGGAGAAATAAAGAGAAGATCACATATTCGGTCCAAAGCAAGGAGAAGGGGATGGGGAGCGGAACAATCGTCAGTTTCTTTATTCCGTTGGATTTTAATTACGCTTTCTAGGTATCGTGAATGTACGAAAGTAATCCGGGCCGTTTCCTCCGGATAGTGGATGGAAGCGGCCCGGATCGAATTGAATCGAATCGGTTGATTCGGGTTATAGTCGCTCAATGTCTTCAACAGAAAGTCCGGAGCATTGGGCGATAAGTTCGGAGTCAAGTCCTTGCTCCTTCATCTTTCGGGCTATCTGGAGTTTTTCCTCTTGACGGCCTTTCTCGATCCCTTTCTGCATCCCTTTTTGCATCCCTTTTTGCATTCCTTCCTGCATTCCTTTTTCAATCCCTTCCGTTTGTGCGTAATCGATGGTCGCATACCAATCCCGATAATTCTTTAGGTTTTCCTCGTAGATCGCACGTTCTTTTTCGCTGAGTGAGTTGACGTTCGCCACGTCCAGTAAGCGAAGGAAGGTCTCCTGTTCCTCCTTGAAGGGAGATTGTTCAAATAGGTTCATATTCTTCAATGTATAAATCCAACGTTCGAAGGAGCTCTTGCACTCCTCCTTGCTTAAACTGAATAACGGGAACGATATGTAGATCTGCTTCATCTTGATCTCATTGAACACCTTTCCCGTCCTCTCGTTAGCGAGGACAACATCCGTACGGAAGTCTGTGAACTCCGGCAACTTGAAATTCAAGAAATAGACTCCGTAGATGGGTAGCAACCGATATTGCCATTGCTTGCCGATTTGTCCTTGCCGGGCCACCATGCGACAAAGATAATAAAAACCTCTGTTAAAGAAATAGTGCTGGGGACAATTCTGCATCTCTAGGATGAACTTGGCCCCGGACACGTCCTCGCAGAGCAGGTCGAATATGATGGTACGGTTCTCGACGGTCTCTGGCTTGATCTCCTTGTCGAGGTAGATGATGTCCTTGATCTGCCGTTCGCCGGCTAGGGCGGCGTTAAGGAACTTGATGGTAACTTGCTTGTCTTGGAAGACAGCCTTAAATCCAGCATCAGTCATGATGTCTACGTATTGCGCCATAGTTAAATGGTTTTAGGTGATTACTGCTCCAAAGGTAAGGTTTATTTTCGTATTGCGCATTCTGTTTATTGTATATTTCTTAAAAAGCAGGTTCATGGTAGTCTGCTTTGCTATTTATAGAAAGTACGATTAGTATTAATAGTAGTGCAAAATGCTATGGATAGTAATCGGCTCCCATTTTGATCAATTCTTATTATACGCTGATTATCAGAACTATAAATAACAATCTTTAAATATTAGGCTTATTGTACTTTTTAAGAGATCAAATTTGGTATGGTTGACTTATTCTTTTCACGTATAAAGATAACATTAAATAATAGACTAAGCCGCTAGCATAAAGTTCTCCAAGTGAATAACTAATCACTTCTCAACTCGTAAGCTTATGGCTTGACAAGCCTTGGATTATACGTTTGTAGTATTTGCAATGATTGCATGTGAATGTTTGTATTTTGTATTTATTATGCGGTTATGGATGGATACCATATATAATGTACATGCGTACATTATATAATAGATAGAAACGGCTAGTCTAAACGATCGATTCTTTTAGTCATTTGCAAAGGTACGCGTTTCTTCGATACTTGCAACCCTTCCGGGCTATTTTTTTACAGCTTATTCTCTTTCTTATCAATAGGATAGGTTATCTTTTACGAAACAAGCGATTCCTTCAACAAACCTTTCTATTTACCCCTTATAAAACGCAAGATTAAAACCTTCGTTTAAACTAGTCGTTTCCATATTCCAGATATCATTTCAATCTATCATTCATCAACTTTTATAGTATAGCATTAATTAATGTACAGGCGTACATTAATATTATATTAAACGAGTCATCCAGAATTTACGGATTGTCATTGTGACACTTTGTAAATTAAAGCCCTTGAGAATCGAATTTTCCGGGAGATTATACATATAGTCCCGTAAAACGAGAAAAAATATTCGCAAGTAGTTATTCCATAACAAGATAACGGAATATGCCCTTTCATTCTGGCGAAAATTATTCATCCTAATTCATATTCTTAAGGCTAAAACCTGTAATTCATCCGTATGTGAAGGCTATTTCTATCGTATACGATGGGGATTACTACCGTATGTATCACCTAATACATACGGTTACGTCGGCTAAAACATACGGTTGCGTCGGCTAACGCATATATTCGCATGGGTAAACACCACCTTTCTCACCGGAAAAGCGGCCTCTTACCTATAAATAAGAGACAAAAAGGCTCTTTTCATCTATTTCTTCTCTCTGGTTAGACTTCTCCAAAGAAGAGGTATGTCAAACAAACAGCCTTGTTTCGCACAAACTGTCATGATTATCGCCGCTTCGCTTACCATCCATCCGCAAGGGCTATAACCGAATAATCGACATAGAAAAGCCCCGCAGGATAACTGAACCGCATCCCAAAGTCACTGAGAAGACCTTATTGGTTCCGGTATAAAAAGGCTTTCCAAGTGATTAGTTATTCACTTCCCAAGCCGTTAGTTATTCACTTCAACAACCAATGAAAGTGTCCGTTTCTTGGTTATCAGGGCCTGTACAGGCACATGTTTCCCGTATTTTCAAATAAGCTATGGCTTACATTTGATGCGGAAAGCCTCATTAACCCACCTTTAGCTTTAAGGCTGTATCCTTTATGCGTTCACTATATCTCGTCTTCACTCAAACTACACAAGGTGTTTCCGAAAAAAGACGTTCGTGTTTTTTAAAGCCTAAATGAATGCCCCATATAATAAAAATCGTATCTTTATCGCCAAAGATGGAAAAGAGCCATCTATATCCTATTAATCACTAAAACCTATAAACACTATGGGAAAATTTATCAACCCCTTCACCGATTTCGGCTTCAAGCACATATTCGGTAGGGAAATGGACAAGGACA
>OGGP01000936.1_pt1 | contig 14007 bp, 14 predicted proteins | sample 1571261 | NCBI WGS metagenome assembly OGGP01 (sample SAMEA2581968, study PRJEB24529) | metagenome | biome: Human gut stool | place: China | collected 2011
TGTGCGACCCTTTTCACCGTCACGGTTTCTGCCGTCAGGTGCACTAAGGAGAGGTTATTTTCTAGACACAAAGCAATATCATCCCAGAGTTTTGTCATGGGATAAAATTGAAAGACATCGTCGGCATTAATCGCTGCCAAATTATTGTTATTTTTAAAGTCAAAGATGATATTTTTCTTCAGTCCAGGCCCGACCAGGCCCGGAAGTCTAATGATCAAACTCAAGGGGAAATGATTGTGAACAAATTGTTCCAAGCGCCAACGATTAAAGCCGTAAGGGTGAAGTTTTTCAGTATCAATGACGGTATCCTCATCCACCTCGACGGGTTTTTTAAACACATCAACGGTACTGATCAGTACAAATGTTCGAGCCTTGACTTCTGAGAGGTGAGAAATCAAGGTGTCGATGGCTAAACGATCGCCTTCAGGATCTTTATTAGCCAACCACTTTTTCGCCGGTGCACCGGCGCCGATCACCAGATCATAACTTTTGCCCCGAATGTCTTGAATGTTCGTCGACCGATATAAGTCGTCAAAGCTACGCTGACGCAACAGAGTTTGACCGACAAAGCCTGAGTATCCGATTAATGCGCTACTCATAACTGTCCTCCCTTTTAGCGATCACGTCCCGTTTGAACTAAATTTTGGTCATTCGGATTTATGCTTTGCTCTAAAACATTCAGTCGATCTTGATTGACCATGGTTAAAGAGTTGCGTTCGAAAACAATGCTGTAATCGTCCTTATGACCTTGCTCATGTAAAAGCCGTCCGAGGTACTCGCTTATAAAAGCCAGAATGACAAATTGCAAGAATGAAAAGACCGAAATCAACAGAACCGTGGAAGCCCAACCGCTGACAATGTCTTCACGCAAAAAACGCAGAACAACAGCGTAAATAGAGAATAAGCAACCGATTCCGGAACCGACAAGTCCGAGAACCGACATGAATCGTAACGGAGCCGAGGAATTAAAAACCATCAAACGCATTGTTTCGCGGAAGCCGGAATATAAGCTTTTCTTATGACTCTTAAGAAATTCATAGCCTAGGCTTGCGCTCTCGTACCCTGTTTTTTGAATTTGCATAAAGAGCTGTTGATGGAAATTGCTACTTGAGGCGATAACGGCATTCGCCGCTCTTCTGGAGAGGCATCTAAATAAAGTGCTATTTCTTGGCAATAAGTAGTTAATTCTCTTTAATAAGAAAGTCGCCATCGGTCGCAACAATGAGTAGGCCAATGATTCGCTAGCCTTTGCTGTGCCGACAATGACATCAATACCGGTTTTGCATTTGACTACAGATTGCTCGATAAGTTCAATCGGATCAGTCCATATATCAATTAAAACGACAAAGTCTCCGATCGCATTTTCCATGCCGGCAGCCAAAGCAACTTCGTCAGGAACATTGCTTGCAAGTTGTATCCAACGAATAGAAGGGGTTTGTTGCAGCAGGGTGTTCATAAAGCCGGTAATCGGGTTCTGAGCATCTTTTTTAGCAACAACCAAGATTTCATAGTCCGAGTAGAGCCCTTGCAATCGATGTTGCAACACTTCTATGTTCGGTAATGCATTCAATCGAGAAGCATCAAACAGTGTGACGACGGAAATAAACGATGAACTTACGGTTGTACTTTTCATATTAAAGCCTCAGCTCACTTTGAATAGCGGTAATGGCATCGTAGACGTTATCAATTTTGCCGCCCATGACACAGTGAAAACCCTTCATACCGTGGTTAAATCGACAAAGTATCGGTCTTGAGTCGTCAATTTCACTGCTGGGCAAAACTGTTTTTACTTCCCACAAGGACTTAACATATTGACATTCTTCTAAGCAGGGAATGTAACGGGCAGCATCTTTTCTCATATAGTCCCAAGCCGAGTGTTTGGGATCGTTACTCAATTTATCATGTGCATTGATATAAGTTCGATCCTCCTCATCTCTCCATTCATAATGAGGTGTATAGCGCACGTGGCTAAAGGAGTGAAGCACTTTATTGTTTTTCACGACTGAGGGAAAAGGCATGACCGAGAAAAAAGGGCCGCACATTACGGTGATCCCTTTGTCTTGTATTTCAGGAGGCACTTCCACAACGCACATCTCTGTCATTTCGTGCTTAAGCGGAATAAAGGGGAGTCCGGCCCTCTTGTTAATGTCATTAATCAAAGAGTACGTGCAATTAAAGACATGATCACATTCCAAAGTTTCAGAAGAATTATCTTTTAAATTTGAATAATGAACGACAATACGGTCATCTTTGGATTGAATACTATCTACGAGTGTATTGCACTTGATAACAGTCGAAGTTCCGTCAAGTCGATTCAGCATTTCATTACGAAGCTTAATCGCATCAAACGCAAATTCCTGAGTCAAAAAGGCCGCTTCGATATGTTTCGGATTAATCAGTTTTGTGATGTTCTCTGGAGCGGTTGAGATCGGGGCACCAATGCGCTCGCAAAAGCGCCTGAATTGGTAAGCCGTAACTTTACTGAGCGGCTTGCCGATCATGTAAATTTTTTGGAACTCATTATCAATGCAATTGGGGAATTCTTTAACAAATCGAGGAAACGAAACTCGCGATCTCAGTGCCGTTAAAACGCTTCTGGGATAGTGATAGCCATTATGAACTCGGGCTTGGTTGTTGTATGAGGCATGACTCATCAAGTAGTGTTCTTTTTCAAAGAGCACTACTTGTTGGTTTCTAGATGAAAAGTACCAAGAAAGGTATAGGCCAAAATACCCCCCCCAATGACGGCGATCACGATTACTCCCAATTAATAAAGTAGGCTTTCATTTTACAGAAAATAATGGAGTGTTGAAGGGCAATTGCACGTTCGGATCGACATCTTTGAGTGCCTGACCGAAACGCGCTTTAATGCGCTCAAGCGCTTCAGGCGTATCGCCCTCCCGCAACACCACCACAGGCGTTGTGTTGGACGGACGGGGCAATGCAAAGCCGTCTTCCCATTCAACGCGAATGCCGTAGATCGTAATCGTGCCGGTAGCGTCATCGAAATGCAATTGTTCATGCAAACGTTGCACGAAGCGCTTGTTTTCGCCTTCGGGCAATTGAATGTGCAATTCGGGCGTATTAACCTGAACTTCCGATGATTGTTAACCTACTCAAGTAAAACTTTAACTTCATCGGAACTTTCTCTTTATTTTTCAATAACCTTAACTTCCAGCGTTTATTAACCTAACGCTTCAAAAAGGTCATCAATTCACGCATGGTTTTGCCGCTTTTGTTGAAGGCCTCCATGATGATCTCGGCCTGTATCGAGTCGCGAGTTTTGTACAACTCGTTGAGCTGTTGACCGATTCTTTCACAGCGCGCCTTTGCTGCTATCAACTTCATCTCAGTTTCTTTAATTTTCTTTTCTAATGCGGGTACTGACGGACGTCTGGGCATTTTCTTATTTCCTCTTTTCAGTGTTGACCGGTAATGCATCGCCAACTTTAATTGCGTCCTTTCTCACCCACTCTTCATCGATGCCGAATGAGCCGAGAATGTTCTTTTGTACACGGGTCAAGGCATGATCAATACGATAGCGACTGTCTTGAGCACGGATCATTTCAATTTTTTCAAGCTCTCGTATGGCTGCCGGAACCGTCAGGTAATTGCGCTTGGATTCCAACCGCATCATTTGCTCTCTTAGCAGGCAATAAATGCGATTGCGCATGATTAAAGCGATAAAACCGATAAACGTTTTGGCGGCCAATGACTCCTGGGAGTGCACTCGCATACTGGCACCTCCGAGGAAGCTTTTATCCGCCCTAGTTTGGCTTGAGAAGGCTAGCGTGTGGTGTATAGCAGAAAATTAGCATTTTTGCCTATTTGTGCTAAACGCTCAACGAAGTTGAAGTTTTTCAGGGGGAGGTAGTCCATTTGGTTGTAAATTACGCTGTCGGCAGACATTTGAACTATTCAGACGGAGAAGATACAAGATCAATGGATAGAATAATTGTCTATTGAGCATTTGTGTAACTTTGCTATGCTTTATTCGTCCATTATCAGAGAGCATATTTTTAGGTTTAAGAGGAAACTAAACAGTTAACATTTCTACAACTTTGAGAAAATTTTCCGACAAGTTAACCAAAGACCGTTGGCTTTGTAATAGTTGTGGACCTTTTGATACAAAGGTATGTTTGTGTTGACCGGTTCATTTTTAGTATCAATACGCAAATCCTTTGTTTCCGGGACATCAATTTTTTCCGGTGGTTTCTTCATCCCGAAAAGCTCATACTTGCACATATAGTTTTCTAGATTTAATCGCCCGATATCAAAAAATTCTTCTCTGTCTTTAGGATTACCTAATTCAATAAAAGATTCGGGAATTTCAGACAAGTTAAGCTCAGCATCTAAAAAGATTTTGAGGCGATGGTATAGGCATTCAAACGCCTGACGGCTACGAAGAGACTTTAAGTTATAAAGACAGTGATTGGCAGCCAAAGAGTAATAAGGTTGTTTTAACTTTTCATAGAGTTTCCGGTGGATCAATTCCGTTTTTAAGCCAGTCAATGCGTCACAGATACAGGTGGGATCGGTATCTTTGGTCTGTTGTAGCGATGTGCCATGATTAATCCGGTAATTAACAAGCGGTTTGTCGAGTACTACAATCCGGTCTGCTTCTGCCAATGCGGTCAATACAAATCTCAAATCATTGGCATTTCTTGTATTTTGGAAGTAGATTTTTTTATCCAAAATAAATTGACGCTTGAATAACTTGGACCACGGCGCAGGACTCGTGAAGGTGAAGATGTTGGCTAAATTAGTTTCTTTTGAAAAAATGGAATTTCTGGGGCAACGCGTAAAATCACAGACCGCAGACATCGCTCCCATTGTGGCCTGTTTTTCATCGTAGTAATTCGCGCCAAACACACAGATTTCCGCATCAAACAGTTTGGCTTGATAATAGGCGTCGATTAATAAATTCGGAGCAAAGTAATCATCGGCATCTAAAAATAAAAGATATTCGCCACTCGCATGTTGAATACCTAAATTTCGCGCAACACCAGCAAACTGATGCGTTTGCTTTAAAAGTTTGAAGCGGGGATCGGATTGGACATATCGGCTGATGATCTCAACGGATTGATCCGTGGATCCGTCATCAACGCACAATACCTCAAATTGTGGAAAGGTTTGGTATTTTAAGGAAAACAACGACAAATCAAGATACTTTTCCGCGTTGTAAACGGGCATCACGACAGAAACCAAAGGTTTTGTCAATTGATCATGGTGAACGCCATCCATATCAAACCTCTTCATTGATTGTTTTCCAACTAGTTTTATTACGTCAAATGATCTTTAGGGGTTAACTCCTTAATTTTGTTCCCAAATATCCCTAGTCAGTACTTTATTCATGTAGGGAAGCAATTCCGGATGCTTTCGATTGGCCAAAATAAGTTCAACCTGTTGGGCGAAGACATTCAAATCATTGATGACTGGACACCCTTTAAACGCGTTTTCCTTTAACAACGGCTCGTAAATCACGACAGACACCCCTCTTCCTTTTAATGATTCAATGATTTCTAAAACATCGTATTCTCTTAAATTGTCGGATCCGGATTTCATTATTAGGCGATATATGCCGACGCGTTTCTTCGCTAAGATAGTGGCGGTTTTAGCGATAAACTTCTTACGAGTTTGGTTTGACTGAATAATCGCTTGGATTAGTGATTGAGGGATATCCTTAAAGTTTTTCAAAAGTTGATTGCTGTCTTTGGGCAAACAATAACCTCCATAACCAAAGGAAGGGTTGCAATAGTGCATCCCAATACGAGGATCTAGCCCAATTCCCTCAATAATGGTTTTCGCATCAAGTTTTTTGACAAAGGCGAACGTGTCCAATTCATTAAAAAACGCCACACGTGTCGCAAGATATGCATTGGCAAATAATTTAATCGCTTCTGCCTCTGACGGTTCCGTCAGAAGAACCGGGGCGTCCCTTCTTTCACAACAATCCAAAAAAAGATCCGCCACGCGTTGTCCCGGGTTTCCCTTGACCCCCACAACAATTCGAGAGGGGAACAAATTATCTTCAAGTGCATGACCTTCCCTCAGAAATTCCGGGACAAAGCAAATGTTCTTTTCTCCTTTTGATCGAAGACTCTCGACAAAACCAACGGGAACGGTTGATCGGATAATAATGAGAGCCTCTTTATTGACTGATCGAACTTGTTTAATAACCGTTTGGACAGTTGAAACATTTAGGCTTTGGATGCTGTCATCATAATTTGTTGGGGTTGCAATAAGAGCGATGTCAGCCTTTTGACAGGCATCCGCCCAATGTAGAGTGGCCCTTAAGTCTAATTTATGTTCAAGAAAAAACTTTTTGATCTCTTCGTCTTCGATCGGGGAAAGGCGTAGGTTAATACAGTCAACCTTGTACGAATCTATATCTACAGCAACGACGCGGTGCTTACGGGACAGCATGACCGCATTGGATAAGCCCACGTACCCCAAACCGAAAACGACGATATTCATTTTTGAATCCGATTTTTTGCAGTAACCTTTTTCATTTTAACAGCGATTATTTTGAAAATAAGCAACCAATGAAATGAACATCTTTTGTGTTATGAGTTTCTTTAATAGATTGGTTTTTGACTCTTTTCATTAAGCAATAACCTTATTCTGACGTGCCGGCAACTTATTAAATTGAGAAATCAAGTTATTTTTCAATAAAGTGCTTTAGAACTTAAAGTCATAACCTTTATGTCTCAAATTTAAAACACTCGCTAATTTAACCTTCCTGTAAGAAGCTAGTACCAACGGCAGGGCAAATTTGCCGTCATTCTCTCGACAACGATGGATTAGGAGAGCTTCCATGCTATTCGTTGATGCTGTTATTGTTTTACTGGCTGTTTTGATAAGCGTGCGCAAAGGTGGTGTGGCATTGGCGTTTACCGGTGCGGCCGCCATGGCGGTTTTGGTCTTTTTCTGCGGCTTAAGACCAACCTCAAATCCGCCGATCACAGTGATGTTGATCATTTTAGCTGTCACCATCATGTGCGGAGCCTTGCAGTGCGCAGGCGGGCTGGATTTTTTGGTTCATATCGCCGAAAAGATCCTTCGCCGTCATCCCAACTACATTACTTTCTTAGCACCAATCATCACATTCTTATTCGTGATGGAACGGCTTTTATTGCCATGGCGCTTTTGCCAGTGATTGCTGAGGTGGCTTTGGGTGCCGGCGTCAGACCGGAAAGACCGCTCTCAATGACGGTGGTGGCGGCTAGCCACGGCATATCCGCTTCACCCGTATCGGCTGCAACCGTAGCGCTTCTTGGGATGCTCATTGCCTATGGCGTGGATTTAAGTCAAATTTTATATGTGCTTGTTCCCAGTATTTTTATCGGACTTTGCGCCGGGGCGTTAAGTGTTTATTGGCGGGGGAAAATCTAGCTGACAATCCTGAATTTCAACGTCGGGTTGCTGCTGGTTTGCTTAAAGATGTGAAAGTCAATCAGAAAGACTACGTTCCTACGAAAGAGGCAAAACTCTCTGTCACGATTTTCGGTCTGGCAGTCGCGCTCATTTTAGTACTGGCTCTCTTTAAAAATCTCCTGCCGACCTGGGTTGTCAACGGTAAAACCGTGACAATATCGGTTGCTCACGTGATTGAAATTATTTCCATGACAGGAGCCGGAGTTATCCTCTATGCCTGCAATCTCAAGCCGGCTGAAGTGGCTCGATCAAGTGTTTTCAATGGTGGCGTTGTGGGGGTGATGGTGACATTTGGGCTCGCCTGGATGGCTGATGTATTTTTTGCCGGTCACCGGGCAGAACTGGTCGACATGTTTGGGGAATTCGTTCAAACGTATCCTTGGACATTTTGCATTGTGCTTTTCATGGGGGCTGCGGTTTTGACAAGTCAAGGCGCGACAACGGCCGCCTTTATTCCGCTGGGCATCAGTTTAGGCGTCTCGCCTGAATATTTGATTGCGATGTCGCCAGCTGTTTGCGCAGTGTGTTTCTTCCCTGTCGCGCCCAATGAGTTGGTGAAAGCAGACAAAAGAAAAAACGCCAACGCTTGGGTGAGAAATACCATTCCAGCCAAACGTCGGCGTTGTTTTGAGCTTCTTGAGCTTCCTGAACCGCCTAGAACCTTACTCGTGGGCAGCAGGTAAGGCGGAGTTCAGGAGCTACATATTTGAAGAATAAATTTTGTTATAGTAAACATATACGCGCGATGAGCAGGTTATTACTACATCTTTAAATATTTGCAGTAAAAATTAATAATTTGATATATTACTAGGAGGTTATTATGAGGTTTGGATTCTTATTTGGGGCAGGAGCTGAAATTGGATATGGTCTTCCCTCTGGAGGAAAGTTTGCTTTAGATATTTTTAGGCAAGATAGTAGCAACAGCAAAGAGTACTTTAAAAAGATGAGAGATGAAGTAGATCAAAACCTAAGGTATGCAGCTGATTGGTTACCTGAAAATTATAAGCAAAAAAATGTTAGTTCATTTGGTAAAACAGTTTTTCAAAATATCATTAAAGATACTGTAGAGCATAATAGAGAGATAATTATTGAAAAAGTCAATGATTTCGATAAGTTGGCTGAAGATGTGGTAGTGAGTTTGACAGAAAAAGGCATCGACATTAAGAAAGCCTTTCAAGAAGAATTGGGCAACTCCGTAGAGGCTTTTAGTTTTAGTCAAACTGTTTCTTTTATTTCAGAATTTGAAAAGGGTGATCGCTTATTTAAGAGTAAATATTTTTCGGCGCTGCTTATGGTGTATAAAAGTGACAAACTTAGTTGTGAACAGAAGACTGAATTGGCAAAAATACTACTTTCAATTATTCAATTACTTGTAGGTGCCTTGAGTGAATCTTTAACCAGAAAAATTAATGATGGGGTGTTTGATAAAAAGGATGATGATATTGATATATTTGATGATATTGGCGATATTGTTCAACTAAATTATAGTTCTACTGGATTGGCAGGAATGGAGTATCTACTGGAACGGAGAGGAGCTAGAGCAGAAGATGATCTAAGCAACAATTTAGTTGTTATTCTCACATTTGCGCAAAATATTTTAGAAAATTTATATGCAGGTGTGTTGGATTATAAATCATTGATTGATTCTAATTGGCATTATTTGTACAGCCCTAAAACAGATTGGGCAAAATTTTGCAAAATCTGCATTTTCTTGCTTAATGTCCGTAATTACATTTCATCCGCTGCAGATCAAGCAGATTGCCAACAGGGCCAAGGGTATTACCACGACCTTAGACTAGTACTAAAAGAAGGGAAACTAGAATTAACGGCAGTTGCAACGACGAATTATAATGTTTTTATTAAAAAAGTATTGGAACAAGATGTAACGTTTCTAAATGGTTCAACGGAGCTTTGGTACGATCCGTACGTCAACAAGGCAGGATCCAACAAGGATTTATGTTTGTCTGAGAAACACATCCTGGTTCCTTTAATGTTCACGCAAAGTGGAACCAAGCCAATGACATCAATTGGAATGTCAGTTCAATATGTGGAGACATATAAACAATGGAAAAAGTCTGATGCAGTCGTTGTGATTGGCTATGGTTTCGGAGTAGGAGATGAGCATATTAATGGGATAATTCGAACGTTAGTTGATGAGGACGGGAAAGATATAATCATTGTGTCAAATAGTTCAGAACAAGAGTCAGAAGTTCAAAAAAATATGCAACAAAGCTGAAAATTAGTACAAGAAACTGGCATAAGATAAGGATTTTGTCTGTTGATAAAAATCGAATGGTTAATCAGACTGATAAATTGTGGATCGATATGTTGTTACATGATCATGAGAGCAGAAGAGAAGGAATTTAAATACTGCTACAGTGTTGTTCTGTTGATTGAGTTAGAAGTTGTTGGTGGAGAGGGTAAAAATGCGCCTAACCAAAATTGAAATTCAAAATTTTCGTCTCTTGCAAAATGTTAGCTATGATGTTGACGAACATTTGACAGTAATAGTAGGCCGGAATAATAGTGGCAAGACATCTTGTTTTAGTTTGCTCTACAAAGTAATTTCTAAAAGCACTTTAACTTATAGTGATTATCCCTTAACACAGAGAAACAAGCTTAGACGTTGTTTATACGACCTCTTGCACGATAAGTGTAACTATGAGCATTTTCTATCTGAAGTGCCTATTACATCTGTTAAATTTACTGTCGATTATTCTTCAGAGAAGCCAGAGGAAAATTTAGGTGTACTCGCTCCTTTTATTATTGATTTAGATCCTTCCGTTAATACAGCACTAATTGAGGCTAGATATGAGTTCAAACTCATACCAGAAAAACTTAAAGAGTTATTTCAACCTATTTGGGATGACGGAGAAGATTCAGATACTAATATACAGGAGAGAGAAGAAAGAGATTTTGATGGGGAGAGTGATCAATTTAAACAGATGTTTAATAGATTAATCGAAAAACATTTTACCAATTTATTTGATTTAAAAATTCGAGCTATTAGCCCTTTATATTCAGGAGCTGATTGCAATAATGAAGAGCTATACAGACAAATCAAAACTTCTGCTGAATTAGAAAGATTGTTCCCCTGTTACTTTATAACCGCTGAAAGATCACTCGATGAATCGGCAGAAAATAAGAAAAGTTCCCTCTCAAAATTAGTTGAAGGGTATTTTAAGAATAAATTAGATATTTACGATGATGAAGCTAAAAAGGCAATTGGTCTTTTGAGAACCGAGATTGAGAAGTCAAACAATGCAATTCAGGATTCCGTATCAGAACACATGTCTAAAATCGTGGAGAAAATTGCAAAGTTTGGTTATCCTGGAGAAGATGATTTGAAAGTAGGGGCAAGCACTCGTTTGCAATTAGATGATCAGATCGCAAATCAAACGGTTCTAACCTATTATCCCGATCGCCGATCAGTAGATGGTTCGGAGAGCCCGTTACCAGCAACTCACAACGGTCTAGGATATAAAAATTTAATCAAAATAATTTTTCAAATAATTTCCGCTCTGGAAGATTATAAGCAAACAGGTCAGAAGGGAATTTTTTTGCTCTTTATTGAAGAGCCGGAATCCCACATGCATCCTCAAATGCAGCAGAAATTTGTCCAGTACATAACCTCACAGATTGAAACTATTAAAAAAGAACGTGGCTTAGATACCACGGTTCAGATAATCATGAGCACTCATTCCGTACACATTGCTCATTCTGTAGAGTTTTCAAAAATTCGATATGTGCAAAAACTGCTAAATTCCGTTGTCAATGGTGTAATTATTAAAAATATGAAGGAGTTTAAAGCTCAAGATGAAACTGATAAGAGTTTTATCCAAAAATTTTTAACAGTCTCAAGTTGTGAAATCTTTTTTGCAGACAAACTAATTCTTGTTGAAGGGGCGTCGGAGAGACTGTTAATTCCGGACATGATCGAACGTCTCTCTTCTAAGGAAAATTGGGTACTTCACCTTCAATATTATTCTCTTTTAACTGTTGGTGGATGTTATGCGTATAAGCTTATTCCCTTAATTAAATTTTTAGGCATACCGTGTTTAATTATTACTGATCTAGATCCTGTGAAAGCCCTAAAATCAGAAGCTAATTCAAAAAGAAACTGGACAAAATGCCTTGTATCGGAAGCGACTAGCACAAGCAATGCGACCATCAAAAGGTGGATTAAAGATATGAAGAAATCTACTAACTCATCGGAAGAAGTTAATAAATGGATAAGTAGCGTCCAAGGTGAAAAGCAACCGTGCATAAAAGAAATTTTGAATATGCCTGAAAGTTGTAAGTCTGATGGAAATATACATATTGAGTTCCAGCTACCTGACAAATTATGGTGCGGGAGGTCCTTTGAGGAAGCGATTTTTAGCGCCAATGTCAATTTTCTCGTTGAGCTAAAAGATCATTTGCATGAAACTGAAATAAATGAGAAAGATTTGGCATTCGAGAAGGTTCAGTTGAATGGTGATGATATGAGCAAAACTGATTTTGCTCTTTGGGTGTTAGGTCATGATTCTTACGAGATACCGATGTACATTATCAAAGGGCTTTCGTGGTTAAATAGTGTAGGACAGTTGGAGAAGATAAATGAACGGCAATAGTACGCTTGATTTAGATAATGCAAGAACTCAAAGTAAGAAAATACAGGAACAGATTAACAATGCGATAAAGCAAAAACGTAGCTTTATAGTCGAAGCTGGGCCAGGAACTGGTAAGACCTACTCTCTTTTAGAGCTCGTTGACTGGTTGGGAACATATGGGAGTAGTCATTTCAAGTCGTCAAAACAATCCATAGTTTGTATCACTTATACCAATGCTGCTGTAGATGTTATTTTGTCTAGACTTTCTCAAAACTCCATCATTGTGCCATCAACAATTCATTCGTTCGCTTGGAAATCAATATCGCAATTCCAAAAAGACTTAATCAAGGTAGCCTACAAATTAAATTTACATCAAGAAAACAACATCACAAAGGTTGAGTATACATTGGGCTATAAGAAGATAGAAAATGGGGTACTTTTCCTCCATCATGATGATGTCATTAAGATGTTTGCGGAATTGTTGGATAATGAAAAGTTCAGAAGAGTCTTTACCAGTCTGTTTCCAATAGTACTGATTGATGAGTACCAAGACTCATCAAAGCTAATCATAGATAAGTTTGTGGAACATTTTATTTCTAAACATGAGGGGCCAATATTCGGCTTTTTCGGCGATTCTTGGCAAAACATCTATTCTCGCTCAAGTTCTTGCGGTCAAATCAACTGTGATCAATTGGTCTTGATCGAAAAGAAAATAAACTTTCGATCATCTCCGAATATAATTGATTTTCTTAATAAAATTCGCCCTAATTTGCCACAAATTGGTTTGGAATTGAACTTTCCTGGCGAAGTCAAAATGATTACTTGTGATGACAATAGGAAGGGAAGAATTAGCAAAGGATATTACAAAGGCGACCTATCTGATGAAGAGTTCAAAGAGCGAGTTAAAACTTTAAAAAAACTAATTCAGAATAAATTTCCTGAGGAATCTTTTAAAGTTTTGATGATAACTCACAAACGATTGGCATTGCATCAAGATTACCTGAGACTGTTAAATCTATTAGGAACGGATGTAACTCGTGAGAGTGATCCATTAGTTGACTTCTTTAAAGACACTATAGAACCAATATTTAAAGGGCTGAAAGAAAATAATCTCTCGTTGTTGTTTCAAGCTTTGGGAGTGCGTTCTTATCCTATTTGTAAGAAAGTTGACAAAAATAAATGGCAAGATCTTTACTACGAATTAGAACGAGCTAGACAAGGAACATGTCGTGATGTTTTACAAGAGGTCGTGAAGTCAGAATTAATACCGATTCCTGAATCAATTCAATCTTTATTGTCGCCCGAAAATGGAAGTGATGTTTATAAAAGTCAAAATGGGAAAAGGATAACAGTGAGAGAAGTTTTAGCGTTAAATTACAAAGAGTTCCTGTCTCTAATTTCCTTTATGCTTCCGGACAGTATCTTTTCAACAGACCACGGGGTTAAAGGAGAGGAATATGACAACGTATTATTTGTAATATCTACTGGCTGGACGAAATACAATTTGTGGACACATCTTCCAAAAATTGTAGATGGATCCAATGAGTTTCTAGAAGAAGATTACATATTGAACAGAAATCTATTTTATGTATGCTGTTCTAGAGCAAGAAAGAGACTGTTTGTACTGGTAACAGTGGAATTGGATAGACAACAGGCTGAGGCTTTTAAAGAATTATTTGAAGTGCAAAATATTTTTTCTTATGAAAAATTTGTGCAACAGTTTAGTGCCTAGCTAAATAGAATTTCGACAAAACTGGATATTCAGTCATAGAGAAGATTTTAAAAATTTAATCTTCAGCATTTAACTTGTCGTTGTCACAGGCGTTCTGAATGACATATCAAGCTTGCTTTCGTAAAATAGTTGCAAGTTTTAAGAGGTTCTCAAATTTGAGTTTAATCAACGACACAATTTTTCATATTAGTATCCTGAAAGTTGCAACTTCTTAACTCGTCATTGAATCCCGAGTTTGCTCAACAG
>OGGP01000937.1_pt1 | contig 14004 bp, 9 predicted proteins | sample 1571261 | NCBI WGS metagenome assembly OGGP01 (sample SAMEA2581968, study PRJEB24529) | metagenome | biome: Human gut stool | place: China | collected 2011
ATATATCGACGCATAACATTTTTTGCGGATGGGTAGTGAGACGCAGTTCTGAAAAAATATATTTCATACTTAAGGTCTCGCTGGATTTGGCATGGAAAAAGTCTATTAATAACGCTGCCAGCTCTTTCTTACTCATTCTCTTGCCGGCCTTTTTCTCTTTCTTTTCTTTCTTTTTTGCCATAATGTAGTCTTTTAAAATATCTAGTTACAAAGATATATAATAAAATGGAAGAACATTCAGAATTTGTTTTATTTCGTGATATTGGATATCGACTAATTATATGTTTGAGTGAGTTGATAACTAGGTGTAAAAAGATATATTAAAAGGGAAGCATATCTCCCGACATACTTCCCTTATCTTTAAGAGAGAATTTATTAATTCTGTAATGAACTAATTGATAAATGTTTATCTATAATATAGTTAATCTTTTACGCAACGTACTGAAAGGCCACGTTTTACTTGTATTCCTCCTTTATCAGAAGAATAACCTAACCCATAACTCATATTACTGAAATATACAGTTCCTGCTCCGTAAGTAGCTTGGTCTGTGCTCCAAAAGTCTGTTCTACTCTGTGACTTAGGCGTTTCAAAACTTCCGCTCTGATAACATTGTCCGGCAGGTATAACATTAAAGCCATAGGTGTCACGTGGACCTTTAGCGAGATCAGGATTTTCATCTATCATGCCGGATTCTCCCCAACCGTCAGCATCCAGTTTTCCTGTCAATGCTGACCAGACGTTTTTACAGTCTTTATCGGAGTATTTATTTCCTTCATCATCTGTCCATACATTACCTTCAACTGGTGCTAATTCATCTGCAACAAAATTTTCTAGTTTTTTCCACTCTGCTTTGCTGGGTAGATGCCATCCGTTAGGACAGATTCCTTGAATGCCGCTTGGTATGGCATCCGCATTTCCACCGGTTGCGTTCTTTTGGTTCATAGCGGCATACCAATTATACAAGACTCCGTATGTCTTGTATTCTTTCGTGGCTTTAGCTGCATTTACATCTTTGCCATCATAGTTGAAAACAAAATAGAGCGGATCTCCATCACTGGTAGCGGCATCTTCCGGTTTGCTAACTGATGGTAAATAAGCCAAGTTCTCTGCCATCCATATTTGTTCACCAATTGTAACAATTTTGTATTCATGATTATCCCGTGGGTCAATCATCTTTCCTTCTTCCGGTTCTGGGGTTGGTTCGGTCTTTTTTAGTGTGACATTTACTTCACTTGTCGCCATGGCACCTTGATCGCCTTTGACGGTCAGTTCAATTTTTAGTGCTCCTACGGCTTGACTGGCTTCGAATGTGTATTCATAACTAAATGGAACAGAAGTTACTTCTGAAATTTGTTTGTCTCCGATTTTAAGAGTAACATTCGATATTTGACCAATGTCAACAGTTGCTTCTCCTTTGATTGTCATCTTTTCAGCTATGTCTATCGTTGCTCCTTCGGTAGGAGAAGATATGGCACATGTTACATGTTGTTCTGGAGCGGGATCATTGTTGTCATCACCGCAAGCCGTTAGTCCTAAGACTAAAAATAAAAGGAATCCTAACTTCTTCATAATTGTATTTTTATTTAGTGAGTAATAATATATGGTTAATCTTTGATACAACGAACGGGGAGTCCTACTCCCGGATTAAATTCTGCATTGGTTACAAATGTGTGGAGGTCTGACCACATACGTACGGTAATACCAAATTCTGGTCCCATTTGTACTCCCGCTGTTGAACTCCACCAACCCGCACTGTAGGCTGAATGCATCCAATCTTCGTCGCCTGCACAAGCACGGAAACCTATAGGCAGACCATTGAATAAGGTTGCATTATTCTTTTCCATCTCAACTCCAACCCAGGTTGGCTGTGGTTCTATTTCTGTGTATTCCGGCATCATCCACATCGTTGTTGAAGCTAGAGCCTTTGCTAGGGCTGTTTCATCTACTTGACCATCATTCATAATTGCTGCCATTCCGGAATCTAATACGTATTGAGATAATTTTTGCCATTCTTTTTGAGAAGGAATATGCCATCCATCAGGGCAAACTCCTTTTATTATACGTGTTTCATCGGGACCTAAAGCCGTTTCGTTTTGTAGAGCAGCAGGTAGGTTGTAGTAAGCTCCATATGCATTCAGGAAACCTTTTCCAAGTTCTGTTTTTGCATCATTATCAAACATTACGTAATATCTTGGTTCGGTTGAGGACACATCAAACTGTTGCTCTGGTAGATAGCGTAAATTTTCTGCCATCCATAACTGGTCTGCAAGTTGTACGGTTTTGTATGTATTTCCATCACGGGTATCGGTTAGCACTTCTCCATATTGAGGGGGAGCAGGCCTGTTTCCTTGTTCTGTTGTCACTGTAATAGTTGTCAAGGCACTACCTTCGTGATCTCCTTTAACTGCTAACTCAATTTTCAGTTCTCCCGGTTCGGCATCTTTGGAGAAGGTATACTCATAATAGAATGGAACTGAAGTGATGTCAGTGATAATCTCTTCCCCGACTTTCAGTTCTGCAGAAATGATTTTACCATAGTTAGTCGTTCCTTCTCCTCTGATAATCAGTTTGTCTGATATTATAACGGTTTCTCCGTTAGTCGGCATAAATATCTCACAGCTTACCTGTTGGTCCGGAAGTATTTCTCCTCCTCCGCCTGCGGTGCTGTTGTCATCTTTACAGCTTGCACCAAGTAATCCTAATGCCACGATAAAGCTAGTTAATAGTATCTTTTTCATATGTTATTGGATTATGTCTTCTTTAAATAGAATACAATTAATAAAAATGGACAGATTGTCTATAACCTTCTGTAGTTTTGCATCTTCATATACCCGGAAAACAAAACCGAAAGGATCACTTTCTTTTATTCCGGAAAAAGCGAAAACGAATGTTCCGTCTGTTAACATTACGGGGCCTAATGAGATTGTTACAGAAGGATCTTTTACATAATATAGGTCAGAGCTAAGAATTTCGAATGAGAGATATAAATTGTCCTCGAAGACTCCTAGGTTTTGACCGGCCCCAAAAGCCAGGCAATTGTCTATGGCTTTTGCTTTCAGTTTGTAAGGCAATCCGGTTAGAATGTTTGAAAGCAGGTATGTTCCGTCTTCCTGTTTCTCAATGGTGACATCTTTCAAACCGTAATTCATTTGCCCGTCTGAAAACATACCTTGCCATGTTCCGGTAAGTTCGTCAACATCATATTGTATTACCTGATAAGAAGCCGATCTGTCTTTTGCTGCCACATTGACAATAGCTCCTCTCATTTTTCCGGAGGTATTTTCTTTTACCTTGAAATTTATTCCCTTCGCATTCTGTTCAAATGACAACCATTCTTGAGCTTCTGCGGGTATGTCTATTGTATAATCGAAAGAACTTTGTAGTTTTATTGGCAGAGTAGCTGCTTTATTGTCGGTACGGAGCATCCATTCGTCTTTGCCGAAGATGAAAACAGCTCCGGATTGATTGATGTTGAATGCTTCTGTCTCTACTCCGTTACTGATTGTCAATAAAGCATTTCTACCAGAGTATCCGGTGTTTTCTTTTACTTCGAATACTACTTCATTGGGGTTTACTTCTTTCAGCACACACCAGTCGGCATTAACATCTGCTGTTATATTGCCTGTTGCCTGAAGTTGTATATAGCCTTTTCCTCCAGTCGCTTGGAAATTAGTATTTACAGCTTTGATCTCTAACCTGGATTCGCTGCTTTCCGTATCATTGCATCCCGCTATTGCTATGGTGCAAAGTACAAATAAGAATATATTAAAAAACTTTCTCATAATTGTATTAATTACCTTCGTTTTCTTTTTCCATTAAGATTGAGTTATACCAACTCCAGTAACCCATTAGTCCTGAAGTTGAATATTCATCGGATGAATAAGCCCAGATTATCAATGACGTATTTTCTTGGCTTGCTTTATCCGCGAAGTAGAAAGTGAAAGGATTGGTTTTCACCGTAACATTTACTAATCCGCTGCGTAAGCGTGAAGGCAAACTTAATTCTGTGTGAGCATATCCTTCTACACCTGCCGCACACGCAAAGTAGTAAGACGATGAAGAAACCGGACTTATACTTTGTGAATCTAAGATCAGTTTTCCGCTGGCTTTGTCATACAGAAGAGTGAAGTTGAATCCGCCAATACTTTTTAGAGTATAACTTTCTCCTCTGACTTTAGGAGTGATGGTTACAGATTGTGAAGTTGGACCTTCATCGTAATCGTCAACCGTTGCGGTGTAGGTGCCAATATAGTCTTCATATTGCAGATAGTTTTCGGGATAATACTCTTTTAATACAATATCCGTTGCATCTGCATCGGTACAAACAAATAGCCTGGACTTTTTATCCCATTTGAAGTGCTGGACTTCAACTCCGTTGACATTATATGGAGACTGTAACTTCAGCCCTTTTTCTGTATAAATATAGGGTAAACTTTCTGCACTGCTATAATCGGTACTGTAAACGGAGAATGTAGACATTGTGCCATTGTCACGTATAAAGTAGTTCAGTACTTGGCCCCCTTTCTCCATGCGATATGTATTCAGAAAAGCATCTTTCTCGATGTTAATGATATCCTCAAGCTGGATACGCCATGGTATGTCTTTGGGCATAGGCGTCATTTCCATTATATTTTTATATTTTTTTCCTTGTAGAATAACCTTGTCGGGAGTTGCGCTCATGATAATAAACTCATAATCTCCTCCCACGTTCATGTTCAGACCTAAAGGACCTGAAAACATGTGGATCAGCTGGTTGTATGAGTCGAAAGTGAGCATAGTGCTTTGTTCCGATTTAACTTGATACAGGGAGGTTATTATGGTACCCGGCTTGTAACCTTCTGCTCCTGCTTCCGACGCCATTTCTACCTGTTTTCCATCAAATTTCATTAGTAGGGTGACTGCACCTGCAGAATAGTTGCTTCCTATGTAATATTCCAGTTTCCATCCGTTCGGAACATCTTTAAGAATCTCCTGGCATTTTATTACATCGGCTGTAGCTCTGTTGGCAGATGATTCGTCGAATATTTCTTCTTCAGAGAAAAGACAAGATTGTAATACAATGCAAGTCAATGCCAGAAGTGTGTATATTGATAGATATTTCTTCATAATTTTCATAGTTTATTCAATAATACTTAAGTCTACATTGCCGTTTGCTATATCATCTTGGCGGCGTAGAACGATGTCGCGTAATTCGTCCAGATTGATTCCCCAGGTTTGTTCCATGTAACTATAGACTATTTCGAATTTCTGTTTGATAAGTGCACGACCGCTTTCACCGGCATTTTGTAGCATATTATTCCAGTAGTCTTCTGTATTTGTGACGTACACCGCAATGTTTTCAACAAAATCTTCACGTGATTCACTCATTGCGTAGGAAGTGACAAATCCTTGTTGCCATGCATTGCGGTTAGCTCCCACCATATACCAGTCGCTGCCGATATAGGCATTTTCTGTGATACGATCAAATGCCGGATCATAGTTTTTGGTTTGATGCAGGATGTGGGCGAACTCATGATGCATTGTTTGGAAATAGTATTCGTTTAGCAGATTGATATCTATTTTATCAGGATTGATGTCATTTACATTGTATAATGTAATTTTCATACCACCTTCTGCCGTTCCCAATACCATGGTGCCATTGTCTTCATAGGCAGGAGAGCCGATAAAGTGAATGGTCTTGGGGATGTATTGACGTAAGAAGTCCGGATTACCGGTCGCTTCATCGTATGCTTCCAGCCATACATGTTTGATAATTTTAGCCAGTACTACGGATTTTTTATAGTCGGCAGGAGCTAATACATGTGTCATATCGCTCTCGTTATCTTCCATGCGATATTTCAATGCAATGTTGTACGGATGGGTGTAATTACCCAATATCCAGTTGTCGAATGGGCTGCGTTCTACTTCTTCTGTAGAGAAGATGCTGTTTGCTTTGTCCACGCCCTCGTCGTTGTTGCAAGCTCCCAGTCCGCAGGTTAATGTTATGATTAAACTATATATGATGTATTTCTTCATATTTTTCCCTCCTTAAGTTAGTTAGTCATTTCTTGGATTTGGTTGCATACCTGCCGTAATGACACTGGCCGGTAGCTGAATTGCACGTCTGGGGTCATTCGTGTCCATCTTGTCGGTGATATTCACCAAGGTATAACCTTCATAATAGCGGCGGTAGATTACAATGCCATAGCGCTTTATATCTTGCCATCTAAGTCCCTCTTCTAAAGTTAACAGGCGTCTCGCATGTAGAATACAGTGTATCAGATTCTCTTGCATTCCTTTTTCTATTATAAAATCCGGATGCAATTCCTTTTTTACTGTCGGGGCTTCCGGTGTGTAATATTTTAATTGAGCATAAAAATCATTGATTGTCTCTTTGGACAAGGTTTGTGTATTTTTCGTAAAGGCTTTCTGCCAGGCGTCTATATCGGCTGCAGCTTCGTCGTAACGTTTTAGTAATGTGTAAGCTTCAGCCCGGCAAAGTAATGCTTCATCGGTAGTGAAAGCAGGATACAGCATATAACCGACCCAGCTGTTGCCTGATGTGAACTGCTGATAGATGACTAAACGGCGGAATCCGTTCTTGATAGAGCCACCAGGCGCAAATGGGATTTGGTGGTAGCTTGACTGGTCTCCCCATGGACCTTCGGATTTACAACTTTCCGAGGCAGTAATATTATTCATGCAGTATCTTTCACAGTTGGCATAACCCGGATCGGAAACCAATGGCCAATATGAAGCTGCTGATATTACCAGTAGATTTGCCCGATTATCTGCATCTACATAAGCGTTCGGCTGTATGTTCTTGTTGGGAGATAAAGCTCCTAATGCAGCCCAGTCACGTAAATATTGGGAAGCATTCGTGCCGAGTACTATATTGGCATAATTGATAACCTTCTGGCAGTTAGAAAAATCCGGCTGTGTGTAATATAGATAAAAGCGGGCAGCAAATGCATAGGCAGCCTTTTTATTAAAATGATATTTCACTCGTGAGTAAATATTGTCGTCGATTAGAGGCAATCCTTCTTCTAAATCGGCTGCGATATTTTGATAGACTTCAGCAACAGTTCCGCGTGAGTATTGTGGATTTACAGATGTTTCCGGTTCCTTTATGTAAGGTATACCTAGGTCTTTATCTGCATTTGTACCATACGCTTTGCAGAATGTGGTAGCTAGTACGAAATGATTATATGCGCGACATATTAGAGCTTCACCTCTTTGTGCTGACAATGATTGAGGGTTTCCCATTTGCTCGATGGCTGCCAGGGCTTGGTTGGCCGATGCAATCGAGTTATAACAATCATTCCATAAGGCATGAGGTGAGTCTTGATTCTCTTCAGTGGTTTGCTGCCAGCGATACAAGTGCTCGTTTAACCGGAAAAGATAGCTGTATGCTTTACTATTTTCATCAATGTTGTCACTGTAGAATTCGCCTATATGACAGTTGGTGGTCATTGGGTATGCAGATACCAATACTTTGGTAATGCTCTCTTCGGTAGTTAGTTCAGTTCGGTTGTCCGGCATTTCATCCAAAAAATCGCTACAGGAGGTTATTCCCAGGCATAAGGTTGAAATGACTGCTGTATATAATACGTTTTTATATTTCATCATTTTTATAATTATCTGAATGGTTAAAATCCTAATCTAAGAGTTAATGTGAACTGACGGGGTACAGGGGAGGCAACTCCACCGGTATTGAAGAATTCCGGGTCCTGTCCGTTTAGCTTCTTATCTGCGTAGATTAGGAATAAATTGGTAGCCTGAAGTTTCAAAGATAAATTGGATATCTTTGCTGATGTAATCCATGATTTTGGAAAATCATAGGACAAGGAAATTTCTTTCATACGAATAAAGTCTCCTTTGGCAATTCGTTCTGTAGAGTAATTATAGGCATTATATGCATACATCAAATCTTTATTATCTTCATATTGACGTTTGGAAATGATGGCAGGGATATTGGTATGCTTCTCATCACCCGGAACTGTCCAGCGATTTTTGAATTCACGGGGCATAGAGGATAAGTCACTGTATTGATAATTGAAGCACGGATTTAAACGTACTACATTACCAAATGAATAGGTGATAAATACATTTAGTTTGAATGCTTTATAGGTGAAGATATTACCAAAGCTACCTGTTATAGTAGGATCAGTGGGACCTTCATATTTTAGATAGTCTATATTGTCACGTGTTTGGAAATCAATATCAGTACTGGTTATTTTTCCATTGATATTATACATTGGGATACCATTTGAACTTAGGCCGACAAATGGGATAGAGAACAAACCACGCACCGGGTAGCCCTGACGCGCAAAACCATAGCCTGAAACCAGATCCATCACGCTGGAACGGGCGTTAAGCTCGGTCACTTCATTTTTTGCTTTGGAAAAGATGAAATCTGTATTCCATGAGAAGTCTTTCGATTGGATATTCTTGCTTGAGATGGTGAATTCAATACCATGTGACTTCATGGAGGCTATATTGGCATATTTATAAATAGAACCACCTACTCCTTGTGTCGGAGTTATACCAATCAGGTCATAGTTGTTGCGTTTATACCAGTCGATTGAGAAATTGATCCGGTTGTTTAAGAATCCCATATCAGCACCGATGTTTAATTCATGCTTCTTTTCGTAAGTCAATTCGCTATTTTCGGGGTCGGATACATAAAGTCCGGTTTCCTGTCCGCTGGTGAAAGGGCGAAATGGTGAATAGCTGGTGATTATGGCATGTGAATTTGTTACATATTCCGGACCTCTGTCGGCAGTTAAAGAGTAGGATGCTTTGAATGTCAAATGTGACAGCACGGAGCTGAGTGTTTCGAAGAAATTTTCTTCATGTACATTCCATGCTCCTGAAATATTCCATGTAGGTAACCAGCGGGAAGAACGGCTTTTTCCCATGCGGTTGGTGCCTTCATAGCGGAATGTTCCGTTTACTGTATAACGGCCATCATACGAATAGGTTGCATTGGCAAAACCTGCTACACTCCTTGTTGTGGTATGGTTTAATCCATAATAATTTTCACCGGACTCAATACCTTTCTTGAAAAATTCATATACGTACGATGGAATTTCGCCCATTGTATATTGCATTCCCCATCCTTGAAAATAATTCTGCATGCGTTTTAAATCATTCACCTCCATACCAGCGAAAAGATTGGTTATATGCTTTTCTGCAAATAAATGATTCCAGGATGCTGTGGCACGAAAGTCTACTCCCAGCATGCGATAGTCCTTACGCTGGTAAATACCGCCTTCCGGCAGTATGCTGATGGGTAAAGCATAAGGATTGTCGGGGTTGGTGTAGAGTAAATTATTGTTGTCACGAATAGTGGCGTCATCCATTCCTGTGCGATATGCTGTTGCCTGATTCGAGTGGTCTTTAATATTATGTTCTTGCGAAGAAGCTTGATATCTGACTGCTCCTAATGCGCTAAGCTCTAATTCTGGAAGTGCTTTCCATTTTACTTCTCCTTGGAATTTAACGTCAACTACGTTTAAGTCCATATAATTGTTATCCAATTCATGAAGGATATTGAATGGTGCGTAGTTAGCTGTATAGTTGACTGCCGGATCCAATGCGCGTGATGTGTTTAGTGCATACGAATATGGATTGATGTCAAATTGACGGGTGACTTCTCCACTAGCTGCATTCACTTCAGAACTCAGTGTTCCGGGCGCTTTCTGCTTACGGTAGGAAGCACTGGATATTAAATTTATAGATAAATTCTTATATATATTATATGTTGTATTTAAATTAGCTGTATAGCGTTTTACTTCACTTTGCTTGTACCACCCCGGGTCTGACATGGCACTTAATGAAGCATAGAATGAAGATTTTTCTGTTCCGGAAGTGATACTGACAGAATGATTTTGTGTGATATTGTTGGAAAATAAAGTATCAAACCAGTCGGTATTTCTCATTTCCGCTTCACGCAGGTAAGCGTTACGTGCTTCCGGAGTGTTGGCAAGTCCGAATTGTCCTGTAACCGGATTGTATTGATTGATTAACTGATACATACGTCCATACACTCCGCTATCTTTTGCACGGTAAGTATCGCTATTGTTGAGCCATCCTTTTTGTTCCATTTCTTTATAGATTCCCATTTGTTCCTGTGAATTCATGATATTGAATTCTTTATAACTGGGAATCATACGAGTTGTAAATTCACCGGTATAGCTGATTTTGCTGACACCGGCTTTTCCCTTTTTGGTGGTTACTACAATAACCCCTGCCATGGCTCGCGCACCGTAGATAGAGGTTGCTGATCCGTCTTTCAATATTTGAAAGCTTTCAATATCATCTGAATTCAATCCGGCAATAGCTGAACTAATCAATGTTTCGGCATCTCCTGAGGATAAGTCATCCGGACCTACGTCGATAGCATCTTCCATGATGACTCCATCTACCACCCATAGTGGCTTTGAACTACCGAAAATAGATGTAGCACCACGTACCCGGATTTTTGGGGCGGTACCAAATGTGCCGGAAACATTTTGTACAGATACGCCTGCGGCACGTCCTTCAAGTCCCCGGCTGATATCAGGCAAACCATCTAGTTTGACCTCATCTGCGGACAATTGTTTGGTTGCTCCTGTAAACAGACGTTTGTCCATTTTCTGCATACCTGTTACTACTACTTCAGATAATGTTTGTACATCAGGCATTAATGTAACATTCATATTTGGAGCAGGAGTCAGGTCTTGCGGTTTCATTCCTATATAGGAAAATTGTAACAGGGATTTATTGGATACATTTTCTATCGAGAATTTTCCATCTATATCCGTTAATACACCGGACTTACTTCCTTTGATGACAACGGTTGCACCAATGAGCGGCTGTCCGTCATCACCGGAAATAACCACTCCTTTCACATTGAATACTTTCGCCTGTTTGGAAGGACCTTTGATAGTAATTGTGATAAATTGGTCTTCAATATGATATTCCAGTGGCTTATTGGCTAAGATTATATCGAGAGTCTGCTCTATACTCTTATCCTTGACGGAGCCAGAAACGGTGAATTTCTTGACATCGTCATACGTAAACAGGATCTTATATCCGGATAGTTTTTCTAAACGTTTTAGTACGGACGGCAACCGTTCGTTGCTAATTTCAATCGTGATTTTCTTTTGCGATTGCACCTGAGCATTTACTTGGTAGGGTCGGAAACATAATACGCATAGAAAACACACAATAAGTAGGTTCCAATTATTTCTCATACGTTTGTCTTTAATAACACTATTTGAACATGTTTATATAACTAGTGCGTATGAGAAGAAAAAATGGATACCCCTTTTGCGATTTATTTTTTAATAAAAGTGATATTTTGTTGTTTCTTGCATAGATTTGTTATACTTATGCAATAAAAACCTAGTCTATGGTAAGCGTATTGCCTTGCAAGGTGACAGTGACTTTTTTCATTCTGTTAAGCAATGAGATTGTGTGCTCTAAATCTTTAGTGCGATCGGATATGAAGTGCATTTTATACGTCATTGCTTCTTTGTTTCTGAATTCTATGTTTACATTGTACCAGCGTCCTAAGTTTTGCATAATATCTTTCAATGTAATATTGTCAAAATAGAAATAGCCGTCTTTCCAATAAACGTAAGAGTCTAAGTCTACTTCTGTTAGAACGAAATTTCCATCAGATTGCAGGTGTGCATCTTCTCCCGGATATAGTCGGGTATATGATCCTCCTTTTGTGTTACTTACTTCTACTTTCCCGTTAATAAGTACTACATGAGTATCTTCGGGAGTATAGCTACGTATATTGAATTCCGTACCGAGAACGCGGGTTTGGACTGTCTTCGTTTTTACAATAAAGTTTTGATTGGAATCCTTGCCTACCTTCGCCTTCTAAAGTAACGATACGCTCGTTGCCAATAAAGGCTGTAGGGTAAACAAAATTACTATTGGCATTCAGCCAGACTTCTGTGCCGTCACATAATACCACTTTGAAACTTTCACCTCGTGGCACGGTAAGTACGTGTGTCTGTGTAGTTGTTGAGATGACTTGCCTATAATCCAGCTCTTTCTTTTCAGACTTTGCGATGGCGGTTTTAGGCAGGACTTGATTGTTTGACTGCGGTTCGTCTAACACAATTTTTTCTCCATCATCTTTTTGCAAAACAATATGTTGGGGAGTAGTATCAGCAGTGAATACAGTGATTGGTTCGAGTGCAGGGGTTGTCAGACTATTAATTAAATAGTAACTCCCGAATAGAACGGTAATCATGGCGGCTATTCCGATAGTTATTTTCCAGAGATTGGAACGCATTCGTGTTGAATGTTGTTTTTTCTTGAATCGCTCCAATTCCATTTCTACATTGGGAAGTTCTATTCCTCCTTTTTGTTGTAGGAAAAGACTACTATCCATGATGTCGCGACAAGCTTGCAGGATTTCTTTATCTTTAAGCATCTCCTGCAGCTGTTCGTCGTTTATATCTGAAGAACTCTCCATGATGTCGAGCGCCTTCTTTACAGATTCATCTGTATTGTTTATATTGTCAATATCTTTATTCATCACTGTTTGACTGTATCATACTTGTTTATATTACGTTTAATCATAAAATAAAGATACCTGATTTATGATTTTTTTGCACATTCTTCACGTATCACCTGTAATGCTTTCACAATATGCTTCCTGACTGCACTGACACTAATATTTAATTCCTCTGCCACTTCCTGATATTTTTTGCGTTGAATATAACATTCTTCTAAAATATGCCTGGTATGTGGAGTCAGTTTTTCCATCGCCTTACTGATATGCATCATTCTTTCATCCTGCTCCTGATACTCCGTCTCAACATAACTTTTGGTCAGTTCGGAATAGATTTGTACGTATTGTTCGTGTGTATTCTGATGCCGCAGGAAATCAATGCTTTTGTTGCGAACGTAGACATATAGATAAGATTTAGCTGTGGCTTTATCTATTTTAGCATAATTGGCCCAAATAAATTCGAAGGCGTCGCTGACGATATCTTTGCTAGCCTCCATATTATTAATCAAATGAAATGCGTAATAATAAAGTTGAGGATAGTACTCTTTAAAAAGAAAATCAAAATCGGCCTTATCTTCCACGTGCTTTAAAAGTGTTGAATAGTAAATAAATCGCGTTGCAAATAAACAAATAATAATTGAGAAAAGCAAAATGGCTTTTATTTTATATTTATCGTATCTTTGTGGCATCATATTTTTTCAATTAATATTCATGTAGGACCTGAAAAGTAATAATGGAGAGTATTTTAATTACAGGCGCGAGTGGTTTTATCGGCAGTTTCATCGTGGAGGAAGCGTTGAAGCGAAAGTTTGGTGTGTGGGCCGGGATTCGTTCTACGAGTAGCAAGCGGTATTTGAAAAACCGGAAAATCCACTTTCTGGAACTGGATTTTGCGCACCCTAATAAACTTCGTGCCCAACTCTCCGGGCATAAAGGCACTTACAACAAATTTGATTATATCATTCATTGCGCCGGTGTTACAAAGTGCCCCGACAAGCACTCTTTTGACTATGTGAATTATCTTCAGACCAAATATTTTATCGATACGTTGAAGGAGCTGAATATGGTTCCGAAACAGTTTATCTATATCAGTACATTGAGTGTGTTCGGACCTGTACGTGAGAAGGACTATACTCCGATAAAAGCGGACGACCCTCCGGTACCCAATACTGCTTATGGACTGAGCAAGCTGAAAGCGGAGTTGTATATTCAGAGTATGCCCGGTTTCCCTTATGTCATTTATCGTCCTACAGGAGTCTATGGACCTCGTGAAGCTGATTACTATCTGATGGCAAAGTCTATCCAGAAACACGTTGATTTCTCGGTCGGTTTCCGTCGTCAGGATTTGACTTTTGTGTATGTGAAAGACATTGTGCAGGCTATTTTCCTGGGAATAGAGAAAAAAGTAGTTCGTAAGGCGTATTTCTTGACAGACGGGAAAGTTTATAAAAGCCGTGCCTTTTCGGATTTGATACAAAAAGAATTGGGTAATCCGTTTGTTCTT
>OGGP01000959.1_pt1 | contig 13530 bp, 14 predicted proteins | sample 1571261 | NCBI WGS metagenome assembly OGGP01 (sample SAMEA2581968, study PRJEB24529) | metagenome | biome: Human gut stool | place: China | collected 2011
GAGGAGTTGTTATAAAGGAAAAAAGTTGGATAGGAGCAGGAAGTAATATAAAACAAGGAATGATAGTAGGGAAAAATGTAGTAGTAGGAGCAGGAACAGTAGTAATAAGAGATATAGAAAACAGTGTTACAACTGTAGGAAATCCTGCAAGAATAGTAAAAAAGGTTAATTAAGGTGAAAAATTGAAGAAAAAAATTTTAATTTTAGCTAATAATGATGTAGGTTTGTATAAATTTAGAAAAGAATTAATAGAAGAATTGATCTTTCCAGGAAGTTTCATAAAAGATAGAATTGGAAAGTCTTATGAAATAATTTTAGCACTGCCAGATGGAAAGTTTATTAAAGAATTTAAAAATATGGGTTGTCGTTTTATTGACATACCAATTGATAGAAGAGGAATAAATCCATTAAAAGATTTAAAATTACTGTGTAAATATAATGAAATTATTAGAAAAATAAAGCCTGATATTGTTTTAGGATATACTATAAAGCCAAATATTTATGGAGGAATAGCAAGTTCTTTGAATAATATTCCATATATTGTAAATATTACTGGATTAGGAACAGCAGTAGAAAATAAAGGACTGTTACAAATAATTACATTAACTTTATATAGAATAGCTCTTAGAAAAGTAAAAACTATTTTTTTTCAAAATAAGGATAACGAAGAATTTTTTACTAAACATAAACTTTGTATTGGAAAACATAAGATGCTACCAGGTTCAGGAGTTAATTTAGAATATTATAATTTTATGGAATATCCTAAAGCAGATACTGTTGATTTTGTTTTTGTTGCACGGATTATGAAGGAAAAAGGGATTGAAGAGTATTTAGAAGCAGCTAAGGTTATAAGAAAAAAATACCCAAATACAAGATTTCATATATGTGGTTTTTGTGAACAAAATTATGAAGAAAAAATAAAAAAATTAGCAGAAGATAATGTGGTTATTTATCATGGGTTAGTTTCAGATATGAAAGAAGTATATAAGAATATTCATTGTACAATACATCCAACTTTTTATCCAGAAGGGTTAAGTAATGTGTTATTAGAATCAGCAGCTTCAGGTAGACCGATAATTACAACTAATAGAAGCGGTTGTCGTGAAGTTATAGAAGATGGGAAAAATGGATATCTAGTAAAAGAACGTGATAGTAAAGATCTTATCGAAAAAATAGAAAAATTTCTAAGTTTAACTCAAGAGGAAAGAAAAGCTATGGGATTAGCAGGACGTAAAAAAATAGAAAAAGAATTTAATAGAGAAATTGTTGTACAAAAATATTTGAAAGAAATTAATAGCATTTAAAATATGCGGATTTAAATAAAATATAAAGTAAGTATACGTTAATAAAAATAGAAAGGATATATTATGAGTATTGATTATAAAAAAATAATAAAAAATCAAGAAACTAGACTTAAAATTCTTAATTTTTTGAGTTTTATACCAGATAAATATATGATTAAATTACAATATTTTTTAAAAACAGGACGTAAATTAAATTTAAAAAATCCACAAAGATATACAGAGAAACTACAATGGTATAAGCTATATTATAAGTCATTAGAAATGGTAGAATGTGTTGATAAATATGATGTACGTAAATATATAGAAAAAAAAGGACTCTCATATATATTAAATCCTTGTTATGGTATTTATGATTCAGTTGATGATATTAAATGGGATGAATTACCAAATAAATTTGTAATGAAAGATACATTAGGAGGAGGAGGAGGATCAGTTAAGATTATTAAAAATAAAGATAAAGAAGATATAGAAGAACTAAAAAAATTAGCAAAAAATTGGACTAAAATAGATTCTAAAATTAAAACAGGAGGACGAGAATGGCCATATTATTCTGGGAAAAAACATAGAATTATAATAGAAAATTATATAGAGTCCAATTTAGAAACAGGAGGTTTAATCGACTATAAATTCTTTTGTTTTAATGGAAAAGTAGAATATGTATACGGAATAGCAGATAGAACATTAGGAAAAAGAGCAGGATTAGGAATTTATGATAAAGATTTTAATTTATTACCTTATAAAAGAGTAGATGAAAATAAATTAAATAGGATAATAGAGAAACCGTTGAATTATGAAAAGATGATTGAATATTCCGAAAAACTAAGTGAGGATTTTCCTCATGCAAGGATAGATTTATACAACCAGAAAGGTAAAATTTATTTTGGGGAAATTACTTTTTTTGATGGAAGTGGTTATATGTGTTTTAATCCAGATGAATTTGATTATGAATTAGGTAAAAAATTTGAATTACCAAATAAAAAAATAGAATTTTAAAAATATAAGGAAGTAAGTTATGAAATTAGCGTTTTTATTTGATGTTAAGTTAAATAAGTATTATTTGTTATATTTCAATAAAATAAAATTAATTTGTAGAAGTATTAATATTATTCAAGACTTTAGCAATAATATGTATAAAGTAAATCAAAGATATGGTAAGCAAAATTATTTATATAAAAAAATCACATTTTAATTTATGCTAAATCTTGATATAAAATTAAATTTGAGGAGAAATAGAATATGAAAGGAATAATATTAGCAGGAGGATCAGGAACAAGACTTTATCCAATTACAAAAGCAATATCAAAACAAATAACACCAATTTATGATAAACCAATGATTTATTATCCATTATCAGTTTTAATGTTGGTAGGAATAAAAGATATTTTAGTTATTTCTACACCTCATGATGTACTTGTATTTGAAAAGCTTTTAGAAGATGGGACTGATTTTGGTCTAAATATTTCTTATGCTGTACAAGAAAAACCAAATGGACTTGCAGAAGCATTTTTGATTGGAGAAAAATTTATTGGAAATGATTCGTGTGCTTTAGTTCTTGGAGATAATATTTTTTATGGGCATGGATTTACAGGAATGCTTAAAGAAGCTGAAGCAAAAAAAGTAGGAGCAACAATATTTGGTTATTATGTAAATAATCCAAAAGATTTTGGAGTAGTAGAGTTTGATAATATAGGAAAAGCTATTTCTCTTGAAGAAAAACCAGAAAATCCAAAATCTAACTATGCAATACCAGGATTATATTTTTATGATAACACAGTAGTAGAAAAAGCTAAAAAAGTAAAACCATCAAAAAGAGGGGAACTAGAAATAACAACTCTTAATGAAATGTATCTGAATGAAGGAACATTAAATGTTGTGAGCATGGGACGTGGAATGGCATGGCTTGACACAGGAACACATGATGGACTTTTAGAAGCAAGCAACTTTGTAAAAACAATTCAGTCAAGACAAAGTGTAATGGTAGCCTGTCCAGAGGAAATTGCATATAGAAATGGGTGGATAACAAAAGAAAAAGTTAAGGAACTTGCTGAGCCATTAATTAAATCTCATTATGGAAAATATTTGATGAATCTTATTGAGGAGAAGTAAAAAATGTCTAAATTTAAAAAAATAGAAACAGGACTAGAAGGATTATATATAATTGAACCAACTGTTTTTGGAGATAACAGAGGATTTTTCTTAGAATCATATAATAAAAAAGAATTTGAAGAGATTGGAATAACAAATGAATTTGTACAGGATAATCATTCAAAATCTAAAAAAGGAGTTTTAAGAGGACTTCATTTTCAAACTAAATACTCTCAAGGAAAACTTGTAAGAGTAATAAAAGGATCAGTATTTGATGTTGCAGTAGATTTGAGAGAAGGAAGTAAAACTTTTGGAAAATGGTTTGGTGTAGAACTAAGTGCAGAAAATAAAAAAATGTTCTTTATTCCTGAAAAATTTGCTCATGGATTTTTAACTCTTGAAGATGAAACAGAATTTATGTATAAATGTACAGATCTTTATCATCCAGAATATGATTCAGGAATAATGTGGAATGATAAAGATATAAATATAGAATGGCATTTTGAAAAATATAATCTAAAAGAAGAAGACTTAATATTATCAGAAAAAGATACTAAGCATCAATCTTTTAAAAAATATGTAAATAAATTAGGGGAATAAAATGATATTAATAACAGGTGCAAATGGTCAGCTAGGATATGACTTTCAAAGGTTATTTGATGAGATAAAAAAAGAATATATTGCAACAGATATAAATGATTTAGATATTACAGATATTGAAAAAGTAAGAGAGTTTGTAAAGAATAAAGATATTTCTCTTATTATAAATTGTGCTGCATATAATAATGTTGACAAAGCAGAAGATGAACCTGAACTTTGTAAAAAATTAAATACTTTTGCTCCAAGAGATTTAGGAGCAGTAGCAAATGAAATAGGTGCAGATTATATAACTTATTCAACAGATTTTGTTTTTGATGGGAAAAAGAAAACTCCTTATACAGAGGAAGATATTCCAAATCCATTATCAGTTTATGGGAAAACAAAACTAGAGGGAGAAAAGGAAGTTTTTAAAGTAAAATCAGATAGTTTTGTAGTAAGAACATCTTGGGTATTTGGAGTTGCTAATAATAATTTTAACAAACAGGTTATAAGTTGGAGTAAATCAAAAGAAGAACTTTCTATTGTTGATGATCAAGTATCATCTCCAACATATTCCAAAGATTTAGCATATTATAGCTGGGAACTTATTAAAACTAAAAAGTATGGGTTATATCATTTATCAAATGATGGAGAAGCTAGTAAGTATGATCAAGCAAAATATGTTTTAGATAAAATAAGTTGGCAAGGGAAATTAAATAGAGTTAAAACAAAAGATTTTAATTTGAAGGCTAAGAGGGCAGAATATACAAAACTAGATAGTTCTAAATTAGAAAAAGTAATAAATATAAAAATATCTTCATGGCAGGATGGGATAGATAGATTTTTAGAGGAACTTTAATGGAAATAAAAAGTATAAAACTTAATTTTATTTTAAATACAATAAGAATATTTTTAGGAGCATTTTTTATACTTATAACTACTCCATATATAACAAGGATATTAGGAGCAGAGAATCTTGGAAAAGTTGATTATGTAAATTCAATAATTCAATATTTTATTCTTTTTACAGCTCTTGGTATTCCAAGTTATGGAATAAGAGAAATTGCAAGAACTAGAGATAACGAGTATGAAAGAACTAAAATAGTTATTGAACTTGGAGTAATTTTAATTATTACAACAATAGCTGGATATATTATATTATTTTTCCTTTTAAATAATATTTCTGGATTTAAAGAACTTAAAACTCTTATTTTAATTATGAGTACATGGATTTTATTTAATAATATTGGATTTGAATGGTTTTATCAAGGAATAGAAAATCAAATGTATATTACAGTAAGATTTATTGTAATAAGGTTACTAGTTATTATTTTAATGTTTTTGTTTGTAACAGATTCTAATGACTATATTATTTATGGAATAATAATTGTTCTTATGAATAGTGGTTCAAATATTTTAAATTTGATAAATATTAGAAAATATCTATCGCTTAAAGATATAGAATTGAAAAAATTAAATTTATTGAAACATTTAAAATCTGTTCTTATAATTTTTGCGGCATCGTTATCTGTAAGTATTTATTTACAGCTTGATGTTGTTATGCTTGGAAATGTTAGTGAGGAAATAGTTGCATACTATACTGTACCAAATAAATTAATAAGACTTGTTATGGTACTTATTACAGCTTTAGGAACAGTTTTAGTTCCAAGAATTTCAAATTGTATAAAGAATAGAGATATTGAAAACTACAAAAAATATATAAATCTCTCATTAAAATATATACTAATGATTTCTATTCCTTGTTTAGTTGGAATATTTTTACTTGCTGACAATATTATCTATATAATGGCAGGAGAAAAGTTTCTACAATCTATTTTAACTATGAGAATATTAGTATTTATACTTTTTATAGTAGGATTGGCATATTTTTTAGGTTTTCAAATTTTATATCCTCATGGATTGGAAAAATATTATACTTATTCAGTAACAATAGCAGCTATAATAAATTTTATATTTAATTATATTATGATCCCTAAATATTATCAAAACGGAGCAGCTATTGGAACAATTATAGCAGAATTTACAGGTGTTTTAATGATGTTATATTTTACAAGAAATTATTTGAAAGATATAGAATTTTATAATTTAAAAAATCTAAAATATTTTATTTCAGCAGGAATAATGGGAATACTTATATTATTTATAAAATCATTTAATTTAGGAAATTTAATTATACTTTTAATTTCAATATCTTGCGGAGGTATAATTTACTTTGTAATTTTATTTTTGTTAAAAGAAGATATTGTAATATTAGGATTTAATATTTTAAAAAATAAATTAGTAAAGGAGAAATAACTTATGAAAACATATTTAGCAACAGGGGCAGCAGGATTTATAGGGGCAAACTTTTTAAAATATATTTTAAATAAACATAAGGATATTTTTGTAATTATTCTTGATAAATTGACTTATGCTGGAAATTTAAAAAATATAGAAGAAGAGTTAAAAGATAAAAAAGTAGAATTTGTAAAGGGAGATATTTGTAACAATGAATTAGTAGAAAATATTTTTTCTAAATATGATATTGATTATGTTGTAAATTTTGCAGCAGAATCACATGTTGATAGAAGCATTGAGAATCCAAAACTTTTTCTTGAAACAAATATTCTAGGAACACAAACTCTTTTAGATACAGCAAAAAAGTTTTGGACAATAGGAAAAGATGAAAAGGGATATCCTATATATAAAGAGGGTAAAAAATATCTACAAGTATCAACAGATGAAGTTTATGGAAGCCTTAAAAAAGATATAGCAGAGGGGAAAGAATTAACTTTTAATGATAAGGAGTTAGAGATTCTTTTACAAAACAGAGGAGAAGTAAAAACTTTTGGGACTAAATTCTTTACTGAAGAAACTTCATTATCACCTAAATCACCATATTCAACATCAAAAGCAAGTGCAGATATGTTAGTTATGGCATACCAAGAAACATTTCATATGCCAGTGAATATTACAAGATGTTCAAACAACTATGGAGCATATCAATTTCCAGAAAAATTAATTCCATTGATAATAAATAATGTACTTCATGGGAAAAAACTACCAGTATATGGAGATGGAATGAATGTAAGAGATTGGTTATATGTAGAGGATCATTGTAAGGGAATAGACACAGTTCTTGAAAAAGGAAGACTAGGAGAAATTTATAATATAGGTGGATTTAATGAAGAAACAAATATAAATATTGTAAAATTAATCATTGATACAATTTTAAGAATAATGATAAATGAACCAGAATATAGAAAAATATTAAAAACAGATTTAGAAAATATAAGTTATAATCTGATAACTTATGCTCAAGATAGATTAGGACATGATGCAAGATATGCAATAGATCCAAATAAGATAGTAAAAGAGTTAGGATGGTATCCTGAGACTCCATTTGTAATAGGGATAGAGAAAACAATAAGATGGTATTTAGATAATCAAGAGTGGTTAAAGAATGTAACAAGTGGAGATTATAAAAAATATTATGAAAGGATGTATAAATAAATATATTATAAAAATGTCATTTAACAAAAATTATAATTATAAAAATTTAATTAAATAAAGAAAATTTAAATTAAAATATTTGAAATAATGAAATTTATTTAGAGTGACTTATTTAAAAAAATTTATTAAAGTTAGAATTGAATTATATAATAATGGTATAGTATTTTATATGATGAACTTGTTTTTTATCAAGAGCTAAATTATGTGATATTATTTTAAGATATTTAATAAAGCTTTTAGAAATAATTTAAAATTATTAATTATAGATTTATACGAGTATAGTATTTGGTGTCAAGGATTATAATAAATGATTATAATAAATAATGTATAAATAAGAGGAGAGATATGTGTAAGGTTGTAGTAATTATGTCATCTTATAATGGTGAAAAGTATATAAAAGATCAAATAGAAAGTATTTTAAATCAAGATCAAAAAGAAGTAATACTTTATATTCGTGATGATGGATCTACAGATAATACTACTGATATTATTAGGAAATATACTAAATCAGGACGTGTTATTCTTGATATAGGAAATAATCTTGGTGCTAAAAATAGTTTTATGCAAGCTATTAAAAATGCTCCTCAAGCTGATTATTATGCTTTGTCTGATCAAGATGATTTGTGGGATATTAATAAAATTTCAGTTGCTATTAAAATGATAAAGGAAAATGAATGTGATAAAACTCCAATTTTATATCATAGTGCATTAAAATTAGCTGATCAAGATGGGAAACCATATGCTATGGTTGGTAAATATAATAATATTGGATTTTTAAATGGAGAAACTCGTGCTGTTACAGGCTGCACAGTAGTTTTTAATAAAGAATTAAGAAATTTGCTTTGTATACATCTTCCTAATATATTTCCGATGCATGATGCATGGATACACGATGTATGTTTAGCAGTGAATGGAAAAGTGTTATATGATAATAATTCCTATATAAGATATCGTCAACATGGAAATAATGTAGTTGGTGGATCAAAGAGTGTAATAGGTTCTATAAAAAGAAGATTAAGATATTTGAAAAAAATGGAAAAATGTCAAAACTCGGGTATGTATAAAGAAATATTAGAAAATTATTCTGATCAAATGTCTCAATTGAATATAGAGAGGGCATCAAAATTGTGTTTATATAATAAATCATTTTCTAATAAAATTTACGTTTTAGTTAAGGGAAAATATTTTAAAGGCAGATTATGGTGGAAAATAGAACAATGGTGTCTTATTATTTTAGGAAGATATTAGTATAATAATGAGAATTAAAAAAGAGATAATTATTATAACAATTTGAGATATTAAATTTTTAAAATATTTATTTTTATTTGGAGGAAAAAAGTAAGTGATTAATCAAAGGCAAACGCTTTTCTTTATATTTTTATGGATAATTTGTACTGTAGTTTTTTTAAATGGTTCCAATACAAATAATTCTTTTATATTGCATTTGTCTATTTATATTATTATAGCATCTACAGCAGTTGTAATTAATAGTTGCCTTATTAGATGTTTTAAAATGCGAGAGATTCTTAGTCCTATTTTTGTGGCTAACATATTTCTAGCATTTGTTTTTATTGCGAGACCTATTCAAATTGTTTTATCTGAAAATAATATAAATAATATTTATGTAATAGGTATGTATAATAGATTAGGAGGTAAGTTATTATTTAATGATTTACCAATTTTACAAGCTAGTTATATAGGATTTATTGGAATAATTTTTATGGATATGATTTACTTTGGGTTTAATAAAAAGTTATTAAATTATAAAACAAATAGATTATATTTGAGAAATCCTTTAGATAATGTTGAACAATCTTTAAATATAAAAAAAATACTTGGTATTATTATTATTATGTATCCAGTTTTATTATCGATGATATCTTTTGTTATAAAGCAAATTTTTTTTAAGATAACAATTAACATGCTTGATATTATATGGGTATATATCATATGTGCCTTAATAATATATTTGATTACAATAAAAAAACGAGCATCATTTTTTATATATTTTTTAATTGTAGTTTCTGCATTAGTTCTTGGAATAGCGTCAAGAAGAATGTATGTGGTAAATTTAATAATATGTTTTATTGTACCACTTTATTATGTTGGAAAGAATTATAAAAAGAATATGAGAAAAATTATATTGATGATTATTTTATTATTTGTATTGGTTTTAATTTATGGAACAATTCGAGCTGAACGTATAGGTGCAAGTCAAGGAACGATAGTTGAACGATTATTAGATGAATTTTGTATGTATGACATGTTGGTTGTTTCTTTAAAGCATTGTGATAATAATAATATTGGATTATTTTATGGCTATAATTTTTTGACAATATTTACTACAGTTATTTCTGGTTTTGGAATTGAGCAATTTGATCATGAATTAACAATGATAGTATTTGATGGATTGTTTAATGGAGGAATTCCAGTAACATTATTTGGAAGTCTTTATTTTAATTTTTCTTATTTAGGAGTAATTATAGGTGCATTAATCTTAGGATTTATATTCCGATATATGCGAAATATATGTATAGAAAAAATATCTATAAAAAGAATTATGTATTATTCAATATTTACAACATTTGCTTATGATATTATAAGAGTTGGTGATATAGGAAGAGAAGTTTGGACATGTATAATTATGATATTAATATCAAAAATTTTTATGTTGTTTTTTCCTAGTGATAATGGTATTGAGGAGCATATATAAATAAATTATTAAACTTAAAATAAATTTGTATAAGATATTTACAATTTTTTATATTTCAAGGATTTTGAATAATGAGTCAATAGAAAGATTATAAAAGTATTATATATGGATTAGCTTTGCTAAAAGGTAAAAATATATAGAGATTTAATTGATGAAATGATAAAGTAAAAAATTTTATATGAATTAAAATATGTTTAAAGAAAAAAAGGAGAAAAAATGAAAGAGTTTAAAAATTTAAAAATTGCAGTAGCAGGAACAGGATATGTTGGGTTATCATTAGCAGTACTTTTGTCTCAACATAATAAGGTAATAGCAGTTGATATTATTCCTGAAAAAGTTGAAATGATAAATAATAAAAAATCACCAATACAAGATGATTATATAGAGAAATATTTAGTAGAAAAAGAACTTAATTTAATAGCAACTTTAGATGGAGAATCAGCATATAAAGATGTAGAGTTTGTAATTATTGCTGCACCAACAAACTATGATGCAAAACGAAACTATTTTGATACTTCTGCTGTTGAATCTGTAATTGAAGAGGTATTAGAAGTTAATAAAGATGCAATTATGGTAATAAAATCTACAATCCCAGTAGGGTATACTGAATCTGTAAGAAAAAAATATAATACAAAAAATATAATATTTAGTCCAGAGTTTTTAAGAGAAAGTAAAGCTTTATATGATAATCTTTATCCATCACGTATAATAGTATCTATGGATAAAAATGATGAAAAAATAGTAAAAGCAGCTCATACTTTTGCAGATCTTTTAAAAGAGGGAGCTATAAAGGAAGATATAGATACTCTATTTATGGGATTTACAGAAGCAGAAGCAGTTAAATTATTTGCTAATACATATCTTGCATTAAGAGTCTCATATTTTAATGAACTTGACACATATGCAGAAATGAAAGGATTGAATACAACTGATATTATAAATGGGGTATGCCTAGATCCAAGAATAGGTTCTCATTATAATAATCCATCTTTTGGTTATGGAGGATATTGTTTACCTAAAGATACAAAACAATTATTAGCAAATTATGATGATGTACCACAAAATATGATGTCAGCAATAGTAGAATCAAATAGAACAAGAAAAGATTTTATTGCTGATCGCATTTTAGAAATAGCAGGGGGATATGAGGCAAATAGTACTTGGGATCTTTCTAAAGAAAAAAGTGTAGTAGTAGGAGTATACCGTTTAACAATGAAGTCAAACTCTGATAATTTTCGTCAATCATCAATTCAAGGAGTAATGAAAAGAATAAAAGCTAAAGGAGCTACAGTAATTATTTATGAGCCTACTTTAGAAAATGGAACTACTTTCTTTGGTAGTGAAATTGTAAATAATTTAGAAGAGTTTAAAAGGTTAAGTCAAGCAATTGTAGCAAATAGATATGATAACTGTCTTGATGATGTAAAAGATAAAGTTTATACAAGAGATGTTTTTGGAAGGGATTAAAATGTTAAATAAAAATGTAGATTTAGAAGGAAAAAATATATTAATAACAGGTGCTGTAGGATTTATAGGTTCTAATCTAGTTTTAGAATTATTAAGAACTTTGTCTTCAGTTAATATATTAGGAATAGATAGTGTAAATGATTATTATGATGTAAAAATTAAAGAGTGGAGACTTCAAGAAATAGAAAAAGAAGCTAAAAATCATACTAATTCTAAATGGAACTTTATAAAAGGAAATATAGCAGATAAAAGCTTAATAGATAAAATTTTTATGGAATTTAAACCACAAATAGTAGTAAATTTAGCTGCACAAGCAGGGGTTCGTTACTCTATTTCTAATCCAGATGCTTATATAGAATCAAATATAATAGGATTTTATAATATATTAGAAGCTTGTAGACACTCTTATGATAATGAAAATTGTGGAGTAGAACATTTAGTTTATGCTTCTTCATCTTCAGTTTATGGTTCAAATAAAAAAGTTCCATATTCTACAGAAGATAAAGTTGATAATCCAGTATCTTTATATGCAGCAACAAAGAAATCAAATGAATTAATGGCACATGCTTACTCAAAATTATATAATATACCTTCAACAGGATTAAGATTTTTTACAGTATATGGGCCAGCAGGTCGTCCTGATATGGCTTACTTTGGTTTTACAAATAAGTTGATAAGAGGAGAAAATATAGAGATATTTAACTATGGAAATTGTAAAAGAGATTTTACATATGTAGACGATATAGTAGAAGGAATAAAACGTGTAATACAAAAAGCTCCGAATAAAGAGAATGGAGAGGATGGTTTACCATTGCCGCCATATGCTATTTATAATATAGGGAATAGTAACCCAGAAAATCTTTTGGATTTTGTAACAATATTGCAAGAAGAATTAATAAGAGCAGAGGTTTTACCTCAAAGTTATGATTTTGAATCACATAAGAAATTAGTTCCGATGCAAGCAGGAGATGTTCCAGTAACTTATGCAGATACAAGTGCTTTAGAAAGAGATTTTGGATTTAAGCCAAGTACAAATTTAAGAGAAGGAATTAGAAAATTTGCAGAGTGGTATAAAGAATTTTATATGCAAAAAATAAAAGGATAAATCATGACAGAAAAAGAGTTTTTATTGTTATATAAAGAAAGAAGAAACTTAAAAAGTATAAGAAAAGCAAAAGAAAGTTTTGAAACTCTTTGGGATTCTATTTTCTATGCTTTAGATACAGATGAAAAGCTTATAATTAAAGATTGGGGAATCTTTGAAAAGAAACTATTAAAACCAAAGAGAGTATTTAATATTTCAACAAAGGAGATAATAACAACTGAAGATAAGAAAGTTATAAAATTTCGTCCTAGAGAGAAGATGTTGGAAAAATTAGAGAATCCAGAAATGGAGGTATAAAGTTGAATACAAGAGAGTTTGTCAACTATTATAGAAGATTAAGAAAAGAGAGAGATAATGAAAAATTAACTTTTCAAGAGGCAAGAGAAGAAGTAGAAATTTTTTTTGATCTTATAGGTGATATAGTGGCAATGGATGAAGAGATAAAGTTTAAAAATAAGGGGAACTTTATTTTACAAAAGAGAAAAAAAAGAAGAATAGGAAGTATTGATACAAAAGAGATAAAAGAGATAGAACCTAAAGATACAATAAAGTTTGTACAATCTAAAGTATTAGAAAAAGAGCAAGATAACAATTAAAATAGGTATATATGAGATAAGTAAGTATTAGTATAATAACTTAATTTTATAATAAAAATTTACTTGTCTCATTATTTTTTATTTGAAGAATTTATTTTCATATAAAATTAAGATGTTTAGTGTATAATAAAATTCCAAGAAGTTGCAACATAAATTTCCAATAAAAAA
>OGGP01000963.1_pt1 | contig 13360 bp, 8 predicted proteins | sample 1571261 | NCBI WGS metagenome assembly OGGP01 (sample SAMEA2581968, study PRJEB24529) | metagenome | biome: Human gut stool | place: China | collected 2011
ATTATTTAGGTTATCCTACGGAAGGATTCAATTTCTTAGGAGGATTGAGTTTCCGGTTCTAAAGTTTATCAATAAATCACAGTAACAGTTATAACACGAGACACTCATCTCATAAAAAAGAGGGCATCTCCCATAGGGATGATGTCCTCTTTCAAACCAAAAACTTAATCTTCAATTATTATTTTGTTATCCTCACAACAAACCCACCACCAGGAGCCATGTGTAAATTCAACTTCTTATTGGCTGATACGCGGATCACTTCACGCTTATAGTCTTTCCCAACACGATCGGCATTGATACCATCTCTAAATATTTCTGCATTGAACTCACCATCACCCAAGAAAGACAGATCGACTTCAACATCACGCTCTTTCCAGTCGGTCAATCCACCCACATACCAGATACCGTCTTTCTCACGTGCCATTACAATATGTTCGCCTACTTTTCCGCTTATTGGAAGTGTCTGATTCCATACAGTAGGAATGGCAGCGATAAACTTCGTACATTCTTCCTCTTTCAGATAATTAGTAGGTGCATCACACAGCATATTAATAGGAGAATCAAAAATAGTATACAATGCTAACTGACGGCAACGTGTACCCTGACTCATCGGTTCTGTATAGACAGCATGAAAGTTCTTCATGATTACGTTATTCATCGCTCCCTGTGTATAATCAAGTGGTCCGGCAACCATGCGGATGAAAGGAGCTGTCACATCATATATCACTTGATCTGTTCCCGGTTCTGCCCACTTCATTTCTTCCAGTCCATGGACACCCTCGAAATTGATCGTATTCGGATAAGTACGTTGCAAACCAGTCGGTTTGAACGTTCCATGGAGATCTATCAGCAATTTGTATTTTGCTCCGGTTTCAGCCGCTTTACGGTTAAACTCAACTACTTGTTGGTCGTCACGGTCCATAAAATCAATCTTGAAACCTTTGATTCCCATTGCGGCATAATGCTTACATACACGATCCATGTCTTTTTCAAAAGCACGATAGCCCGCCCAAAGTATCAAATCTACATTTTTGCTTTTTGCATAGCTAATCAACTCTTTCAAATCGATTTCAGGAATCACCTCAAACAAATCCGCTTTACCCGGCACTGCCCATCCCTCATCCAATATCACATATTCGATACCGAATTTCGAGGCAAAGTCAATATAGTATTTATAAGTCTCATTGTTGATACCTGCGCGGAAATCCACGTTGTAGAGATTCCAGTCGTTCCACCAGTCCCAAGCCACTTTACCCGGTTTAATCCAAGAAAAATCTGTAAATTGTGCCGGAGTAGCCAGTTTATATACCATATCATTACAAAGCAGTTCTGCATCATCCTTGGCAATGACCATGACACGCCAGGGAAATGCTGTGTTTCCCTCCACTCTAGCAATATAAGGTTCACGAGATTTTACTACCCCTTTCAGTCCGCGAACTTCGTCTACTATCGTTTTCGGATAAGCTGCAAAGATTCCATCCAGAGAATATCCATGCTCACCATGTTTCACATACATACCCGGATAGTTCATCAAATCGGCTTCAGTGATACAGATTTTTTTTCCGTTCTTTCCCTCGACCAAAACCGGTAAAAAGGCAATCTGTTCCTTATCCCATGCAGACAAGGCAGTTTCCAGATACGTATTTTGGAAAGAACTGTAGAAAGGATCTTTCTTGCCCTCGTTCATTCGGCCTTTCGGTGAAGCTACAAAAACTTTCGGATCATTCGGAAAACAGAAAGAAGCCTGCTCGCTTTCCACCATAAACGGCTTCTTCAGTTCAGAGACAAAACGATAGGCTGCACCATCTTCATAAGCTCTGAACACCAAGCTATATCCTCCTTTAAAGTCAATGGTTAGTTCATTGAACTGGTCCTTGATTGATTTCTTCTTATAGATGGGAGGATAGATAGTCTCATTTACAGAACGGCGGCTGATCTTCTTTACTTTCGGATTGAGTCCGAAAGCTGTACCATCAGTTAGTTTCATGAAAATAGGAGATGGAGCCACCATCACATCGTTGTCGTGAAGAACGGAGTATTCCACATTCTTATCATTCACAATCACATTCACCTGCACTTTACCGGAAATGTCTTTCAGCTCGTACACTTTCTGTGCACAAATGGTTAAAGGTGCGATAGCCATTAGAACCGGCAAAAGTCTTTTCATCATACGTTTCATAAACTAATACTTTTTGTATTTCACACAGTTTTTTATTTACATATTTATCATAAGAGTACCGCTTGGCAGAGATAAAGGAGGAAGCTTAACAGGAAGAATTTCCTGCTAATAAAGCATTGAACAAGTGCTAAATAGCACCTTTCTTATCTCATTCGCGCTACCATTTTTTAGAAATCAATTGTCACCTGATAGGTATCCTTATTCTCAAAGAAGGTCTGTTGCACCTCATATTCGGGAAGCCATACGTATTTTTTTTCCCCTTTATATTCGGCTTCGAGCAAGAAAGTGAACCAGCGGTTATAAGGCAATTCGTCGGTATGCAAAGGAGGTGCGGGGCTATCATATAAGTTGGGGACACCAGTTATCAGATATTCTCCTTTCTTATCCGTCTCATAAGTACGGTAAGGAGTAGCGATCAGGTCATTGAATTTTGCACGTGAACCATACAGATTCAGCTTTACCCCTTTTTGCTTTTTACCTTTCACTTTTACAGATACCTGTATGTTTTCGGGGAACATTTGTTTGAAGAATCCGTCGAAATCACGTCTCGGACGTTTGGATTTGGCGGTGTGATTGATTATATGAACTGCATACGAGCTCCATTTATATGTTTTATAATGACTGTTCATCACACAAGAGTCAGGTTCATATTCGATATGGTTCACCGGATTGTTCTTTGCCCGGATTCTATCAGCATACAAGTCGGTTACCCCACGATAATGTCCGAACTCATGTGCCACTCCTCTATGAAAATAGTCGATACCAAACAGATCTTCATGTTCCGTCTTGCTACGGCTACGGCAAATTACCATATTCAGATCGTCCGCCCCACCGCCGCAATACCATCCTTTAGCCGATTCTTCATCGTCAAAATCAAGAATAGAATCTATAATCAGCAGTACATCGTGATTGGGAAAACCGGCACTCTTCTGATAGATTTTCTCCAATTGGCGGGAGGAGCAGTCGTAAATCACCTGCAGATCCGGTATATAACGGAAATAGTAGTTGAAACGTCCATTGCCGGCTTTGTTCCAGAAGTCGTTCACTTGGTCGAAAAAAGCATTCAGCTTCGCTTGATAAGCTTCTTTACCTCCCCAATGCTCCACTCCGGCCTTATCGACAGCCACAAATACCCGGTATTCAATGGTGTCCAAAGATTGTTGAATCTGATTTTCCTCCAATGTCTTTGCCTCCATCCAAGAGAAGAAAGGCAATAGAGCGGGAAATATGAGCCATCTTTTCCAGTTGTTTTTCATATTAGTTCTTAGTTAAGAATGTATTTTATTTCTTGTAAATCACGACTATTTCCACCGACCATCAAAGTGAAGTCTCCTTTCTCCACAATGAACTTCATTTGATTATTGTAGAATCCTAGTTGTTCATCTTTTACGTCGAAGGTGACCGTTTTGCTTTCACCTGGACTCAGCTTAATCTTTTCAAAGCCTTTCAATTCTTTGATAGGGCGAGTGATAGAAGCCACCTCATCACGCACATACAACTGAACAACTTCCTCGCCCTCGCATTTTCCAGTATTGGTAACCGTTACAGCAACACGTGTATAAGTACCTTTTCCATCACCCGGAAGCAGTTTCACATCCGAATAATTGAAAGTAGTGTATGACAAACCGTAGCCGAACGGATAAGCAGGCTCCGTAGGAATATCAATGTACTTCGCACACCATCCGCCCAATGCAGTGGGGCGTCCTGTGCTCTTATATTGATAATACAATGGTATCTGTCCGTTATGCTGCGGAAAAGTCATTGGCAGCTTACCCGAAGGATTATAATCTCCCCAAAGTACATTACAGATAGCATTACCCGCTTCACTCCCCAGCCACCAAGTACATAAGATAGCGGGAGCCTCCCGACGAACTTCATTGAAAATAACAGGACGACCACACATCATTAGTACAACTACCGGTTTGCCAGTCTTCACCAATTCGGAAACCAAACGCTGTTGTTCGGCAGCAATAGAAATATCTCCTTTCGAACGCATCTCACCGCTTTCCCAAGCTTGTTCTCCCATTGCAACGATAACCACATCCGATTGGCGGGCAGCAGCTAAAGTCTGATCCAGATTTACAATTTTATTCGTTTTCAAGTCGTAGCCATCGTTATAGTTGATGTCCACTCCTCGTTTCTCCATTGCCTCATACAAGGTTACTACTTTACCAACCTCTGCACAGGACCATGCACCGCACATATCTTTCTGCGATTTGGAAAGTGCACCAATCAAAGCAACTTTCTTGATAGAAGAAGAAAGCGGTAACACCGAGTTTTCATTTTTCAAAAGAACAATAGAACGTTCGGAAACGTAGCATGCTTCCTTGCGGGATTCCTGTGAACCAATCACTGTACGTTCCCTTTCTTCATCACAGTATCTGAACGGATCATCAAATAATCCCAGTTTATATTTCTGTTCCAAAATACGTCTGACAGCATCATCCACCAGCTTGATAGATACCTTACCCTCTTTTACCAGAGACACCAGATTCTTGGAATAGCATTCACTTACCATCTCCATATCCAGTCCGGCCTTGATTCCTTTATAAGCAGCTTCTTTTTCATCTTTCGCATAACGGTGGTTCATCATTTCTCCCACTGATCCCCAGTCGGATACCACAAATCCTTTAAATCCCCATTGATTCTTCAGGAGCTCCCTCAACAGAAAAGTACTTCCGGTAGACGGTTCGTTATTAAAGTCATTGAACGCACTCATGAAAGTAGCAGCACCGGCCTCTGCACCAGCCTTGTAAGGAGGCATATAGAAATTGACAAACTGTCCCATCGACATATCCACACTATTATAATCTTTTCCGGCAATAGCTGCACCATATCCGGCAAAGTGCTTAATACAGGATAAAATAGTATTCTCTTTCGATAAATCATCTCCCTGTAAACCATGTACACGCGCCTTAGCAACCAACGAGCCATAATAAGGATCTTCACCGGCCCCTTCCATCACACGCCCCCACCGGGCATCCCAGCTAATATCCACCATTGGAGCAAACGTCCAATGCAACCCGGCTGCTGCAGCTTCCTTTGCCGCACATCTCGATCCTCTTTCTATAGCATCCAGATCAAAACTCGCAGCCTCTGCCAATGGCAACGGAAAACCTGTTCTATATCCATGAATAACATCCAATCCGAAAAGCAAAGGAATCTGTAAACGTGATTTCATAGCTGCCTCCTGATATTTACGAGTATTGGCAGCACCGGATACATTCAGCAAAGAACCGATCAATCCCTTACTTATATCTTCTGTCCGACTGATACGTGTATTATCAGGACCTGTGGCAAATCCACCGGAACATTGGCTTAACTGCCCCACTTTTTCTTCCAGTGTCATCTTTTTCATCAGACCGGATATGAAACGATTCATTTGAGCCTCATCCTTTTGATTCTGCGCCATGCTTCCCATAGCGAAAATCGCCATACACGAATATGTAATTAGTCTTTTCATCATTTTATTATAAGAGTTTATCTGTATTGATTTAAATGTTAATATCCTCCATACGTTTTACTTTCTATCGCAAAGATAGCCGCTGGTCAGATTCACATTGGCGAATTGCGTACAAAAGGACAATAATATCGTAAAGTCTGCTTTTTTTCTATTTCTTTCCGTATAGCATTCAAGCACTTCTGTCATTTTTTTGCCTTTATTGATACGATTTTCTCCTTACTCTTCACTTATTCGTAAGAGATATTATCCAGCACTTTTATTCCCTCTTTCCGAACACCTGTCTCAAACAGATTCTTAAACGATTCTACCGACAATGAAGTGGACGGTTTAAAATCTGAAGAATTCATATACGCCAGCAAAGCGGCATAGAATTGTAATCCTTCCGGTGTGTCACGTACCGCTTCCAAGTCGGACATACAAAGCAGTAATTTACTGCCCTCTACATTCAACTCCATCAATAAGCCGAGTTTATGATTTCGTTCCACATTGTCAATTACCTGCACAATAGGGCGGTATTCTTTTGGCATACCATCCAGAATAAGCGGATAGCTATGTTTGATAATTGGATACCACTGCCAGTTCGTATGGTATTCGGTCGGGAAATCATCGAATACCGGATGCTCGGGATTGGTCAGAATCCCCAATGTACCAGGTGAAGCAGGTTTCTTGATGCGGTCACAGATACTTTTGAACATACGATAATTCCAATAGTCGGTCTGGAACAATCCTCCCACTGTTACTTCTTTACAGTCTTCCTCAAGAGGCATCAACAATACCTTTCCACCTTGCTTTAAGGCATTCAGCACATCATCCGTTAGTTGGCGGGCAACTACAACATTACCTGCCTTCAATTGCTTCTTTGCAGGATATATCCATAGCGGATAACTATTCTGATAGGAAGTTCCGGATACTTTCAAAAGTAATTCGGCTTTATACGCTTGCTCCACATCGGGCAATGTCAAACGAATAGTTCCGGCAGTCAATAATCCTAATCCCGATGGAATAGCCATCTTACCTTTGCCAAGGCTTTTCTTCCCATTTTTGAGTTCCCATGAAATACTTTTTTCGTTCAATGAAGTTTCTCCATAATTGGCAATCTCAACAGTACCTGCGAATGATTCACCGCCTGTCCAACAGAATTTGGCAGTTGTCAATAAAGGAACCACTTCACTACAGAATTCTCTCCATTTCTTCGGTTCAACCAATCCTTTACTATCCATAAAAGCATCCAGAATACCAACATAAGCCGACCCCTGTCCCGGATAATCCTGTAAATCGAGTAACTGAAAACCAGCCATCCGTTTGGAACGGAGATTCATTTCAATATCTGCCCGGTAAAGTTCCACAGACCATGCACCCGATGCTTTAAAAAAATCATCCGCCTGCTCCAGCATGCCGGCTTTCTCCAAGCGGTCACGAAACACTTCAAAATTCCAGGGAGCTAAGACTCCTGTATATTTCTTCATCTCCTCATAATTCGGGTAAGTTTGAAACTGTCCGGTTTCATGTCCGATCACCGGAACAGGAGATTTTTCCAGAGCCTCATCAAAGTTCATTACCGAATTAGGATAGGTATTATTAAGATAGCCACCTTCTTCCGCATCTGCGAAAGAGAAAGAAGCACGAGCATGAGTAGAATAACCCTCACCACTGCCTACACGACAAGTTACCAGAAAATCCTCACCCGGAATATGTCCTCGTGAGCCTAAAAAGATATTCGAACCATACGTGTATAGGTGTCTCGGCTCTATGGACCGGAAACGATCTACAAACTCTTTCATCACATTGATGTCACCTCCCAGCTCATTTCCCAAGGCAAAGAGTACAAAAGAAGCATGGTTACTATATTCACGCATGATATTCTCTCCATCTTTCATCAGAAAATCCATCAGCTCGGCAGATTCTTTCTTAAACCCTCCCCAGATAGGTAATTCCGGCTGCAAGTAAATACCCTCCAAGTCCGCAGCTTCAAAACACGCAGCAGGTGGGCACCAAGAATGAAAACGACAATGATTCAATCCATATTCCTTACAAATCCTGAAATAACGACGCCATTGTTCCAAGTCCATCGCCGTATGGCCCGTCAAAGGGAATACACAGGCATCATGTTTTCCTCGAAGAAATGTTTTGGCGCCATTGATAGTGAAATGCGTTTCTTCAGTTTTAAAGTCACGCAAACCGAAACGAACTGTTTTCTCGTCTATGCCATTTATCTCTGCTTTCAGTTGATATAGAGCCGGCTGGAGGTCACTCCACAATACAGCATTATCTCCCAACTGATAAGTGAATTCATATTCCTTGCTCCCCTCTTTCAAATTATATTCTGCAGATCTGGCTTTATGCTTTTTGGCAGTATTGAAAGCAGAAGCTGACAACTGCAGTTTCTTCCCACCAATGCCTGAAGAATTGGAAAGAGTTATTTTCACTTTTACGGAGCGGTCTTCTACTTGAGGAAAAGCCTGAATGGACTCAATAAACAATGGATTCATTGCCTGCAATTCCATCCGTCCGATAATACCGTTCCAGTTTGTCTGGGTAGATTCCGTACAAGCGTGAGAACTTGAACGAATCTGCCCGGGAATACTTTTTCCGTTATCTACACGAATAGTCAGCTTATGTGAACCGGGAGCCAGGAAGTGAGTGAGATTAAATTCCTGTGGGGTAGATAAATAGTTGCATTTACCCACTTCCCGACCATCGATCCACACGGTTGTCGGACGAGTACGTTCCAGAAACAACACGATATGCTTTTCTTTCCAGTCGGCTGGTATTTCTATATTCCTGCTATACCATGCCGCACCTTCATATTTATAATATCTGGACAAATAAGTGGTCTCCGACTTGTTGGTATTCTCTATTCCTTTTCGATTCGAATCTGTTGTACCGGGTAAAGTCACAGTTTCTGCAAAATCCATGTTCCACAGTTTTTCCTGTTCTCCCTTGCCGTGAGGGTCCAATGCAAAACTCCACGTTCCGCTCAAATCAATCATTTTGCGCAAACCTGATGTCTGCGCCCATGATGTACACAAAAAAACAAATAATAATAAAAGAGTTCCAGCTAATCGATTACGCATAACTTTATTCATAATATATGATTTAATGTCCTTAATTTATCTGTTTACAAAGATAGGACGGAGAACAAACCACAATGACAAATCCCGTACAAAAAAACAATAATATCGTAAAAGATACTGTGTATCATCTCTTTTATATCACTATCAGCATGATAATGTCCTTGCCTGACTGATAAAATACACAAATAGTTTTTTCATAGCTTCATCCCCTTCCACAGCCTGCAACTCTGGGTGGAACTGAACACCCCAAATATGTTCGGAATCAGATTCGATTGATTCTATGACTCCATCATCAGCGAAAGCAGATGCCTTGAATCCACAAGCCAATTTCTTAACGGCTTGATGATGAATGGAGGAGACTTTCAAACTTTCCTTGCCTGTAACAGAATACAATTTTCCGGTCCTCAAACATCGCACATTATGCTGTAATATCATAAACGCATCCGGTGACCGATGATTAATTTCCGAGGGATATTGAGCAGGCAAATCCTGATATAATGTTCCACCAAAATAAGTATTAATAATCTGCATTCCCCGACAAATACCTAAAACGGGAATTTGCCTTTCGGATGCTAAGCGCAGCAAAGCATAATCAAAGTCATCCCTATCCCGGCAACATTCTCCACATTCAGGAAGAGTCGATTCTCCGTATATCACAGGCGATATATCTCCCCCACCTGTCAGGAGTAAACCATCAATAAAAGAAACCACAGATTGTAAAATCTGTACATTGTCGGTAAACGGAAGAATAAAAGGGATGCCGCCCGCTTGAAGGACAGCATCCACATATTTTCTTTTCACAGATATTCTTCCCGGAATATCAATTTCAGTAGAAATACCAATAACAGGAATTTCTCTTTTTATCATTCTCATTGTCTTTTATCAACTTAATCCACAGCCTGTAGTTGTAAAGCCAAACTTGAATATTCACTTTTCAGCAATGATTTTAATGCAATGCCTTCTTCCATCAATATCTTTCCACTAATGATTTTACCATTCAGGTCACAAGGTTTGCTACTGTCCACAGGTGTCAAATCTACCAAACGATAATTCTTCGACGGATCCAATCCATTCATACAAACCTTCGGAATAACCATATTGATGAAATGAGAAATCTTATATGCATAAAAGACCGCCTTATTCTTTTCGGAAGTGACATACATCAGAGAGGATACTCCTTTATTATCGTATGGAGACACCAACCGATACAAATCACCGAACTGAACCACAGGACGAATATCTTTATACGCTGCAATAGCACGCTTGGCGAATGCCTTATCAACATCATTCATGTCCTTCGGCTGAATTTCCATTCCCAATCGCCCGGACATTGCCACATCAAAACGGAATTTCAATGGAATACGACGTCCGGTCTGATGATTCTTGTCCGCACTTACGTGAGATGCCATAGCAATAGCCGGAAAGAAACCGGAAACTCCCCATTGCATATAAATTCTTTGCAAAGCATCCGTATCATCACTCGTCCAGAACTCATCAAAATATGGAAGCAATCCATAATTGACGCGGGCACCGCCACCAGCACATAGCTGCATCACGAGTTCAGGATACTTGGCACGAATACGCTGAAGTACTTTCTGTAAACCCCTATTATACTCAATATAGAGATGTGATTGCTTGTTTTTTGGTAAGTAGGAAGAACCATAATCCAGCAAACTGCAATTATCATCCCATTTCATATAGGAAATTTCCGGATAGTTCGCCATCAAATTATCGACCACTCCAAAAACAAAATCCTGTACTTTCGGATTAGTCAAATCCAGAACTACCTGCGTTTTGCCACGCCCGGTAGATAAAGGACGGTTATCAATTTTCAGAATCCAGTCCGGGTGCTTTTCGAACAGCTCGCTCTTGGTATTCGACATTTCCGGTTCAATCCAGATACCGAATTTTATATGATGCTTCCTGGCAGACGCAAGCAGTCCTTCAATACCTTCAGGCAGTTTTTCTTTGCAGACTTCCCAATCACCCAAACTACTGTTTCCACCATTACGGGGATATTTATTTCCAAACCAGCCATCGTCCATGACAAACAACTCTCCACCCATGGCAGAGAAAGCTTCCATCATCTCATCCATCCCTTTTTGGTTCACCTTGAAATAAACACCTTCCCAGCTATTCAACAAAATCTTACGCAACTTTGTACCGTTAGCCAATTTATGCAACCTAGCCCAACGGTGAAAATTACGACTACTTCCACTTAAACCCTCATCGCTATAGGTCAAAGCCAGTTCCGGTGTACGAAAAATCTCTCCATTTTTTAAATTATAGGTGGAGTTATCCTCGTTAATACCTGCGAAAAAATGGTGATAATCACTCTCGTCTGTATCAATCCGCAATTTATAATTTCCGCTGTAACACAAAGCGGCACCAATAACACGTCCTTCATTCTCCCGAGGTTTTCCATCAAGAGAAAACATTACTTCTGCATGAGCTGTGTGCGAATTGCGTACTCCATCTTTATTTTTAATTACTTTCATTCCGGCTTCTAACGGCACCTCTTCCAAGCGTCCTTCATTGGCCCAGGCACCATACAAATGTGATAACCAGACATCTCCCTTACGAATAGGCAAATAAGCTGAAGCAAATTGATTAAGTACTACTGTTTTCTTCTCCTGATGGCTGATTTCACTCCATATTTCAATAATATCTGTATCCTGATATGCCTTATAGTACATTTTCACATAAAAAGGATAAACTTTATCTTTCAAAGAAATGATGGTCAGGTTCGCTTCGTCCTGATGGGAACTTTCAACTTTCACAACTTCAAGTTGAAGAGTCATATTACCATCATTATGCTTCACTGCCAAAGCAACTTCAGACGGGCAGTTCAGCCCATAAACCGGATAAGCTGCATATTTGCCTTTATTCAGACTTCCGATAGTTTGAAAATCTCTATCAGACAGCTTGGCGCCATAATATATGTATTTCAGCTCTCCTTTTTCTGGAGCCGACAATACTAATGAAGTTGTCGGAGTAGATATCAATATATTCTGGGCAAACAGACAACCTACTACATAGCATGAACTGAGCAAAGAAAACACTCTCTTCTTTATATTCATATATTTTTTTTCTATTATAATGTTTCACAGACTCTATGTCATCATACGGATAACAGTAACAAGGAAGATACCAAAGGCTCTTTTTCACTTTGATATCTTCCCCTTTATATCAGAATTTCAAGATAAAACGATCTTTATTTTGCCTTATCGTTGAATAAGAAAGTTCCAAATCCAAAGTGCTCATAATAGTAACCTTCAGGGCGGATCTTATCAATCACTTCTTTTGTGTATTTCATACTCCCCCCCTTGCGGTTCACATAGTGATTGTACACCATTTCATAAACCGGACGGAATACGCCTCGCTGGTCACTTGAAATCTTCGTCCAACTACAATACTTGCCAGTAATATCTTTCCATGTTTTGAAAGGCACGTCATCATGCCCGGCATTATATTGCGCAGTATATTCATAACCTTTCTGCAAGCGATTATCCAACACTCCATATAAGTCGGTACCTTGTTTGTATGCGATTTCACAAGTCACAGATAAACATGCCAAGCCCAATTGAGCATGAGCCTGATCTCTCCCGCTCTCCTGACACTGTCCGGTCTCCCCATCTATATAATTCCGGATTGTTCCGTTATCTATCCCGTTACAATAAAAGTCTACAGCTTTCTTATACATGTCCAAATCATTGAAAAGTACGGCAGCTGCTATATAAGACATGCTAACAGATGCTCCCCAGTTACCATTCGTATAAGCCGGAGTTGCCATAAAATCATCGAGTATCGGAACAAATATATTTTTAAACATGGAGCAGACCTTGGCAAAATTTTCATCAGTCATTCCCTTAGGATACAAGTAACGCATCATTTCAGCAGCATACATAAATTTCACTCCCATAATACCAGCTAATAATGGCTGATCTCCTGCAACAATAGCTTCCAATGTATTGGCATAAGCCATAAGAATCTCTGTTGCCTTCTTAGCATGAGCCTCGTCCTGTGTTACTGCATACATTACAGAATTTTGATAAGCTGCATTAAAATCACTTTCATATTTACCCTGAATACTCGGACGAGTCCCATTATCATTTCCCCGATAAATTTCTTTATAAGGTCCCTGAAGTGTATAATCTGCTTTCGAACGAGCATCACTGGCAAAAATCTCATAACAACCATACCCTGGTTGCTCTCTGTTCGTCACTATTTCACGAAGACGTTCAATATCATTATTCGTATGCATTATACCCGGATGTACGAAACTGGCAGGATAGTCGACTTCTATCTTTTCATCTTCCCATTCATCCATTCTATTTACTCCATCTTCAATCTCGCTGCATGCACTCAATGTGACAGTTGCGAACAAAGCTATTGTTAGTATAAAATTCTTTTTCATGGAATACAATATATTATTTTATATATTAAATACTTAGTTTTCAGCTTTCACTTCAGCCTTAGCAAAGGCTTCCGCTTCTGCTACACTCTTAAAGGTTCTAATCCAATACACAGTATATTTACTTGTTGGCAAGTTCTGGTTATAAATATCAGCAACTTTGACTTCAAATGTTCTGTACGGAATTGTTTGTGTCGAAGACCCATTTCGCTAGGCTGAACCAAAACAGT
>OGGP01000986.1_pt1 | contig 12937 bp, 9 predicted proteins | sample 1571261 | NCBI WGS metagenome assembly OGGP01 (sample SAMEA2581968, study PRJEB24529) | metagenome | biome: Human gut stool | place: China | collected 2011
TAACAAATCCAACTTTAGCGCCCTGCTCCGCGCATATCGAGTTCCCGGAGACTACCATCCCGCCCTGCGGCGCCTGCCGGCAAGTGATGCTCCAAACGGAGAAGCGCTTCAAGCAGCCAATGCGGGTGTTGCTGTATGGCAAAAAGGGAATCTACGAGCTGAAGAATGTGGGAGAATTACTGCCACTCTCGTTCGATGCTTCGGCCATGAAGTAACAGAACCAATAAAGTATTAACATCGTGTCTGCAGGAAGTTAATTTCTTGCAAACACGATATTAACTTCTTGCCGACACGATATTAATATCGCAAAAAGCCTTTGTTATTCAGTGGAAATTATTACCTTTGCGCCCACTAACCAATTAATTCCACCGATGAGAATATCCGACTAAAGACAACACATTTCGGTAAACATCACTATCAACATGCTTTTTCAGACTGAACGCTGAGCATCACCTATATAGATGTTTAGCCAATACTGTGTTTGTCTGTACCCCTCCCCTTCGAGAATTTCAATTTCGGGGAATGCTTGCATCCCCCCTATCATTCTTACTTCTAAAAACACAGTAGAAACTTATGAGCTTTATCATTAAAGACCTTAGCTATATCCATGCAGATAAGGAAATCTTGTTTTCACACCTCCACTTGAGTATCAACTCCGGAGATAAAATAGCCCTGACCGGAAATAACGGTTGCGGCAAGTCTACCCTCATGCGCATTTTGGCAGGAGACTTGTCACCAAGTTCGGGAACGGTGCTACGCCCCGAACATCTGTACTACGTGCCCCAGCACTTCGGACAATACGACCGGCAGACAATAGCACAAGCTTTGGGAATCAGCCACAAGCTATCTGCCCTGCATGCCATCCTAAGCGGTGACGCTACCGAAAAGCACTTCAATACGCTCAATGATGACTGGAACGTGGAAGAACGCGCCCAGACTTCTCTCGACAGCTGGGGACTGGACGGTATCCCACTCTCCCGTCCGATGGAAGGACTTAGCGGCGGCGAAAAGACCCGCATCTTCCTGGCAGGCATGGAGTTGCACAACCCAACAGCCATCCTGCTGGACGAACCGACCAACTATCTGGACGCGGATGGACGGGAACGTCTGTATAACTTGATACGACGGACATCGGCTACCGTGCTCGTCATCAGTCACGACCGCACGCTACTGAATCAGTTGCCTGCCATCTGCGAACTCTCCTCCCAGGGATTGACGTATTACAGCGGAAACTACGACTTCTACAAAAAACAGAAGGCCCTGCAACAGAAAGCCCTTACCCAACAACTGGAAGAGAAGCAGAAAGCCCTGCGCCTTGCACGCAAAGTGGCACGCGAAGTAGAAGAACGGAAGGCCAAACAGAATGTGCGGGGAGAAAAAAACTCCATTAAAAAGGGGATTCCCCGCATCATGATGGGAGCACTGAAAAACAATGCGGAAAACAGCAGCAGCAGACTCAGCAGCATTCATACGGAGAAAACGGAAAAATTGCAGGCAGAAATGTCAGGTATCAAAAGTTCACTGCCACAGACAGACAAACTGAAAACAGACTTCAATGCCTCTCATCTGCATGTGGGGAAGGTTCTAGTCAAGGCAAAGGACGTCAACTTTCATTATCCCAGCCTCGTGGCTTCTCCTATGGAGACAACCCGTCCGGAGGCAGTAAAGGAGCTCTGGTCTTCCTCCCTCACCTTCCAGTTGAGAAGCGGCGACCGCCTCAGCTTGAAAGGAAAAAACGGCAGTGGAAAAACAACCCTGCTGAAACTCATCATGGGCGAACTGCACCCCACCGGCGGAGTGATGGAGCGTGCCGACTTCACCTCCGTCTATCTGGACCAGGAATACTCCCTCGTCCGTAATGAGCGCAGCGTACTCCAACAAGCAGAAGCTTTCAACCACCGCCACCTGCCGGAACATGAAGTGAAAACCATCCTCAACCGTTACCTCTTTCCCCGCGACGTGTGGAACAAGCCGTGCGGCAAACTGAGTGGCGGCGAAAAGATGCGCCTCTCCTTCTGCTGCCTGATGATTGCCGACAATACCCCGGATATGTTCATTCTGGACGAACCCACCAACAATCTGGACATCGAGAGTATAGAAATAATAACGGCAACGATACGCGACTACGCCGGCACCGTAATTGCCATCAGCCACGACCGGGAGTTTCTGAAAGACACCGGCATCGAACGGGAGATACTTTTGGAATGAATCAGTAATTTAGGTAACAACAACCGTAATTTGTATACTGCCATTCTCATAAAACCTGCCTATTTTTGCAGCACGTAATCATTTACTAACTAACGAACAACGAATATGAGCAAAAAAGTATTAATCCTCTCCTCCAGTCCCCGCAGGAATGGAAACTCCGACCTCTTGTGCAATGAATTCATGCGCGGTGCCGCAGAGGCCGGACATCAAGTAGAAAAGATTTTCCTGAAAGACAAGCACATCAACTACTGCACGGGATGCAGCGTATGCAGCATGTACGGCAAACCCTGCCCGCAAAAGGACGATGCCGCCGAAGTGGTGGAAAAGATGATTGCCGCCGACGTCATCGTCATGGCAACCCCCGTCTACTTCTACACCATGAGCGCGCAGATGAAGACACTGATTGACCGTTGTTGCGCACGCTACCTTGAAATAAAGGACAAGGAGTTCTACTTCATCATCGCCGCCGCCGAAGAAAGTGTCCCCATGATGGAGCGTACCATCGATGGTTTCCGTGGCTTCCTCGACTGCCTGGAAGAGCCCAAAGAATGCGGCACCATTTATGGCGTGGGTGCCTGGAAGGTGGGCGAGATAAACGACAAGCCTTCCATGCACGAAGCCTACGAGATGGGAAAAAAGGTATAAAGAACGAATACTAATCGCTATACAATACATTTATGCTACGTACCATCAGACTGACCCTTGCCGTCATCTTCTTCGCACTCATCACGCTGTTGTTCCTCGACTTCACGGGAACACTGCATGCCTGGTTCGGATGGATGGCGAAGATACAATTCCTGCCGGCCGTGCTGGCACTGAACATCGGTGTAGTACTGTTTCTTGCAGTGCTGACCTTGGTATTCGGACGCATCTACTGCTCCGTCATCTGCCCGTTGGGAGTATTCCAGGACATTGTTTCCTGGCTCTCCGCCAAACGGAAGAAAAACCGTTTCCGCTACTCGTCCGCACTGAAATGGCTACGCTACGGTGTGCTGGGAGTATTCGTACTTGCCATTATCGGCGGACTGAACTCTTTTGTCGTGCTGCTGGCCCCTTACAGCTCATACGGGCGCATCGTTTCCAGCCTTTTCTCCCCACTCTACCAGTGGGCAAACAACGGACTGGCCTACCTGGCCGAACGTGCTGACAGCTATGCCTTCTATGAAACGGATGTATGGATGAAGAGTCTCCCTACCCTGCTGATTGCCACGGTCACTCTGGTGGTCCTCATCGTGCTGGCATGGCGAGGTGGACGTACCTATTGCAACACCATCTGTCCGGTAGGTACAGTGCTTGGCTTCCTCTCGAAGTATTCCTTGCTGAAACCGGTGATTGACACAAAGAAGTGCAACAGTTGCGGACTTTGTGCCCGCAACTGCAAGGCATCGTGCATCAACATCAAGGCACACGAAATAGATTACAGTCGTTGCGTGGCATGTATGGACTGTATCAACAAGTGCAGGAAAGGTGCCATCACTTACACACGCCGCAAGTCGGCCTCCGCTGCTGTCTCCCAGGAAACCTCCGTGGCACCGGAGCAGGTAAACGACGCCCGCCGCGCATTTCTCTCTACAACTGCCGTGTTTGCTGCTACGGCAGCCCTCAAGGCGCAGGAGAAGAAAGTGGACGGTGGACTGGCTGTCATCGAGGACAAAAAAATCCCCGAGCGCGCCACTCCCATCACTCCTCCGGGCTCACTGAGCGCCCGCCACTTTGCACAACACTGCACAGCCTGCCAGCTCTGCATATCGGTATGTCCCAACCAAGTGCTCCGTCCTTCTTCGGACTTGACAAAACTGATGCAGCCGGAAATGTCCTACGAACGCGGTTACTGCCGCCCCGAATGCGCCAAGTGTGCGGAGGTGTGTCCTACCGATGCCATCCATCTGACGAGCCTCGCCGAGAAATCGGCCGTCCAAATCGGTCATGCCGTATGGATAAAGGAGAATTGCATCTGCATCACAGACAAGATGGAATGCGGGAACTGTGCCCGCCATTGTCCGGCCGGTGCCATACAGATGGTTCCTTCAGACCCGGAAGACGAAGCCTCCATCAAGATACCGGTAGTCAACGCCGAACGCTGTATCGGATGCGGAGCATGCGAGAACCTTTGTCCGTCGCGTCCGTTCAGTGCCATTTATGTGGAAGGCCATGTGATGCACAGAACTGTCTGAAGCAGCTTTATCATCCAAATATCCATTTATAATTTCAGTCCTATCACAATGAAAGAAGACAATAAGAACAAGATAAACCGCCGCGATTTCTTCAAACTCGCCGGTGCAGGAACGCTTGCCTCGGCAGCAGCCCTGTACGGCTGTTCGGGCAACAAGAACAACGGGGAGAGCTAATCCTGCACGCTGGCCGAGATACCAACCGACAAGATGACCTACCGTACCAATCCCAACACGGGCGACCGGGTTTCTCTACTGGGATACGGATGCATGCGATGGCCCACCCGGAAACGCGCCGACGGGAATGGAGACGAAATAGACCAGGAAGCCGTGAACGACCTAATAGACTATGCCATTGCCCACGGAGTGAACTATTTCGACACCTCCCCCGCCTATGTGCAAGGTCTGTCGGAGCGCGCCACGGGCATTGCCTTGAAACGCCACCCACGGGAGAAATTCTTCCTTGCCACAAAGCTGTCCAACTTCAGTCCCAGCACGCACAGCCGCGAAGAGTCCCTTGCCATGTATCACCGCTCCTTCCGCGACCTGCAAGTGGACTACATCGACTACCTCTTGCTGCACGGCATCGGCATGGGCGGCATGGAAGCCCTCCGCTCCCGCTATCTGGACAATGGCATGCTGGACTTCCTGCTGAAAGAGCGCGAAGCCGGACGCATCCGCAACCTCGGATTCTCCTATCATGGAGACATCGAAGTCTTTGACTACCTGCTCTCCCGCCACGACGAACTGAAATGGGACTTCGTACAAATCCAACTGAACTACGTGGACTGGCGACATGCCAAAGAAGTGAATACCCGCAACACGGATGCCGAATACCTATATGCCGAGCTGGTGAAGCGCAACATTCCTGCCGTTATCATGGAGCCGTTGCTGGGCGGACGCCTATCCCGCCTAAACGACCACTTGATGGCACGTCTGAAACAACGCCGCCCGCAGGAGAGCGTGGCTTCCTGGGCCTTCCGATTTGCAGGTACTTTCCCCGATGTGCTGACCGTACTGAGCGGAATGACGTACATGGAGCATCTGCAAGACAACCTGCGTACCTTCTCCCCGCTTGTTCCATGTACGGAAGAGGAGTTTACCCTGCTGGAAGATACCGCCCAGCGAATGCTGCAATACCCCACCGTTCCGTGCAACGACTGCAAATAGTGTATGCCGTCCCCCTATGGACTGGATATTCCAGCCATCTTGCTGCACTACAACCGCTGCATCAACGAGGGCAACGTGCCGCAGAACAGCCAAGACGAGAATTACCGCGAGGCACGCCGCGCCTTCCTGATAGGCTATGACCGCAGTGTTCCCCGTCTCCGCCAAGCCAACCGCTGCACCGGTTGCGGCCAATGCAACCCGCACTGTCCGCAAGGCATCGACATCCCGGCGAAACTGCAGGAGATAGACCGATTTGTGGAAGCGCTGAAGCAGGAAACCCTTTAACGGACTTATCTTCAACCCTGGTTGTCCATTTTAAGGATTACCAATCATATACAGATTCTTCTTTTTGTATAACTTTGCAAAAAGAACCATAGATAAACGATGAATAAAAAGATTTTAACCGCAATTTTAATAAGTATCGCCCTTCCGGGTAGTATGCTGTCCGCACCTGCCGACAGCCTCCGGCTGAAAAGCTACAAGCTTGATGAAGTCGTAGTGACCGGGACAAGAAATGAAACAGACATCCGCCACCTGCCAATGACCATCTCCGTAGTGGGCCGCCAGCAACTGGAACAGACCTACCAGCCCTCCATCCTGCCTACACTGACCGAGCAGGTGCCCGGACTTTTCACCACAAGCCGCGGCATCATGGGCTACGGCGTATCCACGGGAGCCGCAGGAGGCATGAGCCTGCGCGGGATAGGCGCCGGAGTAAACGCAGCCGGAGGACCTACGACCAGCCTGCTGGTGCTGATAGACGGACACCCGCAATACATGGGCCTGATGGGGCATCCCATCGCCGACGCCTACCAGAGCATGATGGCCGAACGGGTGGAAGTGCTGCGCAGTCCCGCCTCCGTCCTCTATGGGTCCAATGCAATGGGCGGGGTTATCAACATCGTCACCCGCAAGATGCAGGAGGACGGGGTGAAAACCAATGCGCAGATAGGATACGGTTCCTACAATACCCTGCAGACGGAAGTCTCCAACCGCGTGAGGAAAGGGCGTTTCAGCAGCGTGGTGACCGGCTCGTACAACCGTACCGACGGACACCGTGACGACATGGAGTTTGAGCAGTATGGCGGCTATGCCAAACTGGGATACGACTTCAGCGACACCTGGAAGCTGTGGGGCGACGTGAACATCACCCGCTTCAACGCCTCCAATCCCGGCGAAGCCGACAATCCGTATATAGACAACGACTCGCGCATCACACGCGGCATGACCTCCTTCGCACTGGAAAATCGTTACGACTGTACTTCCGGCGCCGTGAGCTTCTTCTATAACTGGGGCCGGCACAGAATTAATGACGGCTACCATCCCGGAGGAGAGCCCCAGAAGTCGCACTTCAACTCCAAGGACCGGATGCTGGGCATATCGTGGTATCAAAGCGCCACGCTCTTCACCGGCAACCGCCTGACCGTAGGTTTCGATTACCAGCACTTCGGCGGAGAGTCCTGGAACAAGGTTGTCGCCATCGACGAGGCAAAACCCGGACAGCAGATTGGTGACCGCATCCCCGGCGTGGACAAGCAGATGGATGAATTTGCAGGCTATGTGGATTTCAGGCAGGACATCAACAGTTGGCTTTCACTGGACGCCGGTGTCCGCATAGACCACCATTCGCACGTAGGCACGGAATGGATTCCCCAAGGGGGACTGGCTTTCCATCTGCCGCGGCAGGCAGAACTGAAAGCAATGGTGAGCAAAGGATTCCGTAACCCCACCATCCGGGAGATGTACATGTTCCCTCCACAGAACCCCGATTTGAAAGCGGAGAGCCTGATGAACTATGAACTCTCCTTTACGGGGCAGCTTTTGGGAGGGCCCATGTCCTATGGGGTGAACCTCTACTACATCAACGGGGACAACATCATCATGACGGACCCTGCCCTGCGCAAGAACGTCAACTCCGGCGAGATAGAGAACTGGGGTGTGGAAACCAACCTCGGATACCGCATCAACCGCCACTGGCAGATGAATGCCAATTATAGCTGGCTGCACATGGAGAATCCGGTACTGGCGGCTCCCGAGCACAAACTCTATGCCGGTGCGGACTTTACGCAAGGACGTTGGGGCCTATCTACCGGTATACAATACGTGAAGGGTCTCCATACCTCGGTCACCCCGGGTAAGGAGAAGCAGGAAAGCTTCGTACTCTGGAACCTGCGTGCCAACTACCGTCTGTGCAGTTTTGCCGACGTCTTCGTCAAGGGTGAAAACCTGCTGGCACAACGCTATGAAATCAATGCAGGCTTCCCCATGCCGAAAGCTACGGTGATGGGAGGCGTAAATATCAACTTTTAATACATTACAACTACATGGAAACAAAAACAGTTAAACTCTACTCGCTGGATTACAATAATGTGAAGACGTATCTGGCAGCCTCGCTATTCATTCTTGGCAATCTGGCTCTTCCCCAGCTCTTTCATCTCATTCCCCAGGGAGGGATAACCTGGCTTCCAATCTATTTCTTCACGCTGGTGGGCGCTTATAAATTCGGATGGAAAGTGGGGTTGCTGACAGCCGTCCTGTCGCCCGTCCTCAACTCCCTGCTATTCGGAATGCCACTTCCCGCAGCACTTCCCGCCATTCTGTTGAAGTCTGTATTACTGGCTGTGGCGGCGGGCTGGGCAGCACACCGTTTCCAGCGCATTTCCCTGCCTATTCTGCTGGCAGTAGTTCTTTTCTATCAGGTAGCAGGTACTTTGGGAGAATGGGCCATGGTGGGCAGCTTCTTCCGGGCTGTACAAGATTTCCGTATCGGTGTGCCGGGAATGGGATTGCAAGTGGCAGGCGGATATTTACTGCTGAAATATAGCCTTCAATAAGCACGCTTTCAGGGCAAACCTTATTTCAGTAATTCCGCAAAGGGGTGTATTCCGCCCGATAGATGCGGTCGAAGAACGGCGTCCACTCATTGTCCGTGATGCCAATCTGCAGACCGTAGAAGTGTGTACCGGCTTCCCGACAGCGACGAATCTCCTCCATAAAGGCAGGTGAAGAGTGAGGAATCTTGAAGTCGCTGACCCAAAGCACATCGGCATTCATATACTCCTTGCCTTCTTTGAGCAGGTGGAACGTGGCTTCCAGCATGCGGGTGGAATCTGTATCCCCGCAAGCTGTCTTTGAGAAGAATTCGAGCAGCCTTGCCCGCTCTTTCCTTACGTCAATCGGATGAATGGAGACGGAAAAGGCTATCAGAAAGCAGTTCCGCCGTTGACGGTCGGCTATCTCCAGGAGCTTTATCAGCAGGGAGTGGGCAATCTTCTCCGGCTTGCCAGCCATGCTTCCCGAGGTGTCCAGACAGACAATCATCGGACCTTTGGGACGGGCGGGCTTGGTTTCGATACGCCGGGCAGGCTGCATGATTTCCGATTTATAGCGGAAGGTCTGGAGCTTGCGGGTGAGGTATTTGTAGACGAACAAATCTTCCAGTTCGCTGTCGGCGGAATGGGCAAGCTCAATGGGAAGCAGGGCATTGAGGTCGTTGCCGGTACTGATACCCAGGATGTCACATTTGGAGGAGTGCTCCATTTTGTAGACGTTTCCCTCGGCAACGCGGATTTGCTCACGTCCTTCGTCGTCTGCCATACGCCCCATCTTGCGGGCCACTTTCACTATCTCGGGGCAAGAGCGCTGGATGCGCACGATTTTCCGTATACGCTCAAAGTCGACAGTATTCCACAAGCCGCTCATCATGCCCCAGGTCTGGAAGAATTCGTCCTTATCCACCCGGTTCTGGCGGATGTACTCGGGGATGTCTTTCAGATTGGAACGGAGCCTGCGCTCGAGGGCATCTTTGCGGAAAGCAATCTCTTTCTCCTTTTCTTCGTGCATCTTCAGTTGGAAGGCGTCTTCCCAGTCGTCCACCATTTTCTCCCAGACTTCATCGTCCGCATATCCTCCTTCTGTACCGAAGTAGCTGCGGTAGAAACGGGAGTCGAAGCCGTACTCCCGGTATTTGTCGGAAATCTGCTGGAGCAAGGCTTGCCAGCCGTCTTTCCGCTTTACCATGGACCATTCCAGCACGAGTTTCATCCCGGTCCGTTCCGACTGGCTTTTCCGGAGGTGGTACCTCTCCTTCTCCAAGTTCAATTGGATGAACTGAATCATGGTGTCGTAAAAGATACGTGCACAGACCTCATCGCCCAGCACCTGCACCTTGACCATGGAGTCGTTCATCACAGAGAGTAGATAGGCATACAAGGGCTCGGTATCCGTCTCTGCGCACTCTCCGGTGGCAACGAAACGGTCCAGTGCCTGCACATAGAAGGCGGTGTCATATCGGGTGACGGTGGTGTTCATCTTCTTCTTGGTTACTGGAGGATTATTCGTCTCCATATCTCAGTTTGCGCATGTCCACACGCGCCCAGGCTATCTCCTTGCGGACGATGGAGACGTATTGAGCTACGCTCTTTTTGTCTTCTTCGGAGACGAAAAGGTTGTCGGACAAATCTCTTACCAGGCGGTCTATGGTGGCGGCGGCGTCCAATTCCGTCTCGTAGTCACGGTCGGTGACGGAGAGGTTTCCCAGCCAGAGTTGTTGCTCCTCACCTCGTTGCAGACGCCGCATGGGGAAGCGCACACCGTTGATGTAGAGATGCTTGTCGTCGCGGTAGAGGGTGACGCGTTCGGTGCCTTCCTCTTTCACGGCGCCGGTGTCGGCAAAGGCGCGGATGATGGTACGCTTGGGATTGATGGGGTCGGCATACATTACGCCCAAGGTGGGGGCATCTTTGGCGCTGTACTCCTTCAGATTTTTGTAGTCCACGATAAAGATGTAGGTGTTGCCCGTACCATGTTTCTCCACCTGGTAGTAGAAGTGTTCCGTTATCAGCAGGTAATCGTCCCTACGGTCGCCGGCAAGGCGGGCTTTGTCGAGGGCTTCGCGCACACGGCTGACTTTCAAATCGGATTTCAGCGAGGAGGCGATACCGGCAATCTGTTTTGTGTGGGACACGAATAAGGCACGGATAACGATGTCACGGATGGCAACGCTCTCATCAGGCTCACTCCATAGGCAGTGGTAGACGGGAAGCAGGTCGGTCATGGAGACTTCCGTGCGGCCGTGGACGAAGGCGGAGGTCTTGAGCAGCTTCACGATGTTTTTCCAGCGGCGGTCGCTGACGTAGACATTGCGGCGCAGGTCGGAGTCTTGCATCTCTACGCTTGTCAGTCCGTGGCGAATGGCTGTGATGCAGGAAAGAACATCGAGAGGCAAGGTTACGCGGCGTATCTCAGCTTGCCATTCGGCATACTCGCGGTCGGAGATTTGCCATTCGCAGGCAGTCGTTTCCGGATGGTCGGCAGAATCGTCCAGCAGCATTTTGTAGAAAGACTCTTCCTGCTTGACGCAGGTGCAGAGAATGCGGATAAGGAAGCGGTCCCATAGGGCTTCCAGTCCCTCGCCTTGAGCGGGCAGTTCGTTACTGGCAGCTACGAGCAGTTTGAGGGGGAGATGCAGTTCCTTGTCGCCGTTGCGGAAAAGTTTCTCGTTGATGACGGTCAGCAGAGTGTTCTGTATGGCAGGGCCTGCTTTCCATATTTCGTCCAGAAACACGACATCGGCTGTGGGCAGATAGCCGTCGATGGCACGTTCATACTTGTCGGATTCTTTCAGTCGGCTAATGCTGACAGGACCGAAAATCTCGTCGGGCGTAGAGAAGCGGGACATCAGGTATTCAAAGGCACGGGCATCTGTAAAAGCCGACTTTAGCCGCCTGGCTACCATTGACTTGGCTACTCCCGGAGGTCCCAGGAGCAGAATGCTCTCGCCTGCCAGAGCTGCCAGCAGGGAGAGGTTTATTTCAGTTTCTTTTTCGTATACTCCCCGGTTCATTTCGGAAAGGAGGAGACGAATGCGTTGGGTTATTTCCACAATATGATTTATTTATAGTCAGTACTCATGTATAAAGAAAAGTGTGTAAAGATACAAAATAGTAGGGAAATCAGAGAGAGTCTTATTAAGATTCACTATCTTTGGAAAACAAATACACACAGACACGCACACACGTTGTGATTTGCTTTCATTTCCTATATCTATTACCATTTCTACCTGGAGACAAATTGTCCCCAGGTAAGTGACCAGTCCTTCATCGGGTCAGTCCCTATTATTGGGGATTTAACAATCCCCCCTCTTTTGCCGAAAACTAAAACTTTCCTCCCCAAACACTACCCTTCGTATCACAATATTTTATACCTTTGTTCACTAAGAAATAATCGTCCCATACCCATTTCTGTTTCGTCCGACAGCTGTCGGACGATAATTAAACAACTGTTGGACGATAATGCAACAGTTGTCGGACGATTAGTTTTTAGGAAGAAGAAAATTAATCCGCTTAGCGACAAAAATAATTCCCCGAAGCGACGAGAACTGTTTATCGCTATAAACAAAAATAAATATCTTATGAGCGCGTATTACGACCTTTACGAAACGCCTTCGCCCGACGGGAAAGAAGACAAGAAATCACTCCATGCACGTATCTGCCCGAAAAGGACTTATACCCAAAAGGAGTTTGTGGAACATATCGCAACTTTCCAACATCTGCCCAAGAATGTGATAGGGGCAGCATTGGATGCCTGCATTGACGAGTTGTGCGACCTCCTTGCCAACGGAAACATCGTGGAGCTGGGAGAACTCGGATTCTTCAGCACTTCACTGAAATGTTTGCGCGAGACCGACGACGAGAAAAAGAAAATCCGCTCCGAATCCGTCCAATTCCAAAACGTACACCTGCGCATCAGCAGCACGTTCCGCAACAACATCAAGAAGAAAATGACGTTGGAACGTGTACACTCCACTACCAAGAAATCGAAAAAAGTAGTAGAGACCACCGAAGAAACAAGAAAAGCCGAACTGGAACTGTTCCTCAAGCAGAATGTATGTATCAACAAGAACGAATACATCCAGCTAAGCGGACTAACCAGACATGCCGCCATAGACGAACTGAACAACTTCATCCGGCAAGGGTTCCTGCGCCGCCGCGGAATGGGAAGGTCAACGGTCTATGTGCGACAAGAAAAAGACACAGCAAACGAAATTTAGGGGGGCAAGCACAGAGACACAGAGACATAGAAATTAATTTGAAAAGAATCTCTGTGCCTTTGTATTTTCGTGTTCATCCCCCCCAAAATAATAAAACAACAAACAATGGAAAAATCAACAGAACCCCAACCCTCCACGCAGTGGTTCGTCTTCTTCAAAGACCAACTGCTGCTGAAAAAAGGATATACAGACAAAGGAGAAATAAAATACAGCGTACCCGTCAGTATAGAGCCTCCTCTGACACCGGAAGCCGGAAGTAATATACACGAAGTGTTCCCCCCCAACGGCAAGCAAAGATCGGAAGAGCGTCGTGTAGGGAAAGAGTGTAGATCTCGGT
>OGGP01000992.1_pt1 | contig 12858 bp, 9 predicted proteins | sample 1571261 | NCBI WGS metagenome assembly OGGP01 (sample SAMEA2581968, study PRJEB24529) | metagenome | biome: Human gut stool | place: China | collected 2011
TTTTGAGCAATTGCGGGGCCTTCTCCCGAACGGGGAGGTCGGAAGTGCTGCCCATGATGATGCTAACGATTGGAGACATGAATCATTAAATTATTAAAGGGTTAATTTTATAAGGGTTAGGGATTAACGATTAAGGGTTAGGGACTGCGCTATCATTCCATCCGGTGCTAATCGCTAACCCCTAATCCCTAATCCTTTCCTTTCATTTCATTCGTTTATCAGCGCTTTGTAGGCTTCGGCATCCAGCAGGCTGTCGAAGTCGGCATCAGCGGCGGGTTTGATTTTGATGAGCCAGCCTTCGCCGTATGGGTCCTGGTTTACCAGTTCCGGCTGGTCGGCAAGGGCTTCGTTTTGCTCCAGAATCTCACCGGTTACGGGCAGGAAGAGGTCTGATATGGTTTTTACTACTTCGATGGTACCGAACACTTCGTCGGCAGCCAATGTTTCACCTTCGGTCGGGATGTCGACAAACACAATGTCACCCAGTTGCTCTTGTGCATAATCGGTAATACCTACATAGGCTACATCACCTTCCAGGCGAATCCATTCGTGTTCTTTGGTGTACTTTACATTAGTCGGGAAATTCATGATCATTAGTTTTTAAGGGTTGATACTATGTAAATTAAAAGTTGAAAATTAAAAATTAAACAAGGCTCTTAAAAGAGGAAGATTCGGAACAGTATGTTGCTCAGCGGGTGGAGTACCAGCAACGAGCAGATAAGCCCTACGGCAAAGCCTCCCATAACTTCGCCCAGGGTGTGGTGTCGCAGGATGATGCGGGCGGTGCCCAGCACGCCAGCCACCAGTATAAAGAGGCATAGCCACCATACGGGATTGTAGCTGAACAAGGCGCTGAAAGCTACCAGTCCACCAATTACGGCTCCGGCGCCTGCCATGTGTTCGCTCAGTTTCCATTTTAAGTTGACAATGACGCAGATTATCATCACTACCAGGGCGGAGAGTATGATACCGGTCATGTACCACGGGATATTGAGCCGGTGCATCATGAGCAGGCAGAATACATAAGAAGTGATGGTCAGAATAAAGGGAATGTATCTCCTTTTTCGTTCCACCAGTTCTTCCGGACTGAAACCGTTGATTTTGCGGAAGATGAAGATAGTCAGTGTAGGCATCAGGATGGTGAAGCAATACACCACGCCCAATACTATCAACTTGTACTGCAACGGCATGATGCGCAGGTACGAGAATATAAACAGAACCAGAAATGCCAGGAAAGGGATGGAGAACGGTGTGAATACCGCCGAAATCACTTTCGCTGTTCTGATTAAAGTTTTATCTGCTATAATATGCTCTTCCACAACCTAATTTTATTTACGATTTGACTATTTACAATTTACTATTTGAATGCACTAATCTTTAAACCTTAATCCCTAATCGCTCATCCTTTTCTCTCATCTTCTCAGTCTTGCCACGGGGATATTCATCTGTTGGCGATACTTTGCCACCGTGCGGCGGGCTATGGGATAGCCTTTCTCTTTCAGCAGCTCGGTCAGTTCGTCATCGGTCAGAGGCTTTTTCTTGTCCTCGTTGTCAATGCACTCTTTGAGTATCTTGCGTATTTCGCGTACAGACATCTCTTCGCCGTCTTCGGTTGTGTAGCCGTCGTTGAAGAAGAATTTCAGCGGGTAGATGCCGTAGTTGGTCTGTACATACTTGCTGTTGCTCACACGGGAGATGGTCGAGATGTCCAACCCGGTACGTTCGGCAACATCTTTCAGAATCATGGGGCGGAGCAATGACTCGTCGCCTTCGAGGAAGAAAGGACGTTGCAGGTCTATGATGGCCTGCATGGTGGTGATCAGCGTATTCTGGCGTTGCTTCACGGCATCGATGAAACCTTGTGCGGCATCCATTTTTTGTTTGAGGAACATCATGGCTTCGCGGGATTCCTTAGACTGGTTGGCCCGGTTCTTGGTGTGTTCTTCCACCATCTCGGTGAAGTCGCGGCTCATGCGCAGTTCCGGCACGTTGCGGTTGTTCAGTGTCAAGTTGATGGTACCGTCGTCATAAGTGTCTACCAGGAAGTCGGGCACAATCTGCTGCATGTTCTTGCCGATGGCTTCGCCGAGCGAGGCACCGGGACGGGGATTCAGCTTGCAGATTTCCTTAACGGCTTGTTGCAGGGTATCTTCGCTGATACCTAATTTCTGCATAATCTTGTCCCAATGCTTGCGGGTGAACTCTTCGTAGCACTGGGTAAGAATATCTTCTTCTATATAGTATTGTGGAGGCGAGGGCATGGGCCGTTGCGCTTCCTTACGTCGAATCTGGATGAGCAGGCACTCTTGTAGGGTGCGGGCGCCCAGACCGGCGGGGTCGAAGTCTTGTATAATCTGGCAATCGTCGTCCAGCGAGCCGATGAGATATTCGGCCAGTTCGCGCTGGTGCGGAGTCAAGTCCTGCTCGCCGAGCTGCTGGCGCAAGGTTTCATAGAAGGAGGTGGCGTCGGAGAAAGGAATTTCTTCTGCCTGCTCCCCTTTGCTGCGGTTGTTCTCCTGCAGCTTGTAGTCGGGGATATCGTCTTCGTTCAGATAATCGCTTAAAGAATCATAGCTAGTGTCTCCACCATCTTCTGAGTCGGTTTCCGCATCGGGTGTGTCGGGGTATTCATCGCCGGGAGTATCCTCCTTGCCCTCTTCCAGTGCCGGATTTTCCAGAAGTTCGGCACGTACGCGGTCCTCTAGTTCCACGGCGGGAAGTTCCAGCAGCTTTACCACCAGAATTTGTTGCGGCGACAGCGTTTGTATCTGCTGTTGCGCTTGGGTCTGTACTTGTCGGGAGCCTTGTGCCATATTTTTATAAATTATTCAATGCACTCATTGTGCATCTTCTTTCAGATATTTACCGCAAAAATAGTGAATAGTTCGATAACACGAAACCTCTCTGATGATATTTAACAAGAAAAGAGAAAACAAGCTTTTGCCAATAGCTTGGCAAACTTTTGCCATGCCTATGGCAAGACTTTGCCAACGCGGTGGCAAAACTTTGCCAAAGGCTTGAAAAACGTTGGCAAAATAGTCTTCTGATTATGAACTATATAGATTAATCTCCTTTTTGTATTATCTTCTTTCAAAGATTATCTATATCTTTGTCCTATAACTACTAAAACAAGGAATGTTATGTTTGCTAAAGAAACGTATGTGCAGCGCAGGGCCCAGCTGAAAAAAACGATAGGCTCCGGAGTGTTACTGTTTTTGGGTAACGATGAGCAAGGTTTGAACTATGAGGACAATACTTTCCGTTACCGCCAGGATTCCACTTTTCTCTACTATTTTGGCTTGTCGTTTGCCGGGCTGTCAGCTCTCATCGACATAGATGAAGATAAAGAAATCATTTTTGGCGATGAGCTGACCATCGACCATATTGTCTGGATGGGTACCCAGCCCACCCTTCACGAAAAGGCTTCTGCTGTGGGAATTTCCGAAACCCGTCCTTTTGCCGACATCGTCGGTTATCTGCACAAGGCTGTACAGAAGGGACAGACCATCCATTATTTGCCCCCTTATCGTGCCGAGCATAAGTTGAAACTGATGGACTGGCTGGGTGTTCCTCCGGCACGTCAGGAAGGGTCTGTACCGTTTATCCGTGCGGTGGTGGCACAGCGCAACTACAAGTCGGCAGAAGAAATAGCGGAAATAGAAAAGGCATGCGACGTGACTGCTGACATGCACATCACCGCAATGAAGGTGCTTCGTCCGGGCATGTACGAATACGAGGTTGTGGCCGAAATGAACCGTATCGCCGAGATGAACAACTGCGAGCTGTCTTTTGCCACGATTGCTACTGTCAACGGCCAGACCCTGCATAACCACTATCACGGCAACCGGGTGCAACCGGGAGACCTCTTCTTGATTGATGCCGGCGCCGAGCTGCCTTCGGGTTACTGTGGTGACATGTCGTCTACCGTGCCGGCGGACAAGACTTTTACTCCACGCCAGCGTGCCGTTTACGAAATCCAGAACGCCATGCATCTGGAGTCTGTTAAAGCGCTTCGCCCGGGCATTCCCTATATGAAGGTGTACGAGCTTTCCGCCCAAGTGATGGTGGAGGGGCTGAAAGAGCTGGGATTGATGAAGGGCAATGCCGAAGATGCCGTGCGCGAAGGGGCGCATGCCTTGTTTTATCCCCATGGACTGGGCCATATGATGGGGTTGGATGTGCACGATATGGAGAACCTGGGTGAGCTCTGGGTAGGCTATGACGGTCAGCCCAAGAGTACGCAGTTCGGCCGCAAGAGCCAGCGTCTTGCCATCCCTCTGGAACTGGGCTTTGTGCATACGGTTGAGCCGGGCATCTACTTCATCCCCGAGCTGATTGACTTATGGAAAGGAGAGAAGAAGTTCATGGACTTCATCAACTACGATAAGGTGGAAGAATACCGCAATTTCGGCGGCATCCGTAATGAGGAGGATTATCTGATTACCGAAACGGGAGCACGTCGCTTGGGCAAGAAAATTCCACTGACACCGGAAGAGGTGGAAGCGTTGCGTTGACAACCACATCCTTAATATACACAGAGAGCCGTTTGTCCCGATAATGCCGGTGGCAAGCGGCTCTCAAATTTAGGGGTCATACAGATTGTATTATGTATGGTTTATGCGTGCAGTTCCAGTACGAACCGTGCTCCCTTGTTGTAGCTGCTGTCTAGTGTCAAGCTGCCGTTCATCTTGGTGGCAATCAGTGAGCAGATGGGGAGTCCCAGGCCGTCGCCTTGCGTCAGGTCTTTCACTTCGGTGAAAGGCTTGAAGATGTTTTCGCGTTGCTCCTCGGGGATACCGCAACCGGTGTCGCTGATGATGAACTGGTGGGTGTGCGCACCACGTTTCTTGAAGTCCAGCCATATTTTTCCTCCAGCAGGGGTGTAATCGGCGGCGTTTTCCAACAAATGCAGCAAGACGCGTTCCAGTTGCTCAGGGTTGATTTTCACATTCAATTTGGGGGCATTCACGGTCAGGGTGACATCTTCTTGTGTCATTCCTTTGATTTTGTCCATGATGCCTTCACAGAAAGTGGAGATATTCTTCTCCTGCACTTCGTAGGGTTCGGACAAGGTGGTTTCCAATTCGGACAGTTCCTGGATATGGTTGGAGAATGCATGCAGGGCTTTTACGCCCGGCAGTGAGGCGTCGAGCGTGTCCAGTGTCGGTTCCATTTGGGTGGAAATGTTCTGGATAAATTTGGTTTTCAGCTCATTGTGCTCATTAGCAATGCTGATGGCCTTCTTCTGTTTACGGGTGAGGATGATGAAACGCAGCAATACGATGGCGCTGAATACCAGTGCGGCGGCAAGGATGGCGGCGAGTATGCAAAGCCCGATGATGATGTACTGCTTGGCGCTTAGGGAATCATCTTTCTCCTGGATAGTGGCCAGGCTTTCATCATATTTCTTCTTCAGGGCGTTCAGTTCCTCTTGGGCGGTAAGCGCCTTTACGGAGTCGGTCCATAGGATGTACTTGTCGTATGTGCGTGCCACCAGTCCGGCATTGTTTGCCTTGCGGGCAATGCTGATGAGAGTCTTGTAGCATTCGTCTACTTTGGCGTAGTTCTTCTGTTCCTTATATTGCCCTATCAGGCGGTTGGTAACCGCATCACCTTGTGTGTTCATACCGAAGGTGTAGTAATAGTTGGCCTGCGTATAAAGCAGGTCGTTGCTCAGAGAGTCGTTGTGAGAGGCTTTGGCGGTCTCTTCCAGTTTGGTCAGCTGTTCCTTGGCACGTGCGGGATTTTTCAGGTTGATGTACATCTGCAGGCGTTCCTTGTTGATGCGGAAACGTAGGTTGGGCATGGCCTTGCCCGTTTTCTGTTCGCCGGTTGCCACCACTTGCTCGGCACCGCGCAGCAGTTCAAAAGCTTCTTTATAGTAATTCTCCCGATGGTAGAGGGCGCTGGCATTGACGCCGCATTCCACTGCCTGGGCATACTTGTCTTGCGTGGCAAAGGCATTGTAGGCTTGCAGGAATAGATAGCGGGCTTTGATATATTCTTTTTTCGTAAGATTTTCTTGTGCTTGTTTCATCAATTCGTCTGCACGGTTTTGCGCATGGAGTTGAGTAAAGATGCAGAAAGTCGCTAAGAGAAGTATCGAAATAATTTTTTTCATGTGTACGTTTGTTTTATTTGCTCACAAAGTTAGAATAAAAACTTAGTATTTGAAGCTACTGCCTCCTAAAAATTCTCTCAATAAGGATGTCGGTGGAATTTCTTTGTCCTGCACGGGGGTGAAATATTTGATGAATTTCAGCAACCGGTAGGCTTCTGCGTATTCCGGACAGTTCCGTGGAACACTGGTAAGGATGGGCTCTGCGTGGCAGCGGAGCACGGCGAATTCGAACAAGAGGGCGGAGTTGAACATAACGTCGGCATTTTCCTGGTAGGGGAATATCCATTTGTCCTCGCCGGCACGTACACTGGGCCAGCGTGAAATGGTCTCTTGTGCCGAGTAGCCGCGGTAGTTGAAGTCGCGGATGATGCGGCGCAGCAGGCGGTTGTCCGTGGTGGGAATCCAGTTGTGGTCGTCCAGCGAGATGGTGGTCAGGGCGGATACATAAATCTTGTATTTGCTGGCGGCGGGAATCTGTGGTGTCAGTTCAGGGTTCAGGGCATGGATTCCTTCCAGGATGAGGATGGTATGCTCGTCGATGCGCAGCTTGTCTCCCTTGTACTCTTTCTTCCCGAGGTTGAAGTTGAAGCGGGGCAGCTCCACTTCTTCGCCCCGGAGCAATGCTTGTAATTGGGTGTTGAAGAGCTCAAGGTCGAGGGCATAGAGCGATTCGTAATCGTAATTGCCGTTCTCATCGCGCGGGGTGTCTTCACGGTCTACGAAGTAGTTGTCCAGCGAGATGGGATAGGGACGCAGGCCGTTGGTCATCAACTGCACGCTGAGCCGCTTGCTGAAAGTCGTCTTTCCGGAGGACGATGGACCGGAGATGAGTACGAGCTTCACCCGGTTGCCGTTTTCGCCGCGGTGGTAGATGTCGTCAGCTATTTGGGCTATCTTTTTCTCCTGCAGGGCTTCGGCTACGTTGATGAGGTCGGTGGCATGGCCTGTCTCGCAAGCCAGGTTGAAGTCGCCTACGTTGCCCAGTCCCATAATGTAGTTCCAGCGCAGGTGTTCCTTGAATACGTCGAGCATTTTCTCTTGTTTCACCACTTCTTCCAGGACATCGGGGTTTGCCCGGTTGGGGATGCGTAGCAGCAGGCCGTCGTAATACTTCACGATATCGAACAGCCAGATGTATCCGGTACTGGGCAACAGGTTGCCGTAGTAGTAGTCTACGGTGTCGCCCAGTGTGTAGTAATAGGTATATAGCGAGCCGGAAGTTTCCAGCAGCTTCACTTTGTCGTTCATGCCCCGTTCGTTGAAGATGCGTACAGCCTCGGTGGTGTGGCATTCTACACGGTGGTAGGGGATGTTCTCGGCAATGATTTCCTGCATCCGCTTCTTGATGGCTGCCACATCTTCCAGCTCTATGGGGCGGCCGATGCGCAGGTTGCAGAAGTAACCTTTGGATACCGGATGCTCTACGAACAGTTTTCCTTCCGGAAACAGCTCGCTGACAGCTTTGTAAAGAATGAAGCAGAGGGAACGGACATAGGTGCGCATACCTGAGGAGTCGCGTATGTCGAGAAATTCTACATCCTTATTGTTGTATACACGGAAATTCAGCCCTTCGGAACGGTTGTTGACCTTTGCACTAACTACCTGATAGGGGAAATTTAGATTAAAACCGTAATAAATATCCAAAAGTGAGCTCCCTATAGGGAATTCTTTAGAAATATTATTATTTTTGCAACAAATTTGTAACATGTGTTTCATGATGTCTCGTTTTTAGTGGGTTGACACGTTAAATATAGGACATTATAACACGTGAAGGAATGAAACACCTTAAATAATTAAAGATGGAATATTCTTTTTATGATTTTTTAAAGCTACTCGGCTCATTGGCACTGTTTCTTTACGGAATGAAGATTATGAGTGAGGGGCTTCAAAAATTTGCCGGTGACAGACTGCGGAAGATATTGACCGCAATGACAACCAACAGAGTGACCGGTGTGTTAACGGGCGTGCTGATTACAGCACTTGTACAATCTTCTTCTGCAACTACGGTGATGGTTGTGAGTTTTGTCAATGCGGGGTTGTTAACGCTTTCACAGTCCATAGGTGTCATAATGGGTGCCAATATCGGTACGACTGTTACAGCATGGATTATTTCAGCTTTAGGCTTCAAGGTGGACATTGCCGCCTTTGCTCTTCCTCTTCTTGCTTTCGGCATTCCTCTCCTCTTCTCTCAAAAAAGTAACCGCAAGTCTGTCGGTGAATTTATTTTCGGTTTCTCATTCTTGTTCATGGGGCTTTCCTATTTGAAAAACAATGCTCCTGACTTGAGCCAAAATCCTGATATGCTGTCATTTGTGCAGGACTATACCGACATGGGCTTTATCTCCATACTTCTTTTTGTGGGTATCGGTACGGTGTTGACCATGATTGTGCAGGCATCTGCGGCAACTATGGCCATTACGCTTATTATGTGCGCCAACGGCTGGATTAGTTTCGAATTGGGGGCAGCACTGGTTTTGGGAGAGAATATCGGTACAACCATCACGGCAAACCTTGCGGCGCTGACCGGTAATACGCAGGCAAGGCGGGCTGCTTTGGCCCACTTGGTGTTCAATGTGTTTGGTGTGATATGGGTGTTGTGTCTTTTCACCCCCTTTACCGAGGCTGTGTCATGGTTCGTAGAGAACGTGATGGGTACTAAAGATCCGGCTGTGGCCGTATCCTTCAAGCTTTCGGCATTCCATACTTGCTTCAATATCTGCAACGTGCTGATATTGATATGGTTCGTGAAGTTTATCGAACGTACGGTCTGTGCCATTATTCCAATGAAGGAGCAGGACGAGGAATATCGCTTGCGTTTTATCTCGGGCGGTATGCTTTCTACGGCAGAGCTGTCCATCCTGCAGGCAAGCAAGGAAATACATCTTTTTGCCGAACGTACCCGCCGTATGTTCGGAATGGTGCAGGACTTGCTGCATACGGAGAAGGATGATGATTTCAACAAAGTGTTCAGCCGTGTGGAAAAGTACGAGAATATCAGTGACAGCATGGAGCTGGAGATTGCCAATTATCTGAATCAAGTGTCCGAAGGGCGCCTGAGTTCGGAAAGTAAGTTGCAGATACGTGCCATGCTGCGTGAAGTGACGGAGATAGAGAGCATCGGCGACAGCTGCTATAATCTGGCACGTACCATCAACCGCAAGCGCCAGACCAACCAGGATTTCACCGAGAAGCAGTACGAGCATATCCATTTCATGATGAAGCTGACGGATGATGCCTTGGAGCAGATGATTGTCGTGGTGGAACATCCGGAGCATGCAGGCGCGGATGTGAACAAGTCCTTTAATTTGGAGAACGAAATCAATAATTACCGCAATCAGCTGAAGAACCAGAATATCTTGGATGTGAACAACAAGGAATATGATTACCAGATGGGTGTTTACTATATGGACATCATTGCGGAATGTGAAAAGCTGGGCGACTATGTGGTGAATGTAGTGGAGGCCAGCAGCGATATAAAAGAAAAGAAAGCGTCTTAGGACGCTTTCTCAAATTCTTCTTTGCCTACTCCGCACAAGGGGCAAACCCAATCTTCGGGAAGGTCTTCGAAAGATGTTCCCGGTTCTATTCCATTTTCAGGGTCGCCCAATTCAGGGTCATAGACATAATCGCATACAGTGCAAATGTACTTTTCCATAAATTTCTTTTTTTAGGTTTATTCTCTTATAATAACGTTTAAAAGCCCTTTTTGTTCTATTGTTGAACAAAAATAGTTTATTTTTGTTCTCTATTAAAACAACATTTTATGAAAATGACCGACAAGCTGTTCAGGGCGATTATGCGGAATCTGCACGCCTATGTACTGCTGATAAACCGCGACTTCACTGTATTCTACACCAATTACTACGATATTACCGGAGCTGTAAAGCCTGCCGAAACCGGACGGGTAGGAGATATTCTGCGCTGTAACAATGCCTTGTCGGCAGCAGGAGGTTGCGGCACTCACGATTTGTGTGAGCACTGCCCCGTGCGGAATGCCATAGAGAATGCCTTTGTGGTGCAGAAGAACTTCACGGATTTGGCAGCTATTCTGAATCTTAGGGATAGCGAAGGCAGAACTACGGAATGCAATGCTTATGTTTCCGGCGAGTATATGGAGATTGAGGACCGCGACTGCATGGTGATTACCGTGCATGACATTACCCGACTGAAACAAGTGGAAGCTGAATTGAAACTGGCACGTGAGAAGGCAGAGAATGCCGACCGCTCCAAATCGGTGTTCCTGGCGAATATGAGCCATGAAATCCGTACCCCGCTGAACGCAATTGTCGGATTCTCGGAATTGCTGGCCTCTGCATCGACAGACGAGGAGAAGACACAGTTCCTGGAAATTGTGCAAAGTAACAATGAAATGCTGCAACAGCTGATTGCTGATATTCTGGACCTCTCGAAGATAGAAGCCGGAACATTGGAATTTGTGTTCTCGGATGTGGACATCAACCAGATGATGTTCGATTTGGAACAACAGTTCCGTATGCGGGTGGCCGAGTTGGGTAGTGGAGTGCAGATTGTCCGGGAGGCTTCTGAGAAGGAATATACCATGCATACAGACAGAAACCGGCTTGCACAAGTGGTATCCAATTTTATGACGAATGCCCTGAAGTTCACCCAGGAAGGCAGTATTACCCTCGGATTCAGACCCTATGAGGAAGGTCTCTATTTCTACGTAAAAGACACGGGAACCGGTATTCCCCAGGAAAAGTTGCCACATGTTTTTGAACGTTTCGTCAAGCTGAAGCAGGAAAAGAACGGTACCGGACTGGGACTCTCCATTTGCCAGACCATTGTCCGCAAATTGGGGGGCGAAATAGGCGTGGAATCGGAAGAAGGGGCAGGTTCGACTTTCTGGTTCACATTGCCGTGGGAGCCTGCAACCAGACCGAAACTGGTGAGGGAAAAAGAGAATCAATGACAGTCAATTAATCACTAATCATTATATAGGTATTGTTTTCCCGGATTATTATTGTATTTTTGCGTTCCAAAATTAAACCTAAAGACTTGCATGACTGCAATAAAGGATGATTATTATCATGTCGGACTGACCGACGAACAAGTGCGGAAGAGCCGCGACGAACATGGAGTAAATTTATTGACGCCTCCTAAACGGCCTTCCTTATGGAAATTGTATCTGGAGAAGTTTGAGGACCCCGTAGTAAGGGTATTGCTGGTTGCCGCTCTGTTTTCTTTGATTATTTCCATTGTAGAGAATGAATATGCCGAGACTATCGGCATTATAGTAGCCATTCTGCTGGCTACCGGTATCGGTTTCTTCTTTGAGTATGATGCCGGAAAGAAGTTTGACCTGCTGAATGCAGTGAACGAAGAAACTTTGGTGAAAGTAATTCGTAACGGACATGTGCAGGAGATTCCCCGTAAAGATGTAGTGGTGGGTGATATCGTGGTGCTGGAAACCGGTGAAGAGGTTCCGGCGGACGGTGAATTGCTGGAAGCCATTTCCCTGCAAGTGAACGAATCGAATCTGACCGGTGAGCCGGTAGTGACGAAAACTACCGTAGAAGCTGACTTTGACGAAGAGGCTACGTATGCTTCCAACCGCATTTTGCGCGGTACAACGGTGGTGGACGGACATGGCACCATGCGTGTGGAGGCTGTGGGCGATGCTACGGAAATCGGTAAAGTGGCACGTCAAAGTACCGAACAGAATACGGAACCTACTCCGCTGAATATTCAGTTGACCAAATTGGCCAATCTGATTGGAAAGATTGGCTTTTCCGTAGCGGGTCTGGCTTTTCTCATTTTCTTTGTAAAGGATGTGGTACTGGTCTATGATTTTTCTTCATTCCATACCTTCCGTGATTGGCTGCCGGCCTTGGAGGCTACTTTGCAATCCTTTATGACGGCAGTTACCCTGATTGTGGTGGCTGTGCCCGAAGGATTGCCGATGAGCGTGACACTCAGTCTGGCGTTGAACATGCGGCGTATGCTCTCCACCAACAATCTGGTGCGCAAGATGCATGCATGCGAGACGATGGGAGCCATTACAGTGATTTGTACCGACAAGACCGGGACATTGACCCAAAATCTGATGCAGGTGCATGAACCCAACTTCTATAGTTTGAAGAATAACGGGCAGCTGGGGAATGATGACCTCAGCAAGCTGGTAATGGAAGGTATCAGTGCTAACTCCACTGCTTTCCTGGAAGAAGAGGTGACTGGCGAGAAGCCGAAAGGGGTGGGTAACCCCACGGAGGTGGCACTGCTGCTTTGGCTGAACAGCCAAGGATGCGACTATCTGGCGCTGCGTGAGAAAGCTACGGTTATCGACCAGCTGACTTTCTCTACGGAAAGAAAATTCATGGCTACTCTGGTGCAATCTCCCTTGATTGGGAAGAAGGTGCTGTATGTGAAGGGAGCTCCCGAGATTGTTTTGGGTAAATGCAAGGAGGTCATGTTGGACGGCAGGCGTGTGGATGCGGTGGAATACCGTTCTACAGTGGAGGCTCAGTTGCTCAACTACCAGAATATGGCTATGCGTACACTTGGCTTTGCATTCAAGATTGTGGATGATGCGGAAGCGTCTGATTGTGTGTCATTGGTTGCTGAAAATGACTTGTCGTTCCTCGGTGTGGTTGCCATCAGTGATCCTATCCGCCCGGATGTGCCTGCGGCCGTTGCCAAATGCCAGTCGGCAGGTATCGGAGTGAAGATTGTGACGGGAGATACACCGGGTACAGCTACCGAGATAGCACGCCAGCTTG
>OGGP01001001.1_pt1 | contig 12727 bp, 10 predicted proteins | sample 1571261 | NCBI WGS metagenome assembly OGGP01 (sample SAMEA2581968, study PRJEB24529) | metagenome | biome: Human gut stool | place: China | collected 2011
TAAAGGCTGGAACGCTTACACCTTATTACTATTATCAGGACGGAACACGTACCGCGTATGTACGGGTTGGCAATGAAAGCGTAGAGTGTAATTCGCAGCAACTTCTTTCGCTGGTATTGAAAGGTACGCACATGACATGGGATTCACTGCCCACCCAGGTGGATGCCAGCAAGCACTCGTTCATCATCCTTGCCAATACTTTCCGTGAACAAACCCATCAGGAATGGAATGACAAGTATCTGGAATCATTCGGTCTGGTTACTCCTGACGGTAAACTGACCAATGCCGGATTATTGTTCGTGGATAATTGCACGGTATTTCAATCGCGTATTTTCTGCACCCGTTGGACGGGACTCTATAAAGATGATGCTATCAGTTCCGTAGAGCATCGGGATAACCTCGTATTGCTCTTGAAATACGGCATGGACTTCATCAAGAACTACACCATGAGTGGATGGGTGAAGATGCCAAGCTATCGTCTGAATCTGCCCGACTACTCCGACCGTGCCATCTTTGAAGGATTGGTAAACCATCTTATCCATAGGGATTATACCGTGATGGGTGGTGAAGTGCATATAGATATTTATGATGATCGCGTAGAACTGGTATCACCCGGTGCGATGCTTGACGGTACACAGATTCAAGACCGTGACATATACAAAGTGCCTTCCATGCGTCGCAATCCCGTCATTGCGGATGTGTTCACACAGCTGGACTATATGGAAAAACGTGGCTCCGGCTTGCGCAAAATGCGAGAATTGACGGAAAAACTACCCAACTTCCTGCAAGGAAAAGAACCGCAATATCAAACGGAAGCGACTTCTTTCTATACCACGTTCTATAATCTGAACTGGAACGAAAACGGAAGAATTCCTGTGGAAGAAGTAGCCAACAGGGTAAATAGTACCCTCGAAAAGTACCCTGTAAACAAAGAAAGTTCGGTGAAAAAGTACCCTGTAAACGAAAATAGTACCCCCAAAAAGTACCCTGTAAAAAGGAATACTAACAAACCTGTTGGTAGAACGGCTCAGCGTATAATAGATATGGTTATATCTAACCCGATGATAACTCGTGAAAAAATGGCAAATGAATTGGGGATCTCTTTGGATGGTGTCAAGAAACAGATAAAGAATCTTCGAGATAGAGGCATTCTCATCCATGAAGGTTCTGATAAAGCTGGCTATTGGCGCATTGTAATTAATCCTCAAACTGAGCAATAAACCTATGGGAACATCTTTCATACCATTCAGTGCTATAATTGCCGTTTTGATTATCGCCTTTTTGTTTGCCTCCTTACCGCAGGTAAACCATAAAACGCGATACAGAGTGCTTTACGCAATAGCCATCATCATGCTATTTGCTGTTATTCCTATCAGTGAGTATATGGCTGAGAATACCAAAAATTCAAACAGCAATTATCTGCTTGTTCTGATATTCAATATTGCAGTAGGTTATTTCTGTATGTACATTGCCGCATTGCTGAAATTCAATGTCCTTAAACGAAAAAATCAAGCATTGGAAAATGCTTTGACCGAAAGGCAACAAGAAAATGTAGCAATTCTATTGGAGCATCAGAATGAAAAGCAACAAGCACTTCAGCAAAGAGAACTTGAATGGTTGGCAGGGAAAATAAAGATATTTACCGAAGAAGAACAGAAAGCAATTCTTGCCTGTGCATGTGCATTTGCAGAACATGACTTGATAATCGCTCCATCAATATCTATTCAGCAAAAAGATACATGTAGTCAGCAAGACCTTATGTATTTTGTTTGTTCTGCTTTTTTCAACATGGGTAAGAAGCGTAATGATATTGTAAGTTTCTTATCTCAGGTCTTTCCGCTTTATTTTCCTGCAGGAGAAAGTGTATTGGCTAAAAAGATGCCGGGAGTTGAAAAGATAAAGAAAATGAGAGAGAAAGAAAATAAATTTAAGTAGGAGTATTCAGTAAATATCCCTAAAAAATAAAATGGTATACGCCATTTTTATTGTAAACTGTATAAGTCTACATAAACATAAGGGAGCAGGATGCTCACGATAATAACACCTGGCATAATAAACACTTGCCTTTGTTGAGGGTTCTGTCCTTTCAATGATGTCCTATATTTGTTCTCTTGTCATAATCCAATGTTTTATCCCATGTGAATAAAATCGTCTTGACTATAAGTTTTGTTGAAAATAATCCATCTACCTCCTCTGTTACTGTGCATGAATATATGATATGGCATTATCACAAATAACCACACAAGTGTCAACAAGACCGTAACGATAGCCTTGTTTACAATCTTTCCAACGGAGTTGATATGTGCAAAAATCTTTTTCATCAGAATAATGTGTAAATGAATGGTGCTATTGCAGTATCTGCAAAGATTACGAATAGCCCAATTATCAACAGCAACAGAATGATTGGTGCAAGCCACCATTTCCGTTGTGAGTATATGTATATAAATAGTTCCTTTATTAAATCCATATCACTTCTTTATCAAATTATTACCTATTACCAAAGCATCCAAACCAGAGTTTAAGTAAGTCCTAATTGCATCTTCCGGAGTGCATACTATAGGTTCACCCATGACATTGAAACTTGTGTTCAGTAACATCGGGCATTCTGTTTTTTCATAGAATGCTTCAAGCAATTTATATAGCTTGTTATTATATTCTCTATGTAGAATCTGAGTTCTTGCACTCATATCTTCATGAGTAACTGCATCAAATCCCTTTTTCTTCATTGTGTAGGTGAACATCATGTGTTCGCTTTCTGTTCCGTGTAGTTCCATTATCTCATCTGCATACTTATCCAGTACTACAGGTGCAAACGGACGGAACTCTTCACGAAATTTAATCTTGGAGTTGATCTTGTCTTTCATCTCTGTATTCCTCGGATCTGCAAGAATACTTCTGTTACCCAAAGCTCGTGGTCCAAACTCCATTCTGCCTTGGTACCAACCGACGACTTTTCCTTCATGCAACAGTTCTGTTACTTTGTCACACAATTCTGCATCTTTAAGATGCTTGTATATCAATCCGTTATATTCAATTGCTGCCACGATACGCTTATCATCATACTCAGGACCTATGAATGAAGTATCCTCAATCTTACCATTCATCAATGATGAGCAAACTAATGCTGCACCAATAGCACATCCAGAATCATCAGGAGCATAAGGCACATATATATTGTCAAACAAGTGAGTCTTTAGTAATACACCATTGGCAGCACAATTCAAAGCGCAACCGCCTGAGATACATAGATTTGTCTTACCCACTATGTTCTTTACAGTAACTGCTAACTTACAGAAAATCTCTTCCGTAATTAACTGTATTGCCAAAGCAAGGTTCTTGTGAGATATGGTAATTTCTTCTCCAACATCTCGTTTACTGAGACCAAATAACCTTTCCCACTTCTTGTCATTGACCATCTTATCGGAATACATGAAAGAGAAGTACTTTGTATTGAGCACAATACCTCCATCCTCATGAATCTCTACAAGATTATCCTTGATTATACTGACAAAGCGATTTGTTTCTTCCGAATTCTTGTTGCCGTATGGTGCTAATCCCATGACCTTGTATTCATCAGAGTTCACTTTGAATCCCAAGAAATACGTAAAGGCAGAATACAATAGTCCTATGGAGTTGGGATAAATTTGCTGTTGAATCAAAGTAATTTTATCGTTAGACACACTATAAATAGATGTTGTAGAATCCTCACCAACCGCATCCAATACCAGTATTGCAGCATCCTGATATGGTGATAGGAAATATGCGTTAGCTGCATGTGCGAGATGATGATCAACAAATCGAATGTCAGCCTTAACACGACTATAGACTTCTTTCAATTCTTTCTTTATGGTCTTTCGCATATTCAGTCGTTCTTTGAGCCATATAGGAACAGACTTCAAGAAACGATCATAACTTTTGGGAGCATAAACAATACTATCCTTAATGATGCGTTCGAACTTCCTGAATGGTTTCTCGTAGAAAGTAATAATATCCACATCATCTAATGATATTCCTGCGTATTCCATACAAAACTGAATAGCCAAAATCGGGAACCTGTTATCATGTTTCTTTCTGCTGAAACGTTCCTCCAACGCTCCAGCTACGATTTGTCCATTCACTATTAGTGCAGCAGACGAATCATGATAATATGCAGTTATTCCCAATACGACCATCAGAACTTCATATAAAAGAAATTTATACTTGGATTATTTGCCAATAAGATGTCAAGCACAAAAATTATACTTGTTATTGGAACTTCTTTCAAAATATAGCGATCCGAATCCTTGTGTCTGAATATGATATCCTTGGTAGAACTTCTGTCAGCAAACCATAATGCACACAAAGAAACAAATACTCCAACCACAATAGAATTGTCTATAGGTTGATATTCCGTAACCTTTATAAGACGAAACACAAAATCTTCAATCTCATTAACATCAAACAATTGCCATAGAAGGGTGCAAACCAGAAAGACGAAAGCCCCATAGTATCTATTGCCCTTGATATTAAGGTTTCGTTCCGTTATTAAAAGTATCGCATGAGTTATTCCCCATACGATAAACGGGATAGACAAGTCATGCCATATTGCACTAATAACAAAAACCAATAAGATATTCAATATCCATTGCCTTGCTGATATTCTGTTGCCACCTAAAGGGATGTAAATGTAATCTCTCAACCAAGTTCCTAATGTGATATTCCATCTCTTCCAGAAATCTCGAAATGTCCTGCTACAATATGGTGAATTAAAGTTCTCTGGAAGATCTATACCTAACAATTTACCAAATGCAACGGCAAAAATAGAATACGCATAGAAATCAAAGAAGAAAGCCACTCCATAACATAAGATGCTGCAAACCTCATTCAATCCATCATAGTCGTCATTGCATAGGATATATAATCTGTCTGCAATGACAAATTTATAGAAACACGCAAAGATGCACATCTTGATTGGAAGATAAAGTTTCTTCAATGTAGGTTTCTTCTTCCCTCTCAGTTGTCTAACAAAATCATCGGCTCTATCAATCGGGCCTGCAAATATCTTTGGAAAGAAGAATAAGTAACAGAGAATTTCCAAAGCTGTATAATTCTTGTAATCACGATATTGGTTTATAATCAAAGATATTGCAGAAAATGCAAATACAGAATAACCCAAAGGAAGGATCAATCCCAACGAACTCTTCAACGTAAAGAATGCCGAAACGAGAACAGCGATATCAGTAATTACCACAGCTTTACTCAGGCTCTTTCCTATGAATTTGGAAGATAACACGATGATAACAGACATAACAAGAAACATCAAGACATACATCTTGACGAAGCAAGTCAATACACCTACACTTGACAACCATATTAATATCTGATATAGTTTTGTCATTTTTTTAGCTTTATATGGTAAATGCCATCATTGATGCCGAAGACACCTGCAAACCATAGTTCATCATCAGAAATGCCAAAAGCAGGATCCCACTCATCACCGAGAGTATGTGTTATCTGTCGGCTTTGCTTCTGTTCTATGTCATAGATAAACAAATCCCAATTTGTATCCTTGTTTCCTGCATAAGCAATGTACTTCCCAGAAGGTGATACCGCAATATCCCAAATATTGTATGGATGCTTTAATACAACGCATTTCTTGCCTGTTGCTACGTCATAGCTTTTAATCACAAAGTGGCTATCTTGTGTTTCTTTCTGAATATAATAGATATGTCGATCATCATTCGAAAATACTGGTCGCCAACATTCTACACCATCTTCAAATTGCGTTTGTCTGCCTGTTGCGATATCATACAGTACAATGCTGGGAGTCGTGTGTTCCATTGTCCAGGAAGGAAAGGCTATCTTTGTCGCCGATTTATTGACACATGGAATAGCTCCCTTTGCTGGTTTCTTGTTAATAGCAACTTGATGTCCTTTAAAAAAGTCATAGAGAATAACATCTGTATTCAAAGACTCTTGTTCACCCTCTGTAAACACAAGGTATCTACCATCATTTGAAATCATAGGATGTACCAGTTCGCTAACACCTCGCCACAATTCCTCACGATAACCATTGTTCATATTCAATCTATTTATGGTATAATAGTGTTCTGTTTGAGACTGATACACCATAGTACCATCGGCATGAATCGTTGGATATCGCTCATGGTAATTACCCTCACTCAAATAGTCATACCCACCACTTATCGAGCTTAACTCTTTGACAATCCTCTCTGCTATAAGCTGGTGTCCAACTACATTCATGTGCTCATCATGTGTAAAGAATGGAAATGAGTTGGATTGCCTGAACTCTGTTGTCAAATCATAAAGTTCCACTCTAAGAGCATTCGCTACCGATTGGCATAATTTATTTGGAATAGAAAGGTCAATCTCTTCTTTGCTTATATTGTACTCATCTAAAACCTCCTTCAACAATTCTGGCGAAATCTGTTCTTTTGAAGGGATAAAGATAAGTACCAACTTACCACCGATAGATTCAACTTCTTTTTTGAATTCTGAGATACTTTCCTTGAAAGCCCTCTTGTCGGCTTCCTTGTAATCAGACGTTTGTTTGAAGAAGATATTGTTGTCGATATTATCTTCCTTGTTAGGAAAGAATGGTTCCGTCCATCTACCTAATGGCAACTCATCGCTATTGGCTATGTTATATTCGAAGTAGCGATATAGCGCCGACCACTCCATGATGTAATCCTGTAAGGATGGCTGATGTTCTCTGATATTCATAAAGTCGTTAAAAGCTCCTATCTGAAGGAACACAACTTTGGGAGACAACTTTTTGCCCTTGTCTTTGAAATAATTCAACTCATCATAAAGACCAGCCCCACTTATACCAGCATTAACTATGACTTTATCGGGGAAGTCTTTGTAAATCAAAGAGCTGAACAACTGATTGTATTCTACCTGAGCACCTTGTGTATATGAATCTCCGATAAACAGCCAATCACATTTTTCAATCTTCTGATTCTGTGAGGATAAATCATCAACTCTATATCCTTGACAATTTGTCTTGTATCGTGTTACAAATTCAGGGTCATTGAACTGTTGATCGAGATAAGGTTTATTGAAATAGTATTTCCCATGCAGTTCATACAGGTTCGGTATCTCTTTATATGCATACACCATCGTGAAAATCACCTCTGCATGAAAGAGTATGCTCGCAATAGCAGCAAGGTTGAATGCCCAAACTTTCAACCTCAAACTACGAACTCTCGAAATGGCTAAACCAATGCTCACGATAGTTATAGGCAATAAAAAAGCAATGACCATACTCTGGTAGTATTGCCATAAAACTATTGGATTCCACAATAGCAGTAGCACCAATAGTAGGTTCATTACTTTCAGTTGCTTTCGAGTCATTCTACATTAAAGATGAAATCTGTGACCTAATCTGATTCTCAAATGCTGTTTTCTCAATGCATTCCAGTTTGGATATGGTTTTCAGTACTTTTAAGTTAGAGACATTGGGCCAGGCCACAATATCTAACAGAGGATCTAATGTTGAGAGATGCAATGTGGCAAACTTATTTCTGTTAAATTCCAACCAGCAGATGCCTTCTGCCTTTCTCGCTGTATATAAAGCTATTCTACAGGTTTGTATGTTCGGAGTAATATTGAATACATTACATGCTATATAATACATGAGCGACAAACAGGTGTAGGCATAATCCCGTTGAACATCACCTTGTGTCTTTGCGCGAACAGATAGCTTGCCAGTTGTCTTCAGAGTTGCTTTTTTCATTGGCATCTTCAACGAAGGATCTTCAGTCAGCTCTATGCTAACGTCGATACTCTTAGCCGCCTGATTGTATTTGTAATCCAACTCTATAATGAAAGGCACCATCAATGTATTAGAGAATGAGTGAAAGGCATCATCAACTATATGATTCTCGCCATCAATGATTTCTTGTTGCGCTCTTACACTCGCATCATATTCCTTCTTGAAAGAAGCATTGGCTCTATCTGCTTGAGCTTTTTCAATAAGATTGAACAACGTCAGAATCTCATACCATGCGTCCATACGTTGTTTCTTCATGCTCTCTAAGTTTGCCTTCACAAACTCAGATTCACTAACAGAAGAACTTTTGGGATTGTGAGCCAAATTTCTTGCTTCACTCATAACAAGCTCTTTTATTTCGTTGTCCGTAGGTTTCTTTATATCCAATGTCTTCCACTGGTATGCGTCTTGTGGTTTTACATTCTGCTGAACAGAATACGATGAAGCCAAACGTAATTTACTCTTCTTTTGTATTACAGTATAAGCATCCTGTGCATCCTCATACATCTTGAGCATAATGTTGGTCATTTTCTGCTCTGTGGCCTTATGGGTAGAGCTTCGTTTTGCTGTTGACTCGCTTATATCGCCATAGACTGTAAAAAGGTATTCACCATCAGGGGTCAAGCACAAGGTCACTCTTCCCGATTTGTAAGAACTTAATACAGTGTACGTTTCTGAAAGCGAAACGATTGGCTTTGGCGGTTTTGAACATATTCTGATTTTTCCCATTATTGTATCGCTTTTAATCCTTTGTATGGTTTTATTGATGTTGTGAACAATCCACAACACATTTCTTTCTTTTTACATTCTTGGCAGATGTCAGGATAGTCGTTCTTCCAATCTGATATGCTCTTTTGGGCGAAATCATGGAAGCTATCGGGCAAGAGGCACAACGGAATGTTGTATATACACACATTGTAGCGCCATTCATCCAGAAATTTCACTGCATTCAATAGATGTGCAATATAATCCTTCGGCTCAACCCAAATATTTTTAGAGTTCTTGATGGCATATCCTGTATATTCCATACCCATAAATGCTATCCATGCAACAAAGGGTAGATTCTTGTGGATAAATTCTGCCATAGGCAGGAACCTTCTGTAGTTAAGCTTATTCATTACTATTCTCAGTTCAATACACGCTCCTACAGATGCCAAGTTGTACAGTCCTATTATGGTTTCCTCAAAAGCACCCTTTGCTCCTGCAATTATATCATGATCCTTATAAAAATCGGAATGTAAAGGTATGCCGAAGATGATACGTCCTTCACCAACTTCCATTAAGGTAGATGTGTAATCTGCATCTCTGAAATTGCGACCATTGCTAAGAATGTGAATATCGGTGTCAGGAAGTTGCTCACGAATATACATTATGAGAGAGATTAGCTTTTCGCCTAATAAAGTTGGCTCACCTCCTGTAATACCTATTATGGGTAAATCCTTGGGAGCGTTTTGTATGCGTAACAGGTTTTCTTCGTACAACCAATCAATGTCATCAACATTTATCGGTGGTTGACAGCACATCAAACAATGATTGTTACATTGTTCCGTACAGAACAAAGTATTGTCGTTAGATAATATGTCTAATGGTCTTTGTTTCATACCAACCAACTTTTGAATATCGGCATCACCTCATCATGACGCGTTACTATTAATTCTATAATGTACTCGATGATGGCCTTGTTCTTCCTGCATAACCATGAGTTTGGTCTGTAACCATACGTATCACCTTGGGTAGAATAGTTACGTACAGGATCAGCACCACAATACATTCGTATTGGACAATCAGAGCAACCTGCTATCGTCTCGTTACACCAAATCTTTCCCAATTCTCTTGCCTTCTGACCATAGACAATATCTTCATATTTGTCATCCACACTTCCCAAGCGGAAAGTGTAATCATTGAATTCTGCCAGCATACGTGACTCATCCGATGCATACACATAGCCATCATAATTATATACAAGGACAGAGTTTATGATGCCTGCCGGTGATTGCAAGTCAACAAAACCTGTACAGAAAGGTGTTAACATCTTTCGAAGAATAATAGCAGCAAACTCCTCAATGAAAAACTTTCCGTTAAGGTTAAGCTCTATAATGTGATTAAGGGCTTTCTTGTAGAAATCAATGAACTTGTCTGTATATATGTCCCAATCGGAATTATCTCTTGCAAGTCCGTAAGGATTTAATGCTCTTAGAAAGATGCTGTTGAAGCCTAATCTGTCGTATTCATCAACTATTTCATTTGGGTGAAGAACACCTTCTTCCGATGCAGTCATCAAAGCAGAGACTTGGTCATACCCTAATAATTCTCTTGCCTTTGTTATGCCGGAAACAACCTTCTCATAACTATCTTTCTTGCCTCTGTTTCTATTATGTAGCCATTCAGGACCATCAAGAGATGTAGAAATCAACACATGGTAGGTTTGACAAATATCCATTATCTCCTCTGTCAGATTTATGCTATTCGTACAGAGAACGTAATCTATCTTCCTTTTCTCAGTCTTGTTTGTTTCTTCTGCGCATTCTATGCCATATCTAATCAGCTTGGGCTCCAATGTAGGTTCTCCGCCTTGAAACTCCATTGTAAGAAATGGAGAGCGAGACTTAAACATCAATTCCACTGCTTTGCCCATTGTATGAAAGCTCATAGAACAATGTTTGCTTACCTCATCTTGACTTGATGCTTGACAATATACACAATTCTGATTGCAACGAAGGGTTAGGACGAATATATGGAGTGCGGTAAAGTTGTCCAAAAAACCTTTCTTCTCCCTAAGTCTAGCGGCATAGACATTCATCAACGGGGAGAAATAATTGTTTGTTACAAAGAAATTGGCATAAAGGCTTTTGAATAACTCTTCGTCAATAGCTTCCTTGTTCGCTAAACGGCATGCGGTACCAATCGGAACGACAATCATGTCCCCTAATTCATTTATCAAAACCTCTTTATTCTTGATCCTGATAAAGTTAAACGGAAGTATGTGATACTTATTAATCGAAATCATTTTCGTCTAAATTGTCAAATTCGCCAAATGCCTTTGCATATAAAATTGTTTTAATGTCCCTGGTCTCTGTATTGATGATTTCCCTTAACTTAAAATCATTCATTTTATTCCAAAAATCGTTGACATCAAAATCATCGTCTGTTTTATGAATTATTGTAAGAATCTCGTAATTGTTGACAAAGGTTCTTGCTATACTAAATTTTTCAGACAATAGATATACAACTTTGGATATACAAGAGTCCGAATATATATTTCTATCTACTTTTATCTCCATAGGTTATAGAATTTTGGAAAGAACCTCACGAGTGCATACTCCATCTACAGTCATACCATACTTTGCCTGTATATTCCTTATGCATTGCTCCATTCTAAGATCAAAACATGTCATACCTTTGATTTTAGTCACGTGTTGTTTGTCGTATAGACCTTTAGAGTCCAAAATCGCAGCTAACATATCTATGTCAGCCCCATACATTCCTTTTAAGATAGCCCTGTCTCCCAACACCATTTCCATAGGTGACCTAAATGAAGTGCATCTGCTTCTTCTCCCTGAATAATGTGAACGGTGAGAATAATGAGAACGATGGCCAGCAATCAAAGTGAACTTACCATTTCCATTTAATTTTATGATGTTTTTTATAACAGATTTCTTCTTACTTGTAACTGCTTGTTCATCATCATTATTTCCTACAGTATACATATAATCGTTTGTGTCTTCTACATCATTTCCCGATGCAGCATATTAGACCAGTTGACTACCAATGTTTTATAAATAAAATGGTAGAAAAGTCCGTTTTGCACTTCTTTTTCTTCGCTGAACGAGTACAAAATTAGTGCATTTTTTCGGATTATGAAAGCAAGTGAAAAACTTTGTGCAAAATCATTTTTGAAGGGCTGATTTGAGGTGTATTTGTGGAAAGTATGGAATATATTGCATCGCATTTTGTCAGTGGCGATGTTCGTGGTTCTTCAGCTGATTGTTTCTCCAAGGTTGAAGATGATGTAGTGTATTATAACGGTGCTGACCAAAAGAAAAAATCGTTCGCTTGCCGAATATTTTTCTTTCTCCCTCTTTTTGACTTTGCTTTAATGGACGTATATATGGATACGAGGATAAAGTAAAGTCGTTTTTTCTTTTGGTTGGCAAAATAGTTTTATCAAATCCTATGAAACAATGGTTGAAAATAAAACCGTTATAGGTGTCTTTCACTTATAACAGTTTAAAATGTAACTGTTATGGAAGATGTATATTCGTTCTCCGATGCTCACGCTGCGAATAAGTATGTAAGCCATATCTTTTGTCAAAATAACCTTATTCCCATGGGGTGGTTTGAACCCAACCCATGGGAAATGCTCTACTTGGTATATAGCAGTCATTAAAGTCAAGTTGGAAATGTGGTTACTCCTTTTGGAGTTGGCAAAATAGTTCTTTGACATGATGCGTGTGAATGAGGGACAGATTGCATCTGTATAACAAACACTATTTTGTTCGTTAATAGGTATATATAGCGACAACAAACAATATAATAGCACTTGGTTTTGGGATTTTCTGCTCAAAATGGATTATATGCATGGTTAATTATGCAGTGATGTGTATTTTCTATGTGTAATACATCATTAAATAAATAAAAAACATTACCTTTGCATATTATATGAAAGGTTGATTATGGCAAAAAATACAATGGGTACTAAGCTGCCCCGAAAATTGGAGCAGAAAATGCAAATAGTGGGGGAGCAGATTAAATTGGCTCGCCTACGTCGTAATTTGAGTGTTGCTCAGGTGGCGGAACGTGCAACCTGTTCTCCGCTAACCGTATCTCGAATTGAGAAAGGTGCACCGACTGTGGCAATCGGCATTTATTTGCGTGTGCTGTATGCCTTGCAGCTTGACGATGATATTCTGTGGCTGGCCAAAGAAGATAAATTGGGGAAAGCTTTGCAGGATT
>OGGP01001004.1_pt1 | contig 12710 bp, 10 predicted proteins | sample 1571261 | NCBI WGS metagenome assembly OGGP01 (sample SAMEA2581968, study PRJEB24529) | metagenome | biome: Human gut stool | place: China | collected 2011
AGCCTAAGATTAAGATAGCATTTTTGTGCTACTTAGTTTTAGGCTCTTTTTTTATACTTTTTTATATAAATTAATGCGAGGAGATGATTTTATATGGAATTTAATAGTAAAGAAGATGTTTTGAATTATGTTAAAGATCGTGGTTGGAATTTAAAAAATGTTCCTGAAAATTTCAGAGATGATAAAGATATAGTTTTAGCAGCAGTAAATAGCAATGGATTGTCTATAGAATTTGCTTCTAAAAGATTACAAGATGATTTTGAAATAGGAATGGACGCTTGTATAGAAGATGGTTGGAGCTATCCATATTTATCAGAAAAATTAAAAGAGAATAAACAAATTGCAATGGCAGCATTAAAACAGACAAATACTATTTTTCCAGCACTTTCAGAGAAATTAAGAGATGACAAATCTCTAGTATTAATAGCAGTAAAAAGTGATGGATACAATTTGAAATTTGCTTCAGAAAGATTTCAAAATGATCCAGAAATAGCTTTAGAAGCAATAAAAAATAATGCAGAAGCTTTTAAATATATTTCAGATGAGTTAAAAGATACTAAAGAAATAGCCTTAGAAACAGTAAAATTAAACCCAAACCTTTATTGTTTTCTTTCGGATAAATTAAAAGATAATGAAGAAATATTATTAGAAACTTATAACAAAGATCCTTTCTCATTTATTCATGCTTCAGATAGACTAAAGGATAATAGAGAAGTAGCGAAAAAAGTCTTAGAAATAAATGGAATTGGATATTTTAAAATTTCAGATAGATTAAAGGAAGATAAGGAGCTATTATTGATAGCAACTAAAACTCATGGTAGAGCTATTTATCATTCATTAGATAAGTTTAAGAATGATGAAGAAATAATGTTATCTGCAATAAAAAATGATGAATCTACAATGAAATATGCTTCAAAAGAATTACTTGATAATAAAGACTTTATATTATCTGCTATAACTAGAAATCCAAAATCTTTTGAATATATACCAGAAAGCCTTAGAAATGATGAAGAGATTGTAACAAGAATTGCAAGAGTTTCTGGAGCTATGTTAGAATTTGCTTCACCACAATTTCAAGGCAATAAAGAAATTGTTATTCAAGCAATAATAAATAATGAAAAGGCTATTAAGTATGCTTCACCAGAACTTCAAAATAATAAAGAGTTTGTAAAGGAATGTATTAGAAAAAATGCAAATATAATTAAATATATTCCAGAAAAACTACAAGAAGATAAAGATATAGCTTTAATGGCAGTAAAATTAGATGGGAAATTGATTCAATATACTTCAGAAGCACTAAGAAAGGATAAAGAAGTTGTTTTAGAAGCTATAAAAAGAGAAGGAAGTTCTATTAAATATTTAAGTGATGAATTTAAGTCTAATAAAGAGATAGGAATGATAGCTGTTAAAAGTTGGGGAGGATCGCTTCAATATTTATCCAAAGAACTTAGAAATGATCTTGAAATAGTTAAAGAAGCAGTAAAAGATAGAGAAAGCTCATATATATATGCTGGAAAAGAGATTAAAGAAAAATATCCAACTATAAAAGAGTTTAAAGAATCAATTAAGAATAAATCTAAGTCAAAAGAAGAAAAAAGAGAAAAATCTACAAGAAGTAGATCAAGAAGTAAAGGTCAAGAAAGATAATTGTATAGATGATGAATTAGGATATTATTTATCAAAAAAAGTAAAAATTAAATAAGTTTTTGGTAAATGAAGTTGTTAAAATATAAGCAACAAAGGAAAAGGAGTGTAAAAATATGGAAAAATTTAAAGAGAACAAAGAAATAGAAAAAAATATAAATGAAGTTTTAGAATTAATAGAGAAAGAAGTAGGTCCAGAAAATAAAGTAATGTGTACTTGGGGAAGTAATTATGCTGATATAGATATAATAAATGAAAAGGAAAATCTTAATTATGCAGATATAAGAATATTTGATGATGGACTTTATTCTGTAGGAAATGATAGGTATTATAATTTTGAACACATACTGGATAATTATTTTGTAAATGTTGAAAATATGTTTGATAATAAAGAATTTGAAGATCTTTTATTATTTGATAATAAAGAAACATTTAATGAAATGAGTAAAGATAATCAAGAATATTGTTTTACTTTAAGTAGAGAGTTTGAATCTAAATTAGAAGAAAACTCTCTTAGCTTAAATATTCACGATGGAATAAATATCTATTCACTTTATAAAGATATAAAGACAGATAAGTGGAATCTTGAAAAAATGGTTGAAAATGTTGTAGAGAGTAATATAAAAGGTTCTTACAAAGAATGTCTTGATACTCTTATTACTCAAGTAAAATATGAAGATATTTTGTTAGAATTAGCAAGACAAGGGGAAATGATAAATATAAATAATTTTAATGAAAACGGAGAAAAAGAAGGACTTTGGGTAATTCCTAAAGAAGATGAATGGATTAAAGAGGAAATTTGCTTTTATGAAAAAGGTAAATTAAATGGTAAATATGCTAAAATTTTTACAAATGATGAAGTTGCTGAAATAGGAACTTATAAAGATAACTTAAAAGAAGGAGAGTCTTTTAAATATGATATTGAAACTCTTAGATTAAAGGAAGTAAAAAGTTATATACATGATATTCCAAATGGTCCATATAGAGCTTATATATATACTGGAGAACTTGAATCAGAGGGGACATATATTGATGGACAACTTGAAGGAGAATATAGAAGTTATCAAACAGATGAAAATGATAATTTATTTTTATGGCAAATATCTAATTATGAAAATGGATTAGAACAAGGTAAAGTAACTAATTTTTATCCTGGTGGACAAATAGAATCTGAATTTTATATGAGAGATGGGGAAATTGAAGGAAAATGTATTAGTTATTTTGAAAATGGAAATATCAAAGAAATAGAAGAGTACGCAAAAAGTAGACTTTATGGTCTTAAAACTACTTATTATGAAAATGGTGAAACAAAAGAAGCTACATATTATTTTGATAATTATATTCATGGTAGTAAAACTGAATATTTAGATAATGGTTCAAAATTTAAAGAAAGTTATTACAAAGATGGAGTCTTAACTAAAGCTTATCATTATAAAAAAGGCAAAATAGAAAGTGTAGAAAACTATGCTTTTGGAAAACGTGTTGAAAGAAAAACATATGATGAAAATTTTTCTTTAGTAATTCATTCTATATATAAAGATGATATAGAGCATTTTAAGGGATATTATCCAAATGGCAACTTAAAAATTAAAGTTCAATTTAAAGATAATTTATTTTTTGGGGAAAATAAATATTACTATGAAAATGGGAATATAAGAGAAATAGTAAATTATAGAATCCAAGAAACAAAAGACAATAAATTAGCTTTGAGAGATGGAGAATATAGACAATACTATGACAATGGAAATATCAAAGAATTAGGAACATATAAAGACGATAAAAAAGAAGGGTTATGGCTAAATTATTCAAGAAATCAAAGAAATGAAATTATAAAAGAGTCAACTTATAAATCAGGAGAACTTGTAAAATCAATTGAATTAAAAAAAGAAGTGTCTAAAGAAAGAACTCCAAGAAGTAGAGCAAGATCAAAAGGAAATGAAAGATAAAAAAAGGAGTATAAACTCCTTTTTTATGAATTTAAGATTATATTAAAAATTACAAGGTACAAAAACCATATTTTGCACATTACTTAAAAAAGCATATTAAAAATTTTGAAATATACAAGGTACAAAAACTATGAAACACAATATTGAAATTTTTTTAATTAAAATATAATGATGATTACAATCTTAAATTCTATATATAGATAATACCATAAGCTAGATAAAAAATCAAAATAAAAAAACTAACGGACAACTTGTCCGTCAATGTTAGGAGGAATATATGGATTGGAAAGATAAAGAATATGTACTAAATAATATAAGAAATGGTAGATCATTATCTATAGCTCCATTAGAGTTAAGAAACGATAGAGAAGTAGTATTAACAGCTGTAAAACAAGATGGAATGAATTTGAAATATGCTTCACCAGCCCTTCAAGCTGATAAAGAAATAGTTATGGAAGCTATAAGTAGATCTGGTAACTCTATTCAATTTGCTTCAGAGGAATTAAGGAATACTAAATATATAGTGTCAAGAGCAATAAGTGCTAATGGCACTAATGTATTAAATTATATATCAGAAGAGTTGAAAAATGATAAAAACATAGTTTTGGAAGCAGTAAAACAAAATGGAGGATCGCTTAAATATGCTTCACCAGCCCTTCAAAATGATAAAGAAGTAGTTTTAGCTGCTATTGAGGATAAAGATTATGCTATAGAATTTGCTTCTGAAGAGTTAAAAAATGATAAAGAATTTATATTACCAAATATTTTAAAAAATAACATACAATTAAAATACTTATCAGATAACTTAAAAGATGATGAAGATATTGTTAAATTATCTGTAATTGTTAGTGGACATATGTTAGAATACGCTTCTTCAAGACTTCAAAATAATAAAGAGATAGCAATGACAGCAGTTCAAAATGTAGGAGTTGCCCTTGAGTATGTTTCTCCTGAATTGAAGAAGGATAGAGAGCTAGTATTGATAGCTACACAAAAAAATGGATATGTACTTCGTTTTGCTTCAGAAGAATTGAAGAATGATAAAAACTTGGTGTTAAAAATTTGTCACAATTCTGGAAATGCACTTAAATATGTTTCAGAAGAGCTTAGAAATGATAAAGAGGTAGTCTTAACAGCAGTAAGCCAAAATGGAGAATCTCTTGAATTTGCACCAGAAAAATTTAAATCAGATTTTGAAGTAGTATTAGCAGCAGTAAAACAAGATGGTTTCTCTATTGATTATGCTTCACCAGCACTTAAAAATAATAAAGAAATAGCAATGGAAGCAGTAAAAGAAAATGTAGACTCATTTGTATGTATTTCAAAAAAATTACAAGAAGATAAAGATATAGGGCTAGAAGCAGTAAAACAAAATTCAGAATTTTACCATATGTTACCAGAAAAATTAAGAGATGATAAAGATATATTATTAGAAGCTTGTAAAGAAACTTCCTATCCTTTTGTACATACTTCAAATAGATTAAAAGATGACAAGGAAGTAGTAAAGAAAATTTTAGAAATAGACGGAAGATCATATTTTAATATTTCTGACAGACTACAAGAAGATAAAGAGCTATTATTAATAGCAACTAAAACTTATGGTTATGCTATTGAACAAGCTTTAGACAAATTCAGAGATGATAAAGAAATAGTAATATCAGCAGTTAGAACTAATCCTCATGCTTTAGAATATGCTTCATCAAGACTTAAAGATGATTTTGATGTTGTAAAAGAAGCTATAAAAAGAGATTATTTTACTATTAGTTATGCTTCAACTAGATTACAAAATGATAAAAATCTTATTTTGGAAATGAGCAGCAATCAATGTGAAATTTATTCTTTTTTACCAGAAAAATTAAGAGATGATAAAGATATATTACTACATTTTAGTAAGGAAACATCTTTTCCATTAGAATATGCTTCAGAAAGGCTAAAAGACAATAAGGAAGTAGTGAAAAAAGTCCTAGAAACTGATGGAATAGCATATTCAGAGATTTCAGATAGATTAAAGGCTGATAAAGAAGTTCTTTTAGTAGCATTAAAAAATAATGGTTGGGCTATCAATCATGCTTCAGAAAATCTAAAAAATGATCCTGAAATGGTTTTAGCAGCAATAACAGAAGATAAAAGTAGCTATATGTATGTTGGAGAAAAAATAAAAGAGAAATATCCAACAGTGGAAAAGTTTATGGAAGCAGCTAAAGAAAAAGCTAAACCAAAAGAAGTACCTAAAGAAAGAGTAACAAGAAGTAGAGCAAGAAGTAAAGGACAAGAAAGATAAGGAAAATAAAAAAAGGAGGTTACACTCCTTTTTTTAATGGAATTTAAGGTTTTATAAAATATAGTATTCAAGTTTGGACGCTTCGAAATATTTTATTTACTTAAAAATTACAAGGTACAAAAACCTTGATCAGTATCTGAATAAAAAGACAGAAGTTTTATTCTACTTAAAATTCACAAGGTATAAAAACTTCAAATTCTATGTTTAAATTGTATCATAAACCATGTAAAAAATCAAAATAAAAAGCTAAGATATTTACTTAAAAATTAAAATTAGATATGATATAATAAAAGAAAAAATAAATTAATGAATAGGTAAAAGTACTAAGTAAGGAGAGAAACAGAGATACTCTATTGCTGCTTAGATAACTATTTTTATTGAAAACTAATTTATTAACATAGAAGGAAAGCCAGAAACTGGGAGACGGAGAGCCTGAAATTAAGATAGCATTTTTGTGCTACTTAGTTTTAGGCTCTTTTTTATTTTTTTAAATTATAAACGGACAATTTGTCTGTCAATAAATATTATACGAGGAGGGAAAATGAAACTAATTATTTGTGAAAAATCAACACTTGGTAAAACAGTAGCTAAAGCTATAGGAATTGAAAAATGGGAAGATGGATATGTGAAATGTAAAGATGAATATATTGTAACTTGGGCAAAAGGTCATTTGTTCCAACTATATGATGTAGATGATTATGAAGAAAAAAAATTGAAATGGGAAGAAATACCATTACCATATTTTCCACAAGAGTTCTTATATAAATTAAAAACAGATAAAGAGGGCTGGTTTAAAAAACAATTCTCAACAATAAAAAAATTAATTAAGGAGTATAAAATAGACACTATAGTGAACTGTGGTGACGCTGATAGGGAAGGACAGATAATAGTTGATATAATTGCTGATAAACTTGATTGGAAAGGTTCTATGAAGAGATTGTGGCTTCCAGAGCAAACAGAGCAAACAATAAGAAAACAACTTTTAAAATTAGAAGATAACAGTAAATATATAAATTTAGCTAATGAAGGTTATGCTAGAACATTTATGGATTGGTTATTAGGAATAAACTTATCAGTATACATTACTAATAAGACAGGACAATATATGAATGTTGGAAGAGTTATGATTCCGATAGTTAAATATATCTACGATAGAGATACTGCTATTAAGAACTTTACTAAATCAACATATTATCAAGCTGAAAGCATTACTGAAAAAGATGGAATAAAGGTAACTCTTACCAAAAATAAAAAATATGAAAATAAGCAAGAATGTGATGAGATAGTTAATTCCCTTCCAAGTACAGCTATAGTAACTAAAATAGAAAAAAAAGAGATAAAGAAAACCCCTAAAAAATTATTCTCACTCTCTAATTTACAATCTGAACTTTCAAGAAAAAATAAGATTTCGTTAAAAACTTCTATGAAAGTTATTCAATCATTATATGAAGATGGGTATATAACTTATCCACGTACTAATATTGAATATTTATCTGAAGAGGAAATGGATAAAGTTCAAGCAATAATTGACACAATTAAAGGGATTCCTCTAAAAGTGGTTAAAACAAAAAGAATATTTGATAATAGTAAAATTGAAAGTCATAGTGCTATTACTCCAACTGTAAAAGTGCCAACTGATGATGACTTTTCTGAATTAGAAGCATTAGTGTATAACACAATTAAAAATAGATTTATTGCTAACTTTTTAGATGAGGAAACATTAGTTGAAAAAACAACTATCACTATTCAAGTTGGATCTGAAGAGTTTAAACTTAAAGGAGAAACTATTAAAAAAGAGGGATTCTTAAAATATAATCCTGAAAAAATAGAGAACCAACTACCAAACTTAGAAGAAAAAGAAGAGTTCCAAGTTAATTTTAAAACTGTAGAAAAAGAAACTCAACCTCCTAAAAAAATAACAGAAGAAGATCTTTTAAATTATCTAAAAAATCCATTTAGAACAGAAAAAACTACTGAAGATGAAGAATATGCTGCTATTCTTAAAGGAGTTACAATAGGAACAGAAGCTACTTGGACTCCAACTATCGAGAAATGTAAAGAAACTGGATATATTTCTTTAAAAGGATCTAATTATAGCATAGAACTATTAGGAGAAAAACTAATAGAATCATTAGATAAACTACATATTAACCTATACAAAGATAAAACTGTTGAATTTTCAGAAATGCAAAAAAAAGTATATAAAGGGGAAGAAACTATTGAAAACTTGCTTAATTTAACTAGAAAAGAGATAGAAGCTATTGTAAATTCAAATATAGAGATTGAAAAAGTATCAAGAGATGAGGTTAAAGAAATAATTGGATTCTGTCCAAGATGTGGAAAACCTATATTTGAAAGTGATAAATCTTTCTATTGTTCTGGATATAAAGATGAAGAAAATAAGTGTGATTTCACATTATGGAAGGAACAAAAGTTTCCTAATACAAAGATAACAAAAGCAAATGCTAAAACTCTTCTTTCTGGTAAAACTATTCACTTAAAAAAATTAAAGTCTAAAACTGGAAAAGAATATGAAGCAGACTTTAAATTAAAAGATGATGGAACTAAATATATTCACTTAGAACTTGTGCCTAAAGAATTTACAACTGAAACAATAGGAGTATGTCCAAGATGTGGAAGAAATATATTGGAAGGTACTAAGTCTTTCTACTGTGAAGGATATAAAGATGAAGAGAATAAATGTAATTTTACATTATGGAAAGAACAAAAATATCCTAGTGTAACTCTTAGTAAAGGAATGGCTAAAGCTCTTCTTTCAGGAGGGGATATTCAAATAAAAGACTTAAAAAGTAAAGAAGGAAAATCATATAGTGCTTATTTTGGACTTGTAGATGATGGTGAACATATAAATTTAAAAATGACAAAATTTGCTAATGAGAAGAAAAAATAGGAGGATATTATGAATTATAGTAAAAAAATTTATCAAGTTGAATTTGTAACAACTAAATATCTTGAAGAAGAACAAATAACTTTAAAAAGTTAAAGGAGAATAAAATTGATAATACTTTTAAAAAATTTGATTACTGAAGAAAAAATGTATTTAACATTGGTTTTTGGGGATATAAAATTCACAAATGATATTTCTATTGCTGCTGATTTTTCTGCTGAAGATGGATTAAGATTAGTTGAAAATTTGAATGAAATGAATAAACGTTTTAATGTAACAAATAAAATTTTTGAACTTGTTGATAAAAATGAAACAATAAAATAAAGCATTGTTTATTTCAAAAATTATGGAGGAAATATGGTTAAAAATAACTATTATGTTGTCTTTTCAATTAAAAAGAAAGAAAAAATGATATTAGAAGATTATGATGAAGTATTAAAATTAAAAGAAAATGGTGGCTATAATTGTAAGGGCTTTAAAGATAAAAATGAAGCTATGTTATTTGATCCTTTTAAAATTCAAAGCTCTGGAACTGTAAAATCTAATAAAAACTATTATGTTGTTTTTTCTAAAAAAAATAGAGAAAAAATTTTGCTTACTGACTACAATGAAGTATTAGAATTAAAAGAAAAAGGCGGATATAACTGTAAAGGATTTAAAACTAAAGAGGAAGCTTTAAATTTTGATCCATTTAAATATATTATAACTAAATAATAAAAGGAGAGAAAAATGGAAAATAAGAACATTGAGATGACTAATTTTTTAGAGGATTTAAGAGTAGGGGATATTGTCTTTGAACTAGAAAATTTAAAGAGTGTTGTAGAAAATGATAAATTAACAAAAAATGAACTTTCTGGATCTGTTCTAATATATTTAGCTGAAAAATATAATCGAGATGAATTAATAGAAGCTCTTAAAAATGATGATATGGATTGTTTAAAAGAAATATTATCAATGGAAATAGAAGAAGTTAAAGAAACTATGAATGAAAAAATAAAAGAAAGATATAAAGATGATCCTAATGTAGTAGATGATACAGTAGATTTAATACATAAAATTGGAAGCTATAATGTAAGAATGGCATTAGAATTGATAACTGATGATGAGATCGACGAATTAGATGAAGATTAATTATATATAATTGAGCGGACAACTTGTCCGCTTATATTTAAAAATAAAAAAGCTTTCTATCTCTTGAGGAAGATAAAAAGCTTTTTATGGATAATAATATAAATCAGCAGAAGTATTATAACATATTTTGAATTATAATTAAAGCATACAAATTAATTATTTTTTCTAAAACTTTGGGGGTTGTATGGCTGGTAAGAAAAAATATTATGTGGTTTTTTCCATAAAAAAATTAAAAAAAATCTTAGTAACAAGTTATGATGAAGTTCTTAAAATAGTAAAAAAAAGAGGATATACTTGCAAAGGATTTAAAACTAAAGAGGAAGCTTTAAATTTTGATCCTTTTAAAATACCTTTAAATATTGGTGAATTAGAATACTTAAATGAAAATGGAATATATTTTGATATGGGTACTGGAAGAGGTATAGGATCAGAAATAATTAGCTCTTTTAATAGCAAAGCAAAATAAGAATAATAATTCATATAGTTTTATATCTGGAGATAATATGTTTGCAATAGAATGTAGTCTTGGAAAATATAATAATAAAAAATTTGAACAATTATAGTCACACATTCCTCTTTCTCAAAACTAAAGGTTTAGGTGGAGGTTAGTGGCGGTTTTCTTTTTCAAGCAAAAATGGTATAATATAATTAATAAATTAGAGAGGAGGTGTAGATTTTAATGAAATTAATTAATTCTTCTAAAGCTAAAATTGTAGATTGTAATTTTCTTATTTTATCTCAAACAGTAGATAAATATAGAAATGCTGTTGCTTTTTTTGTAAATGTAATTGACAAAGAATGGAATAGATTTAAAGAATTAACTACTAAAGAAAGCTATAATCTTGTAGAAAGATTAACTGTAGAAACTAAGAAAAATCCTACACCTCTTTATAATTTTAAAAATGGATTCCATAAATTCCCTTCGTATTTAAGAAGAAGTGCTATTGCTGATTCTTATGGAATTGTATCTTCTTATTATAGTAATTTAGAAAACTATAATAAAGAAAAAGAAATAGCATTACTTGATAATAAAAGATTTACTAAAAAACCCCCTAAACTTAATAAATGGCATTTTAAATGTCCTGCTCTTTATGAAGGGAATATGTATGAAAAACTAGATGATAATTTAGTTAGAATTAAAGTATTTAAAAATAATGACTGGGTATGGCAAATTATAAAACTTAGAAATACTGATATTAACTATATAAAAAATAGGTTTTCAAATGACAAGGTGTTTTCTCCTATTTTAATAAAAAAAGATAGGAAATTTTATTTACAATACTCTTTTGAGAAAAAAGTTGTTTTACCTAAATTAAAATATCCTAATACTAAAGTTTGTTCTGTAGATTTAGGATTAAATCATAGTGCTGTATGCTCAATAATAGATTCAAAAGGAACTGTCATTGATAGATTATTTATTAATCAACCAATAGAAAAAGACCGTTTAAATAGATTATTAAATAGATACAGACTAAAATGTAAACAAGGTGGAAGAAATAATAAACCTAAAATTTGGGGTAAAATAAATGGATTAAATACACAAATAGTTAATGATACAGTAAATAAAATACTAAATTTTGCTATTAGTAATAATGCTGATGTTTTAGTTTTTGAGTATTTAAAATTTCAAGGTAAGAAATTTGGATCTAAAGCTATTAGACTTCAACTTTGGGCTAAGAGAAGAATACAGGAGAAATGTCAACATCAAGCACATAATTATGGACTACACTTTTCAAGAGTTAGTGCAAAAAACACAAGTAAATTAGCTTTTGATGGTAGTGGTATTGTAGTAAGAAATAGTAAAAATGCTTCATTGTGTAAATTTAAAAATGGGAAAAAATATAATTGTGACTTAAATGCAAGTTACAATATTGGATCAAGATATTTTATAAGAGAAATAGAAAAAACCATTTCTGAAAAGAAATGGTTGCAATATGAGGCTAAAGTTCCTTGTATTGCACGAAGAACACATTGCACTCTATCTACTTTTAAAAATTTAATTGTGGCTATGACATAGATAATTATGATTATTGCTAAGATTAGATGGATCAGTAGAAGAGAAGTCTTTTTCCTAAAGAAAAAGAAGCTCCCCCCTCAAAGCTTTGCTTAGGGTGGAGAGTGTTCACCCTTATAAACTAGATTTAATAAAAGCAATTATTGAATTAAGAAAAGAATTAAAAAAGAAATATAAAATTCGTCATATACCTGGAAAGAAAAATCCAGCAGATCTTGGTTTTCATAGATGAAAAGTTCTCTCTATTTTTTCTATTTGACTTTATATTTTAAAATTGATATAGTTTAAATATATTAAAATTAAAGAAATAAAGGTGAAATTGATGAATAAGATCATAAAACAGATAATTAAAATAGCTGATGAAGAAAAAATAGAAATAGTTTCACTTTCTCCAATTTATAAAGAAATGAAAGCAATGACTCTTTTTTTAAATTTATTTAGAGAGAGTTTTCATAATCAAAATCTTGAAATTGATGTAGTATATCTTGTATTTAACAAAGAGGGAAATAATATATTAGTACCTGTATTTAAAAATGAAATAATGAAGGAATTAATAATAAAAGTTAATCCAGATCAAGTAAGCTATATGTTAGAAGTGTGTGATAATTTAGAAGAAAGTGAAGAGATAGAAGATACTCAACTTTATAATTAAAGTTCACTAAGAAGAATTAATTGACTTTTAAGAAGAAAAATAATATAATGTACTCAAATGATATTTGAAATATTTTATATAACCTTAGAGGAATGTAAATTGGGTTCTAGATGAAATAAAAAATTTATTTAACC
>OGGP01001015.1_pt1 | contig 12422 bp, 11 predicted proteins | sample 1571261 | NCBI WGS metagenome assembly OGGP01 (sample SAMEA2581968, study PRJEB24529) | metagenome | biome: Human gut stool | place: China | collected 2011
GATTCTAATATTCTCTAGTGAATTACGGCTTTAGTTGATATTGGGATAAAATTTTACTTTTTATAATATTTATAGGTAATAAGTGAGTAGTTACTGTAAAATTCTATAATTAATGGAAAATAAAAAATGCTGAGGAGAAAAAATTCTTTTCAGCATTTTTCATACATATATATTATTTTTCTAATATATTATTATCAAGTTCCCAATTATAGATAAATCCCTCTTTAGATAACATATCCTCTAGTTTAGCACAATAATTCTCTAAACTTATTATATCATTTATTGCACTATCCTTTTGCCCTAGAGAGTGAGCAATATCATTTCTAACCCTTCTACTGTGATCAAAAATCTTATAATACTCTATTATCTTTTTATTTTCATTATCTTTTTTAAAGTTTGGTCTTGAAACTCTAGGCTCTAATTTAAAGAACCATTTTCTAGCATAATCTAGTAATTCCTCTTCACTTTTATCAGGATAAAACTCCCTTAACTCATCTGCTACATACCCTTTTATTGCCTCATTAATATTGATATATGCCATAGCATATCTACTTTGTTTATAGTGCCATTTAGCCAATCTCACTTGAAGAATAAAATCTTTTTTTACTCCATCAAACTCTTTTACAAACTCTCTTACAATTTGAGGTATAAGCAATTTACCTGGTCCTTTCATCTCATCAATTTCAGGTAACAATTTTTTTAGAGAGTTTAAATTTTGCTTTAAAGTTCCAATATAATTAAGGTTCATAGCATGAGAGAAAGTTTTTAGTTTTTTTCTCAACTCTTCATTTTCAATATTATCTAATAAAAGATAACTATTTCCATAATTTTTAAAAGATTGAGCTCCTTTAATCCATTTTAAAAGTTTATAGAAAGCATTTAAATCAATAATTGGAGTGATATTGCTAGTTCTATCAGCTATTTCAAACATTCCATAAGAGATCATCTTTATCTCAATATTTTTATCCATAAGATCTGTTATAAAATTCATAACTAAAAACATCCACATAGCATTTGATCTAAAAGAGTGAGTAATATCAATATATACCTCATCTCCATCTTTAAGGGTGTCTTGTAAGTTTAAAATAATATTAAAGTTATCAAATATCTGCTCACTATCCACCCCATATTTTGTAACTCTTCCCTCTATCTTTCCATTAAATATATCATTGAACTTTTCTATTTTTAATTGAGAGATATCCATATCTTTATTAGCTTCAACTATTGTTTCAAATAAGCTCATAGCATACTCTTCATCATAATCTATATTGTATTTTTTACAATAATACTCATAAAGATTATCCCACATTGAACCTACTGTTCCTATAAAAATTGTTTTATCAATTTTGAAATGCTCTTCTATAACTGAGGCGATGAAACTTCTATTTTCATAGACTTTTCCTTCTAAAGAGTAGTTGGTTTCTCTATACTTTCCATCTCTTTTTTCTCCCCCACCTATACCTGCTATTAAAATTTTAGCCATAGTTATCCCCTTTCAAATTATTTTTTCTTTGAGTAATCTAATATTCTTGGAAGAACAGCATCTTTATTTTCTGTAAACCAATTTAGTGTGTTATAACCTCTTTTTTGATTAATTTCTCCAGTTTTTTTATTATAAATATAAGATTCTGGGAATGGAGATTTAGAAAAATCTAAACTATTTTCCTTTGACAATATAGCTTGTAACTCTTTTATCTCTTTTCTATCATTAAGAATATACTGTTGTTTAGCAATATCTATATACTTCTCTTTATTACCTTTTTCATATGAAATAGTGAAATCACTATATCTATTTTGAGATTTTAATAAAAACTCTTTTATCTCTATCTTACTACTTCCAAAACCAAAGGCTTTAGCTTTTCCAAATTTATGTAACATTCCATCTTCTAACTCTAAAGAATAGATTAATACTCCTAATTCCTCTTCAGTTAAATTTTTAAACTCTACTTCAAATTCAAATATATTATTAGGCTTTAAAAAACTTAAACTTGAATTATATTTAGCTTTTTCCTCTGTTGTTATTGAATCTAAATATTTTTTATAGTTTTCTCCAGCTTTGATTTTATCACTATGATGCCAATAGAATTTTCTTCCTCTAATCTTAGCTCCATTATTGTCATAATTATCTCCATTTAAATAGAATCTAGCTAATGATGGGTGTGGCTCTCCAAGAGGTTTCATTGTAATTACTTCGCTTAATTTCTCTTTTTTCTCACTGCATTTAGCATCAGATATAAATACTCTTCCCATATATGATGTCATCTCATTTGAACTACTTTTATCATTAGAGTTTCCTGTTGTTCCAAATAATCTACAAGCAAAACATAGATTATCTAAAGAGCTACAAGGTTGAAACTCCTTTGGAATTAAAGAGTAAGGACTATATTTATATCTCAATCTAGGTATCTCTGAAAAAGCTAAGTTAATAGCATTTTTTCCATCTTCTTCAAAAATAATAGGATCGTTTATTTGAATCTCTTGTCTATCTATCTTTTTCTTTTTATCTCTCTCTTCCTTATCTCTTTCATTTCTTTGAGCTATTAAATATTCCAAATCTTCATATTCAGTTAACGGAAATAAAAAGTTTCTACCCTTCCCCTTTTCAACAAAATCTTTTTTTACTAATATTTTTTCATATTCTTTTCCAAAAATATCTGCTGAAACCCAAAGAATAGCATCTTCAGTTCCATCTTGAGTAACTTTATCAAAAGTATAAAAATCATTTATAGCATCTGGATCTTTTTCTCCTTTTTTATAAGTTTTTCTTCCTGGTTTATCTATATGTCTTGCAATAGATTTATTAACTTTTATAGGATAAAATCCCGGAAGTCTATTTCTATTATCTATGGCATCTCTATGTATTTTTACTTTCACAGCCTCAACTATTAAACCATCTTCACCAGTTTTTTCATTTGGTAATCTTTTAATTAAACCAAAGATATTTGTTCTCTCTCCAGCTTGTTCTCTTTTTTCTAATCTATCAGTTTCAACATTTTTTATACAGCTATTAGTTACAACTTCAATTATATTTCTTATCTCTCCTTTTAAAGAACTAGCTTGTATAATATAGTTTCCATTATCTTTTAAAATCATCTCTGTTTTATGATCATTACCTGTACTTATTCCACTTCCCATAAATAGAGGTGTTATATTAGTAAGAGAGCATTTTAATTTTCCACTTAAATTCCCCCTATTCTCTCCATTTTTTACAGTTTTTCTATTTATCTTTTCAGCATCCCCTAAAGAAACAAAGTTATATGGATAGGTAAATAATTTATTTACTTTTGATGCTGTATTTCCATTATTTTTATTATCTACTCTTCTATTATTAGTTGTTCTATTGTTTTCTTTTTCAATAGAACTAATTTTTCTTATAAAATTAAAGTTTTTACCTTTCATTTCATAAGATATTTCATCTCCTACTTCAAAAGGTTTTTGAGTAAATATCTTCTTTCCAACTTCTATTTTTTCCTCTATTTTTCCACCTTTATTTAAAGTTATTGTTTTTTCTGCTTCATTCATATCAATAACTAATCCTTTATTAGCCATTATCTCTCACCTCCAACTATACCAATATATTGGAAAGTCTCTATTCCACTCTTTTTCCCAAATCTAACTTTTAATCTCTTTCCATCATTCAAATAGTAATATCTGATCTTTTCCTCTGCAATATCACTTTTTCTAATTTCACTATATCTAATATCTCCATCTCCAAAATTAAAAGCAGTTATCATAAAGTTATCATTAAAAATATACAACTTATAGAAATTTGTATCCAGAGTTTCTAACTCCCCTCTATATATTTTTTCCTCTCTATCATAGTCAATATATTGTATAGTTAGATCTTTTTCCTCTTTTAATCTCTCTTTTATCTCATCTAAATTAAACACTTTTAAATCTTCCATTATTCCACCTCTGCAAAAAGAGCCTTAATAAACTCATTTGGATTTTCCACATCTATCTTATTAAAGTTTTCCTTTAATTTTAAAACCTCACATAGATATTTATCTCCTATTTTTATTGATTTTTTCTCCACTCTTTCAAAGTATTTATTCATATCTTTTACAAGCTCTTTTTTCCCAAAATATTTATAATACACCATCTCTTCAATCTCTAACTCAATCTGTCCAAATCCCCTTGTTTTAGAGTTTCCGATTCTTAATTCCCCATTTATACTATCTCTTAAAATAAAGTATAAAGTTTTTAACTCTTTAAGAGAGATATTATTTACAGTTATTTCACTAAGAAAATTTTCAGTGGTATATTCAAATTTTAATGGAACAGTTGCCTTTCCTGAAAAATGATCTATTGGAGTGATAGATCTAGATTTTAAAATATCCTTTAAACTTTCACTGATCTTGTCACTATCAGAATAAAATCTTTTTCTATCATCAACTTTATATAGAAAAGCATCTCCAATAAATATTCTTGTTTTCAATGCCTTTTCTCCCTCAGATACTCCATAAAGCTTTTCAATCTCATCTTCATTATTTTCAAAAATATCTAAAGTTCTATCTCTAAATGCTCCTCTTAAACTAGATCCAGGGATATAAATCTCCCCTTTTCTATTATCTTCACTGATTTTTTCACTACCACCATTATATTCTAATTTTGTTCCTGTACTTGATTCAGTAGTTAAAAATCCTATGTAGTTTCCATCTTTATCTTCACTATCTTTTTCTTTATTTCCTAATTTTATCAATAGGGGAGACAATGGTTTTATTTTTAATTTTAAAATTAATTTGTTGTCTAATCTTAAAAACTCTCTCATTATAGCTCCCTCCTATTCTATTACTAAATCAATATCATCTATTTTTAAGAAATCCTCTTTTTTAAGAGTTCCCATTTTTCTCTTGAAAATATATTCTTTTAGATTTGATCTATCTACATATTCAATCTCTTTTATATCTAATCTACACTTTCCTATACCTCTTGAAAGTTTACCTCCAAAAAGATCCCCTTCAAGAATATCTTGTAAAGCTAAAGCTACTAAGTTAATTTGATACTTTTCAAGATTTTCTAATTCCATAACAAATTTAAACTTTGTTCCAGATGGTAACACATCATAGTCAAATTTAGCTCCCTTTTCAGTTGCCCCAGTATTTCTATCAATTTTTATTCCATCTCTTTTTATAGAATCAACATCAGATAAGATCTTCATATCAGCTATATGTATTCTTCCAGCCATACTTTTAAAACTATCTATCTGTTTTAAATCTTTACCTAATTTTTTAGCTACTCTATTTTTAACCTCATCCTTTTCTCCATCTAAATTAGTATAACCAAAAATTAGTTTAACATCAGCAGAGTTTAATCTCTCATTTGTATTTTTATCCTTTAAAACTATTCCATTATCCTCTTCTAAAAATCTCTCTAACTTAGTGCTTAAATATCCTCTAAATGAAGAACCGGGAATATAATATAATTTTTCTCCATTTATCTCTAAATTCATAAATGGAGAATCTTGATTTTCTCCCTCTTTTCCACTACCTATATGTAAAGCTGTTAAAACTACTAACTCCCCAGTTATTTTGTATTTATTCTCAAATTTTGAAAAATCCATATTAATTTTCCCCCTTTTCTCCATCTAATTTTTCTTCTTTTAATTTTTTTGCACCAATGCTATATCTAACATATCTTTTTATCATCTCAAAAATTACTCTATTCTTTTTATTTTCACTTTGGAACTCACTATTCTCTAAAAAGTTTTTTTTGAAAAACTCATAGAACTCTTTTGTTCCTTTATTTTCTTCATTTCTTTCAATCTGCTCTTTTACAAATTTCTCTATCTCTTTACTTTGAAACGAAAAGTTTCTACCCTCTAAAATTGAATAAAATCTATTTAGTTGGCTAGAGTTTACCCCATCTAAAGCTCTTTTAAACTCTTCCCCCTCAATATATTTTTTTAATATTTCCTCTTTGCTCTCAACTAATTTTTCATTATCTTTTTTAATCTCTTTTCTCTCTTCAAGCTCTCCAAAAAGAAATTCACTTTTATACTCTTTTTTCTTTCTTACAACTTCAAATTCCACTATTTTTCACCTCTCTCACTAGAGATTTTCACTCTTCCAAATCCCTCATTCTTTCTAAGTCCAAGCCCTTTCTCCTCAATCTCTTCAAGTTTTGGTAAAATACTATTAAAATCATCTATCTCATAAGTTAAAACACTTCCTCTAGTGATTACCAACTCATCAACTTTTCTAATATTGTTAATTATATTGTATCCCCCTAGTTTCCCTGTGTTAATATAACTTTTATTTTCTTTAAATTTCAACTCTGATATTCCAACTAATGATTTAAATTGCTCCCCTACATTGTATATAGTGTTAAATGGTAAAATTAAATCTGATTGTAGATCAAAAGTTAAAATCTTCTCTTTAGCTTGTTTTTGTAACTTTTCTATTCTAGCTTTTAAATTAGCTCTCTCTTTCTCATATTTTCCAAATGTTATAACTGCTTTTCCAAAACCTTTTGATTTCATCTTTCCAAGATAGATTGTATAATCTTTATTTTCATCAACCAATCCCTCTGGTAAAATTATATCTCCAATTAATTTTTCATCACATTGTAGATACTCACTATTAAACAGCATTCCATCTTCTACTGATTTTGTTTGTGAATTGATAGCTATGCTAATCTCATTTCCCTTTGCTTTTAGCATAGATGTTCCTTTTCTCTCTAATTTTACCCCTTTTCCCTTAGATTTATCCTCTATCTCATTTCTAGGATCTACTATCTTATCTGTCTCTATCTTATCTCCATCTATTGCATACTTAGTTATAAATTTACTAGCTAAACTTATATCTCCAGAAATTGCATCTGATGCCTCTATACAAAGCAAATCTTCCAATGAAACATCTTTAGATTTTGCAAAATACTCTATCATAGCTCCTCTAACTGTTGACCCTTGAATAGAGTCTCTTACCTCTACATAGTTTCCTATCTCTCTACCTGTCAATATAAATGGTTCTTTTAAACTTAAAGTATAACTATATTTTTTCAGTTTTCCATTTAAATTTGCTTTTGAATTTTCCTGATTGTTTTCTTCCTTAAAAACATCATCTATTATCTTATCAATTATATCTTTTTGCTCTTTATTTTCTTTATATTTTAACTCTCTTTCTTTAATAAACAGATCTACTTTTCCAATTCCTCTAGATTTAAAACCACCAATAGTGTCTAAATGAAATAGGCAAGCTAGTATAAATTTCAGATCCTCTCTATCTATCTTATTAGGAACTTCAATATCTCCCTTAAACTCTGTTCCAGCTGTTATATGCTCATATCTAAAAAGAGAGTTGTGAACAGTTGTTCTAGTTTTTCTATCTATTTTTATTCCATATCTATCATCAATATTGTAATTATTCTTATCAACTAAAACTAAATTGGAAAATCTTATCTTATCAAAGTTATTATCTTTAATGTAATTTCCCTCTTTACCAAAATATTTATCTATAAATTTTTTTGTTTCCTCTTCAGATTCTCCCAATCCCAATTTAAATTGAGTTACTCTCTCTTTTAAAATCCCCTTTATATGCTTCCCATTAAAAAATGGTTTTCCTTTACTATCTACTTTTACAACTACATCTACATCTTTCCCTATTATCCCTAAAGATGCTGTAAGAGCAGGAGTTTTAAGTTTAACTGTGTAATTAATTTTCATCAGCTTCACCACCTACAAAATCATATAGCTCTACAATATCAAAAATATTGTTAAAATATTTTTCAAACTCTTGGTAATCATAGTCAATATTATAATTTTCCTTTATAAAGTTAATGTGTTTCCCATCCATTTTAGAAAGAATATTTATAAACTCCATTTTCTTTTCAAAATCATCTAACTCTTTTTTAGGTTTTCTTTTTAGTTCATAAATATATCTTAATTTATTTTTTGGAAACTTAATCTTTTTAAGCTCATTTATTGTAGTAAATAATTTTTCTACATTTTTAACCTCTGAATTTTTCTCTATATTAATTGCATAAGGTCTTTCCATAACTAGATTATCTTTAGGATTTATTGTATCTCTAAAACTATCTATATCAACACAACCTTCAGAACCTATAACTTGGAAATCAATAAATCCTGTTTTTGCACTATGCTCATATCTCTTAGCTTTAGCACTTTTTTGAAGTTTTAATGCTTGTTCGAAAAGTTGGAATGCAGGTGTTTTAGATTTTGCTATAATAACTCCTGAAGAAGATGTTATACTACTATCCTTTGCCCTAGTTCCTTGTATATAATATTTCATCTTCTCTTCAAATATTCTTTGGAATTTTTCAGAAAGTTCTAACACTAACTCTGGATTAAATACTGCACAAACATCATCTCCACCAACAATTAAAAACTCTCCAAATCTCTTTTCATCTTTCTTTTCAGCAAATATCTCCTTTATAGCTTCTATAAGTGCATCTTTTGTATTTTTATCTAATGTTTCACTAAATTTATTTAAGAAACCTAAATAATCCTCTTCAACTTTTGGATTGTCAGTTTCTTTTTTAAACTTATCAGATACATTTTTTAAAAAATCTCCCAAACCATCTCCATCACTATACATAAACCCTATAAAGCTCTTTCCATTTTCATAGTCACTTATCTCTGTTCCAAGCTCAATAGTGTTAAATTCCTCTTTCATATTATTATAGAAACTTATTTTCTTTTCACTTTTAGTATCTTTAACTCTATTTGAGAATATAAGCTTTCTTAAACACTCTTCACAGATAATTCCCTTATTATCTCCAGTTCCATTTTTTGTTCCTGTTAAATCCTTTATTTGCTCTCTAAGTTTTGGAATCTCTATTGAATAATCATCTTCTATTAGGTAATCATTTTCTACTAAAAAATCATCAAGTTCTACCCTTCCATCTTTTACATTTAAACCTATATTTTCTAGATCTCTCTCTAAATTATCCACTGATATTTGAGCTGAGTTTCTTCCACAAAGTTCACACTTCTCAACTCCTATAAAGTCAAGATTCATCATTGGGAAACCTTTGCTCTTTTCAGTTGCTGTATTTTTAGCTAGTTCATCTATATCTTCCCAAATCTTTCTCTTATTTTTGCTATTGTCTCCACCAACTTTATATTCTGTTTCTGCAAAAGAGGCTACAATTTTTGAATTAGGAGCTTTTATTTTATATGCTTTTTTTACTTCATTGGCTATTTTTTCAGCTATATCTTCACTATCTACAAAAAATTTAGCATTTCCAGCTCCTATATATATAATATCCTCTTTTTTTACCCCATTATTTTTTAATATTTCTGGAACAACTATCTGATTTAGATAATCTAAAAGATAACTTGCTCCTCTTATTATTCTCAATTTATTAGTAGAAAATAAAAAATCTTTAATCTTAACTGTTTCCACAGTCATAATATATCTTGACATAAATACCCCCTAGCTATTTATTTTTATCTTTCCATAACCATTTTTATTTTTGTAACCTACTCCATTTTCAATCCCATAATTTAATATGTTTTCAAAATTTTCAATAAGCTCACTATCTATATTTTCAAAATTTAATTTTAATTTTCCTTTAAAAGCTGTTGTTGTATAATCTTTTAATTGAACCTCTACACTTTCCAAACTATTTTCAACTACACTTATTTTTTCAATACTCTCTCTTGAAATATTGATTTTATTTTCTTTAGGAAGAAGTTTATTAAATTTTCTCAATAACCAAGAGAAAAATAGATAGTTGGAATACTCACCTTTAAAATTAGAACCAATCTTAAATAGTGTTGGAGTTAAAAAATTAACCACTAATATTTTATCTTCTAATAACTTTTTACACTTTTCTAACTTTACCTCTTGTATATCCAAATTAAAATTTAAAATCTTTAGTTTTCTATTCTCTAACTTTAATTTAGTAATCTCATTTATTAACTTATTTAGAAACTCTTTCCCATCTATTTTTAAAGATAAACTATTTTTTTCTAACTTAATCTCCTTTAGGTGAAATACTTTATCTTGTAAATTTAAACAGCTTAAAACTTCAGACTTTAAAATATTTTCTCTTATTTTTAGCTCTTTCCCCTTAAATTTAATTATTAACTTATACATCTATCTACTTCCTTTATGTGCTTATAATCTTATTTTACAACATTATTTTTAAAAAGCAATAGAACTACTCATAAATCTTTATTTTAATTATTAAATATGTTATACTTATATTAATCTACTTGATTTTAAAGGGAGGATATTATATGAATTTAAAAAAAGAAGATATATATAAAAAATTAGAAGAAAGTTTTAAAAACACTAAGAATAGAATAGATAGTGAAGAAATAAAACTATCTTTAGATTACCATCTTAATGGAAAATGTGATTTAAAAAATTTTATTAAATTTTATAATCTAGATATTGAAGATTATCAAAAAAAATTTACAAATGAAAGACAAAAAATAACAAAATTAATAACTTATATTAGTTTAACTAAAACTCAAGTGGATGAAGTAATAGAAAAACTTCCTTTTTTAAAAACTTTAGATGTTTTTAATAAAATTAATACAATATATTTTTTATATACTAAAGAAAGTAAAAGAAAATTTGAAGAAATCACAACTTATTTTCTTTTAAACAACAGTAAAATTCAAATTAAAGGAAAACAAATAGATAGTGAAAACATAACTAATATGCTTAAATATTTAAAAGAATTAGTTATAAACGGTGACATAAATAAAGAAAATACTTTAATAGATTCTACCTTGGGTTTAAAACTAACAGGAATAGCTATGTATAAGCTTGCTGTTGAACATGGTATAAAAACTGTAACTTGGAAAGATTTTCAGATACCTGTTTATACCAAAGTGGAAAATGAATATATAGTTGATGATGAAAAAAACGGAAAAAGAGTTCCGTTACTAGCTGAACTTAAACTCATAGAAGAACCTACAGATGAAAATATGAGAATTTACCAAGCTATAAATAATGAGATTGAAAAATTTAACTTTCATGCTGTTGCTAATTATTATAAAAATATGAAGATGAAAGATTACACTTTTTTTTATGAAGAATTAGGAAATCTTATAAACTTAACTACTATTTTAGAAATTAATCCAGAAAAATTTTATAAGTATATACACGAATTTTTAAATAAAATTTTTGCCCATAATTTTAGTGAAAAGATTGTAATTGAAAAGATAAAAAATATAGTGCTTAAACTTTCTATATTAATTGATTACCCAAATATAGAAAATTCTGATTTTAAATTTACTAACGAAGAAATTTTAGAGGAAAAGAGTAATCAAGCTAAATATGAACTAAATAATCCAAAAATTAAAGAAAATCTCTATTATGCACTTGTTTTAAAATATCTATTTGCAAATTCAAAACTTTCAATATTAAATAAAAAAATTTCTAAATCTATTTTTGAAATTATATTTAAAAATGAATCTATTGATTTTACTCTAGATGATGACAAATATTTTCAAAAATTATTTTCTAGAAATAGAGATTTTGATGAAATTATAGAATATCTTGATTTTACAGAAAGTTTAGTGGAGGAGGAATATAGTTTAGTATATCTTAAAGGCTTTACTATATATTTAAAAAAATTTGGAATAAAAATAGATTTAGAAAAAGAAATAAATGGATTTTTTAAAAAAAATGGAAACATGTATACAGCATCTATTCCAATAATAAAATTATTCGAAGGAGAAAACAATAATTTTACCTATGACTTAAGAAATTTAGAAGATAAAGAATGGAAAAAATCAAAATTTGATCAATATAAAACTAAATTAAAAAATGAAGTAATATTTAACTTAAATAATTTGGTTAGAAAAAAATTAAGAGAAAAAGACTATACTGAATATGATCTTATTACTGAAATTATTGAGGGAACAGGTTCAGCTAAAAAATATAATAGCTTTTTAGGAATTGAAATTAATGAAATTTTTCTAAACTATAAATAGAGAAATAAACAGTAAGGGAATAAAAATTTTATCTCCCTTACTGTTATTTATAATAAAATTAATATTTCACATATAAATTACATCTTGTTTATAAAAATCATAGTTTGGAATATAGCCATATTTATAACTTCTTAAATACTCCTCTTTATTTATTGGCATACACAATGTCTTGAAATATAAAGTTCCATCTATTCTTTTCTTTGAGATATTTTAATTTTATACTTCCCTTTTTCTTTTTTTGTGGAAGATTTTTACTTTTTTTAAAGTTGCTTTTTAAAAAACTATATGTTATAATCCTAATTAAGATAGAGAAGAGGGTAGAAAAAAGCTATTATTACTAAAGAAAACTACAAAGAGTGAAAAATAGAGGATATTATAACCTCTGTTATATAACAAAAATAGAAAAAAATTGTTTCTAATATAGGGAAGAAAATAAAAAGTGTATTTAAAATGCAAACCTATACATACTTTATTCACATTGAACCAAGTATCATAAATTGAGGGTTTC
>OGGP01001030.1_pt1 | contig 12242 bp, 10 predicted proteins | sample 1571261 | NCBI WGS metagenome assembly OGGP01 (sample SAMEA2581968, study PRJEB24529) | metagenome | biome: Human gut stool | place: China | collected 2011
AGAAGTTCCTTGGTTATCGCCCTGGCGTGGCGGTTATTGACGACTTGATTGTTGGAAGAGCAGAGTTGTACATATATTATAATAGGTAGCTTCGGTTTGCGACAAGGCAGCTTCGGTCACCATTCCCGCTGCTTTCATGGCACGGGTGGTGGCGACGCTCTCTTTCCAGGCAGCTTCCGTAGCGGTGGAGATTTCGATCTGGGCGTCGAGCATCAACAAGGTAAAATAGTTGTTGGCCACGGCGGCAATCAGTTGGGTCTGCACCGCCTGTTCATAATCTCGGCTTTGGGCCACGACAGCTTGGGCACGACGTTTGGCATTGGTCAGTCGGCCAAAGATATCTATCTCCCAACTGGCACTGACGGGCAGTGAATAGGTCTGAGTAGCTTTTCCGCCATCGAAGCTGCTTGCCGTACCTTGCGGAGAAAGTGAAAAAGCCGGCAGATAGGAGAGGCGTGCGGAAAGCAAGGTAGCTTCAGCCTCTTTCACCCGTAAGTGGGCAGTGCGCAGATCGGTGTTGCGCACGAGGGCAGAGTCGATCAGTACGCGCAGATACGGGTCGGTGAAAACCTCCCGCCAGCTGAGGTTGCCGAAGTTGGCGGCAGTATCACTTCGTTGGATTTCCGGATCGGCGGAAGTCAACCCGGGGGTGTCTGTTCCTCCGTGTCCGTAAAGTCCGTCGGGAATCTCCGTGACGGGTTTGTATTTGGAGTAGATGCCGCAACTGCTTAGGGCGAGGATAGCGGCAAGGGATATGATTAACTTTTTCATGCTTGTTTATTTATTTTAGAGGGCGATTCTTAGCTTCTTCTTTTTCGTGTTCACTCACTTCCTGCTCTGTCTGAATCTGCCAGTCATGACTTGGTTCTATCTGTACGGGACGTATCCGTTCCTGTAGCCATTGGAAGGCAATGAACAGCGACGGTACGATGAACAGCAGTGCCAGTGTACCGATGACCATGCCACCTACAGCACCTGTTCCCAACGAGCGGTTACCGTTTGCACCTACGCCGCTGGCTACCATCAGCGGGAGCAGACCGAAGATCATGGTCAATGCCGTCATTAATATCGGGCGCAGGCGGGCTTTGGCGGCACTCAATGCGGAAGCAATCAGTCCCATGCCTGCCTTACGGCGTTCGGCGGCATATTCCGTCAGCAAGATGGCGGTTTTGGCAAGCAATCCAATGAGCATGATCAGTCCGGTTTGCAGGTAGATGTTATTCTCCAGCCCGAACATGCGTGCGAAGAGGAATGAACCCATCAGGCCGCAGGGTACGCTCAGGAGGACGGCAAACGGGATCAGGAAGCTTTCGTAGAGTGCACTCAGGATCAGGTAGATCATCAGAAAACAGATGCCGAAGATGATGGCCGTCGTACCGCTTTGCTGATTCTCTTCGCGGGTGATGCCTCCGTAATCGTATCCATAACCTTTGGGCAGGGAAGTGGAAGCTGTCTCCTGAACGGCACGGATGGCGTCACCCGTACTGTAACCATCGGCCGGCATGGCATTTACGGCAATAGAGTTGTACATATTGAAACGGCTCAGTGATTCGGCGCCATACGTACGGGTCAGTGTGAGGAATTGGCTGAGGGGAGCCATCTCTCCGTTAGACATGCGTACGAATGTATTGTTCAGTGACGCTTCGTCAAGCCGGTACTGCGGGTCGGACTGGATCATCACCTTGTACACCTTTGAGAATCGGTTGAAGTTGGACACATACTGTCAGCCCTACAATTGCAATGGAGTACTCAATAGCTGGTCCGGTGTGATACCGGCACGCTTGCATTTCGACGGATCGACTTCGACCAGCCACTGCGGATAGCGCACGTCGAATGTAGAGTAGGCCATGGCGATTTCCGGACGTTGGTTGAGGGCTTCCAGATACTGCTGTGTGGTCTGGAAGAATTCATTGACGTCTCCTCCGGTCTTATCCTGCATGTGAAGTTCAAGTGCGTTACCCATTCCGTAGCCCGGAATCATACCCGGTGAGATGGCGAATACACTGGCATCCTTGATGTCTGCCGTCCGTCCGTACACTTGTCCGATCACTGCCTGCACATCATCTTCTTTTCCGGGGCGTTCGTCCCATGGTTTCAGTTTCAAGATCAGCATACCGAAGGAGCTTCCTTGTCCGGCCAGCAATCCGTATCCTGCCACCTTTTGCACATGCTTCACTTGTGGAATCTGTTCCATGCGTTCCTCGATACGTTTCATTACATCGTCTGTCGTCCGTAGCGAACTGCCTGCGGCCGTACTGACGTTGACGAATACGACGCCCTGGTCTTCATCGGGCACAAGACTGGTTTTTGTTGTATTCATCAGTACTACCAGTAAGGCGATGGAAGCTATCAGGAGTGATCCTGTCAGCCACCGGCGCTTGATGAAGAAGAGAACGATGCCTTTGTATTTTTCTACCACAACATCGAAAGCTGCATTGAATGCTTTACGGAAACGGGCGGCGAAGTTCTGTTTCTGGGTACCGTCTTCATTGATGTACGGTTTCAGTAGCAGGGCGCAAAGTGCCGGACTCAGTGTCAGGGCGTTTACTGCCGAGATACCTACCGCAACGGCCATTGTCAGTCCGAATTGAGTATAGAACGTACCCGATGTGCCGGACATGAACGATACGGGGATAAAAACTGCCATGAACACCAATGAGGAGGTGATGACGGCATTGCTGATTCCTTTCATGGCATCGACACTTGCCATATAGGATGATTTGTATCCCACGTCAAACCGTGCTTGCACGGCTTCGACCACCACAATGGCATCGTCCACTACCGTACCGATGACCAGTACCAGGGCAAACAACGTAATCAGGTTGATACTGAATCCGGCTATCGCCATGAAAGCGAACGTACCGATAAGTGATACAATGATCCCCACCAGTGGAATCAGTGTCGAGCGGATATCCTGCAAAAAGACATACACGACAAGGATAACCAACAGAATGGCTTCCAACAGTGTCTTCACCACTTCGTGGATGGAGGCATACAGGAAGTCGTTGGACGACATCAGTTGTGTCAGTTCCACTCCTTGGGGAAGTTCTTTCCTTGCCTCTTCAAGGAATCGGTTGATTTGGTTGTTCACCTCTGTGGCATTGGAGCCGGCTGTCTGGAAGAGCATACACGAGACACCGTTGTGCCCGTCCGTCGTACCACTGTAAGCATAACTTTCCTGTCCCAGTTCGATTGTGGCGATATCTTTTAGTTTCAGCACCTGTCCGTCGTCGGTGGAACGGATCACGATCTCACCGAATTCTTCCGGTGTGATTCGGCGTCCTTTGTATTTCATGGTATATTGATACGTTTCATCGGAATTTTCACCGAACGATCCGGTGGCCGACTCAATGTTCTGTTCCGCCAGGACAGTCGATACGTCCGAAGGGATCAGCCGGTATTGTGCCATTACGTCCGGTTTCATCCAGATACGCAAGCTATAATCTCCTCCCATAATCATCATGTCTCCGACGCCCGAGATACGGAGAATCTCAGGTTTGAGGTTGATGCTGATATAGTTGGCCAGGAAGGCTTCGTCGTACGAGTCGTCCGGGCTGTGGAGCGAGAACATTTGCAGGATACTCGTCTGCCGCTTCGAAGTGGTGACACCTACTTGGTTTACCTCCGAGGGGAGCTGTCCGGTAGCTTTGGAAACTCGGTTCTGTACATTCACCGCCGCCATGTCCGGGTCAGTCCCCTGTTTAAAGTAGACGGTGATAGAGACTGTTCCGGCATTGGTAGCGCTGGAGGTCATGTAGGTCATGTCTTCCACACCGTTGATGGCCTCTTCGAGTGGTGCGATAACACTCTTTTGCAGAGTTTCTGCGCTGGCACCGAAGTAACTGGTGCTCACCATGATGGTGGGCGGGGCAATGTCCGGATATTGTTCTACGGGTAGCGTAAACAATCCGATAATCCCGACCACGACAATGGTTATGGATATAACAGCCGATAGGACAGGCCGTTCAATGAAAGTTCGTAAATTCATAATATTCTTGTTAGTAATACGTTTAATAAGTGGATATTAAAAGCCGGCTTACTTGGATGGGCGGCTGTGGCAGTTCGGTTCATCATTCACCATTTATTGTTTTTATCTCTGTTCCTTCGCGAAGCAATCCTACACCTTCTGCCACAATCACGTCGCCGGGCTGCAAACCGCTCTCCACAATGTACTCCTGCCCGCCGTTCACACGTGTCACTTGTACCGGAGCGGATTGCGCTTTTCCGTCCACAACCTTATATGCAAATACTTTATCCTGTACCTCAAATGTGGCAGCTTGCGGAATGACCAATGCACCCGCTTTTTCTGTCGGTACAATCACATTGCCCGCGCCGCCGCTGTGCAACAATCCTTCCCGGTTGGGAAATACTGCCCGCAGGCTGACTGTTCCGGTGTTCCGGTCTATCACTCCGCTGATTGTCTCGATTCGTCCTTGTTGCGGATAGTCCGATCGGTCATTCAGTTGGAGGCCGATTTCCGGCATTTGTTTCAGTGCTTCTTCCTTCGATCCGTAGCGTCGGATCAGTCCTAAGAGTTGGTTTTCCGTCATCGAGAAGTAGACGTACATGTCCGAGTTGTCCGAAACGGTAGTCAGCGGTTCAGGCAGACTGGCACTCACCAACGTTCCTACCCGGTAGGGCAGTGTTCCCACCACTCCGTCCGCCGGACTTTTTACCAATGTGTACGATAAGTTGTTCCGGGCGTTCACCTCCTGAGCCTTCATCTGTGCCAATTGCGCTTGTGCTGCCAAAAGAGAGTTTTTGGCCGTACTCAGGTCGAAGGCCGAAACCACATTCTGCTTATATAATTCCTGTTTGCTGTCATACGTCAGTTGTGCTGTAGCCAGTGAGGCTTTGGCTGCTTCCACGTTTGCCAATGCTGTCTGCAGGGCAGCTTCGTAAGGCACTTGGTCGATGATGAACAACGACTGTCCCCGTTTTACCCGTTCTCCTTCGCTGACACACACCTGTGTCAGTGTACCGCTCACTTGCGGATAGATTTCGATGTCTTGGCGTCCGCGTATTGTTGCCGAGTACGTACTCGATAGCGTCCGGTCGGTAGGCGCAAGGGTTATTACTTTGTATCCCGATTCTACAGTTGCCTGCGGTGCTTGCTTGCATCCGGTGGCGGCCAAACAGCAGGCGAATAATATAGCCTGCTTTACTTTACTAACCTTTTCAATCATAATTCCTATTTAATTTTGTCGTGGCAAAGGTAGAGCGTTTTCACTGTCGACTGCTTTTCATACCCGCCCCAGTATTGTTCATTATCGGAACAGTATGCGGGCTAATTCACTAAAAAGACCTATTTTTGTAGGCAAAATAAAGAACATGATATGGAAAAAAGAAACCCGCTTACCCTCACGCTCGACCAGCCGTTTGTGGCAGGGACCGATGATTTTTCTCCCTTTTACAACCGTTTGCATAAACTCAATTGTGCCATTATCCTTTATTGCCGTGCCGGCCGTGGTACAATGGCCATCGATCTGAAGAAATACGAGATAACGGTAAATACCCAGGTTGTACTCCTTCCGGGTGCTGTTATCAGCCTTGATGAGAAGAGCGATGATTTTCGGGTCTCCTTTTTCGCTTCACATATTGAAATGTTTCGTGAGGCTTGTATCCGTTTTGAACCCTCCTTTTTTCATTTTATAAAAGAGAAGCCCTGTTATACACTTCCTTCCGAATTTACCGCCCCCATAAACGGTCTCCTGCATGCTACGTCTGCTATTTATGCCGATACCGATCATCGTTTCCGCAACCAGATAGCGCGCAATCACCTGCAAAGTTTCCTGCTTGATGTATACGACAAAGTACACCGCCTTTTCACCCATAAAGAGATTGAGGGCGGCAGTCGTCCGAACGAACTTTTTCATAAGTTCGTTGCTCTGGTGCACGAATATTGCTGTTCGCAACGGGATGTCGTTTTCTATGCAGGCAAACTCTGTATTTCTACTAAGTACCTGACGAGCATCTGTCGTTCGCTGACAGGTCATTCGGCCAAAAAAGTGATTGATGATTTTACGGCACTTGAAATAAAGGTACTCCTCCAATCGACCGATCTCAGTATTCAGGAGATAGCAGACAGGCTGAATTTTCCCGACCAGTCGTATCTGGGTAGGTATTTTAAGCGACACGAAGGGGTTTCGCCGATGGAGTACAGGGCGGAATTGGCAGGATAAGGTTTCTGTCAGGTCAAGCTGGCATTATGTGTACCATATCTCGTTAAACACGGGTCTTTTCAGAGACTCTTTCGATGTTGTTTTCCAAGCATGCGGAGTGGTTTCCCCACATCCTTTTTCCACGAATGACTGCTCTAACAGAGTCGATTCCAAGATAACCTTCCGGTCCGGTGCGCTGTTGATAATAACTTCGGAATGGTTAAAGTTGAGTTTCTGTGAAGCTTTCATTCCTGGGAATGCTTTCATTTCTTGTGACATAGGCGGTTGTTTTTTGTATGTTGATGTATAACACCGGAGGTATGAAAGTGTTTGCCAAGTAGTGTTGTTTCCTGTTAATTTAAAAGAAATATTCCGGATTCAGATTAAATTTATAAGAAAAGCCTAACGTAGGCCGATTTGTGTTACCTTTGCGGGAGAACTAAAATAAATCGGGCCATGTTCGTATTAATATTGACTTATAAAGCACCTATCGAAAAGGTGATCGAATTGCTGGAAGCACACTGTTGCTATCTGGATAAGTATTATGCTGCCGGAATCTTTCTTGCTTCCGGGCCGCAGGTGCCCCGGACGGGGGGAGTTATTCTTTGCCGTGCTCAGAGCCGTGCAGAAGTAGAAAAGATAATCGGTGAGGACCCTTTTAATGCTGTGGCAGACTATCGGGTGATAGAGTTTGAACCGAATAAGTCGGTAGAAGGATTCAAGGAACTTTTAAAAATAGGTTGATATGAAGATTGTGTTCAATAATATCCGTAGTTGAATGGACAGACATCAGGAGAATGTGATATTGTAAGAAGGTGGTTTACATGGCGTGCTTTCAGGAGTGAGTCTCCTCTTTATTGCCCCGATGTGATTAAAAACAAGCTTTTGAGAGGATTATTGAAAAAATCTCCCTTCCCCAGTCACATATTAAAAAGAAAGATGTAATTTTGCATGCCAAAAAATAACTTATCTTATGGCAGTTTACGTAGAAGAAGTTTCAAGAACTTTCGGTGAATATCTACTTATTCCCGGTCTTACCACCAAACAGTGTGTACCCTCCAATGTCTCTTTGCGCACCCCGCTGGTGAAACATGCGGCAGGCACACAAGCAGCAATCGAATTGAACATCCCTTTCGTTTCGGCAATCATGCAATCGGTTTCCGGTCCCGAACTGGCCATCGAGTTGGCGCGTAACGGAGGACTCTCGTTTATCTTCGGTTCGCAACCCATCGCCAGTCAGGCGGAAATGGTGCGGAAAGTGAAGAAATTTAAAGCCGGTTTTGTGACCAGTGATTCGAATCTGACTCCGGAACATACGTTGGAAGACGTACTCCGCCTGTTGCGCCAGACCGGTCACTCTACTATCGGAATAACGGATGACGGTTCGCCAAACGGACATCTTCTGGGATTGGTAACCAGCCGTGACTATCGTATCTCCAGAGACCCGCTGGATAAAAAGATCAAAGACTTCATGACTCCTTTTGAGAAGCTGATTGTGGGTGAAGTGGGATTGACACTGAGCGAGGCCAACCAGATTATCTGGGATCATAAACTCAATACACTTCCTATTATCGACAAAGAAGGACGTCTGGCTTACTTTGTTTTCCGCAAGGACTACGACAGCCACAAGGAGAATCCGAACGAGGTGTCGAGTCCCGACAAGAAATTGTTGGTAGGTGCCGGTATCAATACCCGTGACTATCAGGAGCGTGTCCCTGCTTTGGTAGAAGCCGGAGTAGATGTGCTCTGTATCGATTCTTCGGATGGTTATTCGGAATGGCAGTATGAGACCCTGCAATGGATCAAGCAACAATATGGAGATAAAGTGCTGGTAGGTGCCGGCAATGTGGTAGATAAAGAAGGTTTCCTCTATCTGGCAGAGGCTGGTGCCGACTTTGTGAAGGTGGGTATCGGAGGTGGATCTATCTGTATCACTCGTGAGCAGAAAGGTATCGGACGTGGACAGGCGACTGCCCTGCAAGATGTGGCTCGTGCCCGCGACGAATATCAGGCACGGACGGGTATTTATGTACCTATTTGTAGTGATGGCGGATTGGTGCACGACTATCACATGGTGCTTGCCCTTGCCATGGGAGCCGATTTCCTGATGATGGGTCGTTATTTCGCACGTTTTGACGAATCGCCTACCAAGAAGCTCTGCATCAAGAACAACTACGTGAAAGAGTATTGGGGCGAAGGTTCAAATCGTGCCCAGAACTGGCAACGTTACGATATGGGTGGAACTGAATCGCTTAAGTTTGAAGAAGGTGTAGACAGTTACGTGCCTTATGCCGGCAAGATGAAAGACAACCTGGCGGCCACTCTGAGTAAGATCAAGGCTACGATGTGCAGTTGCGGTGCTGTTACCATTCCCGATTTGCAACAAAATGCCAAGATCACGCTGGTTTCATCCACAAGTATCGTAGAGGGTGGTGCACACGATGTGATCCTGAAAGAAAAAGGATAATGACGGTCATTCCGTTTCTCGCAATAGCGAGTTAAGAATACGGATATACAGATAAATGTAGAACAGGCGGACTGATGCGGATTCCAGGTGGGGTACATACCCTCCGGAGGTCCGTTTCAGTCCGCCTGTTCCGTATCAGATGTTCACTGAACGCAAAATGTCGGTTGTTTTATTTCTCAACGATTGTTCCCGGAAGACAAAAATATTATCTTTTCGGATAAACAAACCTACTCAAAAGAATGAAACCTGTTTTGCATGCCTGAGTACAGTAAAAAAATACGGGAGAAGTCATGCTGCGTTGTTCTATAGCCGCTTGTGACTTTTCCCGTGTGTTTCTTCCAAATATTTTATAAATAATTTTCTGCAGGAAAAGCGTTTATCCCTACAGCAGGAAGTTAGTATACGCTTGCCCCTTTAATTACGATTTTCTCCAGTAGTTCTTGCATCTTTCCGATTACCGGTTCGGCTTCCAGCCCGTATTCGGCCGCCATCGTCCTCATCTGTGGGAAAGTGGCCCATACGCTTCCGTTCTTGTCCTCCCAAACGGAGATCTTCAGCGGCAGTTCGATCGAGATACTCGGGTTGTCCTGCATCAGTTTTGTGCCAACTTTCGGTGAACCGAAAACGATGACCTGGTTGGGGCGGAGTTGTAATCCCCCTTCTTCGGCGTTTTTCCCGTGATCGAACTTGGCAAAGACGGGAACGCCCATCGTGTGGAGGGTCTGCTCGATGCGCGTCATGGTTTCGGGCACGCTGAACTGGCTTTCATAAGTGTAGAGCAGGTTGTCGTTGGCTCCCCTACCCATCTTATCACTGTCGAAAGCGGCTGCGATACGGCGTCCCAGATTTGTCAGGTCTACCCCCTCTTTATTGGCCAGTAGGGTAACGCACACTAGTTCCGAGGCGTCCGTAAATCGACTCAGGAAAGCCGAATGGCCCGATACGTTGCCTTTGATGTCCATCAGGCCGTTGTGGTTATAGAACTGCCATCCTGCCATGGCAGGTACTACCTTGCCGTTGGCCAGCCGGGTTGGCTTGTACACCATGTCACGGTTTTCGGGCTTTTCGATCAATGCACTTCCCGCCAGTCCGATGTCCCAGTGGCTCACATTCTCGGCTGATGCCCAGATGTCGGAGAATCCTTTCAGTGCCGTCGGGCTGACAGCCGGTGCGGAGACAAGGCGACCCTCTTTTTCCACATATCCGGTAGTCGTTTCCGAGGGATTGATGTAGTCTTTATCTTTTTTGAATGTCTGATGCACGTTGCCGGTGAGGGTCACGTCCTCCTGTTTTACTTTCGCCAGGTCTTTGCCGAAGAATGTCTGTTTCAGTCCCAGGTAGTCGATCTGATACTTTTTCACAAAGTCGTGATACGGCATCTTGCCGGTCTTTTCGATGATAGAAGTCAGTAGCAGAAAGTTTGTGGCGCTCTGTTTCACGTCTGTCCCCGGTTCGAAGGCGAGCGGAATGGCGGCTACCGTTTCGATCAGTTGTTCCGGGCGATAATCGGCCGATACATCGAATCCCTTTTCATTACGATAGTCCGCAATGCCCGAACTGTGTTGCATCAACTGAAGGATACTGATCGGTTTCCAGTTTTCGGGTATATCTTTCAGGTACTTGCCGATCGGGTCGTTCAGGTCTAGTTTTCCTTTTTCGTAGAGCTGCATCACTGCCACGGCTGCATATCCTTGTGAGATGGGACCGATGGGCCAAAGAGTCTTGGCAGCGGCAAGGTTTCCTTTTTCAAGGTCCGTCACTCCGTAGCCTGCTACACGCGGAATATAAGGTGCCTGTACGATGGCAAGTGTCATGCCCGGTATTCCCTGTTCTTCCATAAAATCGTAAATCATTTGATCGATGGCTTTGCCTTGGTAGGCAACATGCACGTTTCCTCTGCCGGCTTGCGGTAGTTGGTTCTCATACTTCTTCATAATGGTTCCTCCGTTCTGTGCCGATATCGTTGCCGATGTCAGCAGTGCGACTAAAATTAATAAATTCTTTTTCATAACGTTTTGGGTCTTCTTTTAGTTGTCTCAATCTGATGTTGCAAAGATAGGCGGCTTTTAATTCACGGGAAATAGCGATATCACATATTGAATAGGCAATTATTCCCGAATACAAAAAAGAACTCTCGGGAGTTACTGTCTAATGGTTTATAATATAAGTGTTTTATATATAAATAGGTGTTCCTGCTCCGGCTTCCTTCCTATACCGGTCCCTTTCCGGGATGAAAATAGATGCTTTTGTGTAATCGGGAAGAATTGCCAAATTATCCGGTTGAATGGCCATTTCCCGTACCGTACCGAATACCGACCTTTGCAAAGTCGAAAAAAACGGAGGCTGCCGATACGGCAGCACCCGGGTTGAAAAAGAATATAAACATCTAAAAACAGAAAAAGATTATGGAAGGTATCAATACCCCGTTCGTTATTGACGAACATACAGCGATTGTAATGACAGACCCACAAAACGATTTTCTGAGTGAGAACGGTTTAGGTTGGGGAGCTTTTGGAGAGAATATACAGAAGAACGGTACGGTAGAGAACCTCCGCCGCATCTTTGAGGTAGCGGCAGCGAAAGGTATGCTGGTATTCATCTCTCCACACTATTATTACAAACACGATCACCAATGGCTTTTTGAGGGGCCTATCGAGAAACTGATGCATGACACGGGTATGTTTGAGCGCCGGGGACAACTGACCGGTGAGGGATTTGAAGGTTCGGGTGCCGACTGGCTGGATCTCTACAAGCCTTATATCAACGAAGGCACGAATATCATCGTTACAGCTCCGCACAAACTTTACGGTCCGGAAAACAATGATTTGATTCTGCAACTCCGTAAGCGCGGGGTCAATAAATTGGGGGTGTGGGGCATGTCGTTCAATCGCTTTGCAGAATCCCATTTGCGCGAGTTGCAGGAACGGGGATTTGAGGCAGCGGTGGTGTTTGATGCTACGGCTTCTGCCAAGCTTCCGGGGATGGATGCCGATACGGCAGCGTTTATCAACTTCACGTTGTTGGCGGAAAAGGTGTATACAACGGATGAATTTGTAAACGAGATGCGGCAGCGATAAGTGAAAGCGTTTTTTTAAAGTAGTCAGGTTAAAAAGAGAGAGAGGAGGTTTGAAACTGGTATTCACCCTCCTCTCTCTTATGATTACTCCATCCGCCAGCTGTTTAAAGTGGCATGTTTCCGTGCTTCTTGGGCGGATTGGTCTGCATCTTGTTCTCCGTCATCTCCAATGCCTGTATCAGGCGTTTGCGGGTCTGCTTCGGCAGGATGATTTCGTCAATGAATCCCAGTTCGGCAGCCTGATAGGGGGTGGCAAACTTCTCTTTGTAGGCATTCAGCTCTTGGGCTTTCGTCTCTGCGTCTGCCTTGCGGAACAGAATGTTCACCGCACCTTCGGCACCCATTACAGCGATCTCTGCACTCGGATAGGCAAAGTTCACGTCTGCTCCCGTCTGTTTGGAGTTCATTACGATGTAAGCACCGCCGTAAGCCTTCCGGGTGATTACGGTCAACTTGGGTACTGTTGCTTCAGCAAAAGCATACACAATTTTGGCTCCGTGGCGTATGATGCAATTTTTTTCTTAGGTATAACCCGGCC
>OGGP01001032.1_pt1 | contig 12184 bp, 10 predicted proteins | sample 1571261 | NCBI WGS metagenome assembly OGGP01 (sample SAMEA2581968, study PRJEB24529) | metagenome | biome: Human gut stool | place: China | collected 2011
GACGAAGTCGAGTTTCGGAATTTTAGTCAGATGAGTTTTACTCTCTCTTTATTCTACGACATGGAATTTAGCTGATATTTAAAATCTTAGTTTTGAAAACTGAACTTGATTAGAAAATCTTTATAAAAATTAACCCTAGCGATATGCTAGATAATTAAATTTAATTTAAAAGTATTCCGTTATAAATAATATCCATTATCTCATCAAGCTTACCTTGGAGAATTTCATCTATTTTTTTAATTCCCCCATACTGCTTTTTAAATATTCCACTATCAAAATCCTCTTTAGATATATACTCATCTTCACTTTTTAAAACCATCTCTATTCTGCTAATAATCTTATCTTGACGAGCATTCCATCTATTCAATTTTTTGATTTTCTCCATAACTCTCTCAATCTTTCGATCTCTACTGATTAACTCCTCATCTTTTTCATCAATAGCATATTTCACAAAAGATAGAATATCTATTAAAATATCCTCATTTTTTAGGTTTTGATAAGCAGTATTCAGCTTTGTTTTGCTATATCCATAGGCATCTAATTTAGATTTAATATCCTTTAAATCCTCTTTAGTAAAAGCTTTAGGATTTGTTTTCAATATCTTTAGTGCCTCAATTTTATCTTCATTTTCCTTGATATATTGTTTAAAACTTTCAAGATAATCTTCAGGAGTTTTATCCCTTCCAAAGCTTTGTTTGAAATCTGTAACAACATCATCTTCCTCAGCAATTATCTTGTAATTTTCCCTTTTTAAGCTATCCAAATATATTAAAAACTCTTTTTCCTTTTCTAAAACCTTGATTTTCTTGTTATCTGGGGTATTTTTCAGATCCACAAGATAAGTATCTATATTAGTTACCTCTTCTCCCCTCATATATCCAGATAATACCTTAATATCATTTGCTTTCTTCTCTTTAATAATATTTTTCTTTCTTTGAATCCTTGCTACAATTTGATCCATAAAGTATGAAGTAGCCTTTTCATCACCCTTTATAGTGTCAAATTTTTCAAATAGCTCCTTTACAGAGGTTTTAGGGTTTGCCACCACAGGTTTCATATCTGAATACTTTTCTAAATCCTCATAAATTCCCACAGCATCATATATTCTGAAACACTCTTTTTTAATAGCTGGACAAAGTCTAGTTGCCCTACCTATCATTTGCTCATATAAAATTCTGCTTTTAACCTTTCTTAAAAAGATTAAATTACAGATTTTAGGCACATCTATACCAGTTGTTAAAAGGTCAACTGTAACTGCAATAGTTGGGTAGCTGTCATTTTTAAACTTTCTAATAAGCTTGTCCACATCTTTTACAGAGCCAGTTATCTTTTTAATCATATCGTTGTTCATAGAGTAATCCCCAAGCTTGTCATACTCCTCTTTTAAAATTCTAACAACCATATCAGCGTGTTCATCATTTGCACAGAAAATAAGGGTTTTCTCCTCTCCAGTAGGATCAATTCTCTCTACAAGAGCACTGCAAATAGCACGATTAAATCCCTCTGTAATAACCTTTGTATTAAACTTGCTAACATCAAAATTAAGCTCATCCTCTAAGTTTTCTATTGTTTTTACCTCTTGAGAAACCTTGTCATATACCTTTACTTCACAACCTTTCTCAAAAGTTATCCCATCTTTAGAGAGCTTAGTTTCCATAATATATGGTGGTTCAAAGTCTACCAAATACCCATCTAATACAGCTTGCCTATATGAATACTCATACACAGGCTCACCGAAAATATCATAGGTGTGTAGAGCTGGTGTAGCTGTAAGAGCTATCTTGTCAGCATCAAAATACTCAATTACATTTCTATATTTACTTTGATACTCCTTCTCATCTCTAATCAATGTTTCCTCTTCAGTTGGTATCCTATCTAACACATACCCTCTGTGTGCCTCGTCAACTATGATACAATCATACTTTCCAACTGATAGATAGTTCTCATCACTTGGAGAAAGCACCCTTTTTATAAGACCTTGAATAGTTACAATATGCACCCTTGTATCAGTTTCAGGGAATTTCTCCTCAAGCCCCATTATACTATAAATTTTAGATAGTGGAAATTGCTCCTCAATCTTTACATTTTTAAAGGTATCATCTGCTTGTTCCCCTAAACTTGCCCTGTCCACAACAAATAAAATTCTGTTGTACTTCTTGCTTTTTAGCAATCTGTATATCAATGCCAAGGCTGTTCTTGTTTTCCCTGTACCTGTTGCCATTGTTAAAAGTACCTTGTGTTTACCACCTATCAAAGCCTTTTCCACAGCCTCAATAGCCTCAGCTTGATAATACCTCAAATTCAGCCCATCAGGTGATCTAAGATAATCTAAAGAGTTTTCAGCCAATGTTTTATTAGCTAACTCCTCATCTTTATTTAATAAAATCTCCAAATCCTCTGGAGCATAGAAACCCTTTAAAGCTTTTGGAAGATTTCCAGTTTTTCTACCATCTAAAAACCATATACCAGATTTCTCAATAAATTCCTTGTTATATTCACGTCCATTTGCTGAAAATAGAAATGGTACTTTATAATTTCCAAAAGGTGAGCCACCACAGAAACTTATACCCTCTCTAAGCTCTGCCCCCTTGGCATACATATCCGAGTCCACATTGAGAGCAGTTAGAACATCTACCCCCATTCTCTTTGCCTCAATCACCCCATAGAACTTATTTTTATAGAAAAGTGCATAGTCAGCCCAACCTTGCTCACCACCCTCTTTTTTACAAGGCCACTCTGCTATTGCCATTGCCTTACTTTTATCAGGTAAAACCTTTCTATATCTGTAATTCAACATAGGGGTATTAACTTCCCAACCAGCCTCTCTCAACTGATCATCAATTAAAACCCTTGTTTCTTCCTCACTTAGCTCCATAGGCTTTTTGTTTTTGATAATTCTCTTTCTCTCTTCAGGTGTCTTAAATGAAATATCTTGAACCTTTAGATTTTGCAACTCCCTCTCTCTGCTTTCCACTTGAGAGAGCAATGCCTCATATTTCTCCTTGTAATCTATATATTCAGGTGTTTTATACACAATATTGTCTGATGTGAAAGTGTAGTCACTACCATATACCTCATTGAACCACCCACAGAGTTTTACCACCAAAGATAGCAAAACTTCTGCCTCTGACAACTCACCTTTCATATTGTGTACTGCTGTATTTCCAGCCTTTCTAATCTTATGGAAAATTCTATCTATATCATCTGGAATTAAACCATTTTCTTTTAACATTCTAATTCTGTCAATTTGATTTTCAACCTCTGGTAACTCCTCAACTTTTACCATTAGTTTTGCTATATACTCCCCCAACTGCCTAATTTTAATAATTGCTGTGTTGGGATCTTTGTGCAGTGTGTATTCTGCCATCTCCCCAATTTGAGCTAAAGCACTCCAATCTTTTTTTAGAAAATAAAAATTAGTTGCCATGTAAATCACCCCAAAATACAAATATCTTATATTTTTTAGATTATAGTTTTATTTATTGTTCACTTGCTTTTCAAAATTATCACTCTTTTTTTCAATGATAATTTTACTATCTTCAAATTTAACAATAACTTCTCTTTCCTCTTTAGTAATGCCCATTTGTGCAATCCAAGTTTTAGGAAGACTTATTCTAGTTGTATAAGTTCCCTTCCCATCACTATTAAACATTATTTTTAGTTCTCTCATAGTGTCTCTTTCTTTCATTGTTACACTCCTGTTGACTTTATCCAAATTAACTGTTATAATTATTATAGCAATACACTAAGTCTACTTGACGTAGAAAGATAAGGAGATATGGCGTTATCTCCTTATTTTAATAATAAAAATTTTATAAATCTTCCATAGATATTATCTTCTAATGGGAGATTTTTTTTATATCTAAAATAATTTCTTAATAGTGGACTTATAACTAATGGAATTAAAAATATTATTGCAATTATTATAACTACTTTCATCTATTTAATCCTCCAACTTTTTTATTTTCAAGGCTGGAGGAGATGGCGTTCTCCTCCAAGTGTGTTACTTTTTCTTACCTTTTTTATTTTGGCTTTTCTTTTCGTCGAAATATTTAAGCCATTCTCTAATTTCTTTAGAGATTAAAGGCAAGACAGCAATTAGTGCAACTAAGATGCTCAGCAATACACTCACCTCCTTGACAATATCATTATATAACGAACACCGTAAAAAAGCAATGTAATTTCAGTTTTTAAGCTTTGATTCAACTAAAAAAACCAGTCTACCTATTAAGTAAACTGGTTTTTTATTTTAGCTATCTGATTTTACACAAGCTTAATTTCTAATTTTTTCCCTAATGCTTTTGCCAATCTCTTTAAAAAATCTAAAGAGGGATTTGCATTTCCATTTTCAAGCCTAGAAATATTAGCTTGTTTTGTTCCCATTCTATCAGCTAACTCCCTTTGAGAGATATTTTGCTCCATTCTCTCTCCTATAACTTGTTTCATTAATTCTAACTCAGGTTGGAAATCTTCCCACTCTTTTTTAAATTCAGGGTCTTTTAATTGCTCGTTTAGATATTCTTTAAAAGTCATATTAATTCCTCCTCTCAAAATCAGCTTTATATTTCAATGCTTTCTCTATTTCGCTAGTTGGTGTTTTCTGTGTTTTTTTAATAAAACCATTGGTTAAAATAGCTCTATCTTCTACATAAAAGAAATAGAATATTCTTGTAATATCTGAAGAAAATTTTATTCTAAGTTCAAATATTCCATCTTTTATCTTAAAACTCCAAGAAGACTCCCTCCTCTTAGGGGGGAGATGAATTGGAAATTCTTACTAAAATATGCTATACTATATTAACGAACATTAAAAACTGAATATATGAGGTTAAGGCAAGTAAACTGTTGCCTTGTAAAATATTCACAGTCCAAAGAGTTGTTAAAAAGTAAGGCTGTAGACATAAGTCTTATGCCATAGTGGCGATGTGGACACGCCTGTAAGAATAAGGATAGCATAAGCTATCAAACTTCTTTAAAATTACTCTAATGAGTAATTACGAAGCTCCCACCTCTATAGGTGGTGAGTAGTTCACATATTTAGAATAAGGTTCTCTAAGTGTTCTACCTTTCTCTTTTAATATGGCTATTTGCCCTAAAGCTTTAGATTTCATTTTTTCATCTAGTGAAATAATAAATTCTTCTATCGGTTTTTCACCATTTTCTTTTTCATAAAAAATAACTTCCATAGCATCACCTTTTATTTTTATTATATCATAGTTATAGTTTTTATGCTATATTTTTTCTTTGATATAAAATCATATTATTTTTTGACAAAAATATACCATTGGTGCTATAATCAAATAAATGGAGCCGACCATCTAAAACAAGGTTTAAAACTTTGCTTTAATTTTAATCTAATAGCTTTCATCTTTTCCCTGTATAAGGAGCTAACCATCTAAAATAAGCTTTAAAACTAAAAAAACCAGTCTACCTATTAAGTAAACTGGTTTTTTATTTTATTTAATATATTTTATCTGTATCTACTAAATTGAGAACAACTACTGCTTGGCATACGTGCTCCATAGATTTCACATCTTCTTCCATTGTAAAATCTACAATCTTTACAAGTAGTAGTTTCACTTCTAGTATAACTTGCAAAGTGAGTGCCACAACTGCTGCTCGGCATACGTGCCCCATAAATTTCACATCTTTTTCCATTGTAGTATCTACAATCTTTACATTTACCTGCCATTTTGCCCCTCCTTATGCAAGATGTCTTTTTACAGTGTTGTATTCAATATCAAAATAACTATTTATAGACTCATATACAGCCTCAATTATATCATCATCTATATAGTTATTCAATTTTAAAATCAATGTTGCTATTGCTGCTAAATCATCACTATATCCAACTACTGGAACAACATCAGGAATAGCATCAATAGGAAATATTAAGTATCCCAAAGCAGCTACAATAAGAGCTTTATTCCCTAAACCTATATTATCACTTTTCATAAGATGATATAGAGCCAAAATTTGACACAATGATTTTACTCCAACTTTTTTAAAAATAGATGCTACTGTAGACCAAAACTCACTATCAGAATAATGTTTTTCATAAGACATATAAATTCCTCCGTTTTTATTAAGTGTTAGTTAAAAATTGCCAATTAATCTAAGATCTCATCAATTAAACTTGTAAGACTTATTATAGGTAAAATTAATTTTGAAAGCATATTTTCTCCTCCTCTCTTTCCTTTGATAAATCCATTTTAACAAAGAGATTTACTAATTTTTTTAGAAATTTTACTTTTTTTATTCTCCCTTTTCCTTTACAAATTTAGTTTATCAGAACTCAATTACATTATTTTTTTGAAAATTACCTTTTTAAAAAATAGATTATTTTTGACATTTTTATTTTAAATATGGTATAATATTAACTAAGTTAAAGGAAAAAAGACAGAGGGAAAAGCTAATATTACATTAAAAAAATAGTGATAGTTAGAAATAGGAATTATTATAATCTCTGTTATATAACAAAAATAGAGAAATTTTGTTTCTAATATAGGGAAAAAATATAAAAATGTTCTCATTTTACAAACCTATACCTACACTGTTCACATTGCACCAAGTGGCAGTAATTGAGGGATTCAGCAATTTACCTATTAGGAGACATTACCATTTAAAATAAGGTTTAAAACTATAATTAAACCTAAGTTTATGCTAGGTAATAATACTGATAATTAGGAGACATTACCATTTAAAATAAGGTTTAAAACCATTCAACAACCAGTGATAAATCGCTTCCTGGAAATTAGGAGACATTACCATTTAAAATAAGGTTTAAAACCTCTTAGAAATAATGGGATAAGAGAATGGGTTAAAGGAATTAGGAGACATTACCATTTAAAATAAGGTTTAAAACTAAAGTTTGTCTTTTTTCATCATAGAAAAGTTTTACTCCTATTAGGAGACATTACCATTTAAAATAAGGTTTAAAACAAATTATCTGGAACATCTTGTTCCATTTGATTGTATATATTAGGAGACATTACCATTTAAAATAAGGTTTAAAACCTTTGTAGAAGGATTGATCAGCATTTCGATGCCTTGATTGTATTAGGAGACATTACCATTTAAAATAAGGTTTAAAACTAACTACGTGATAAAATCTTCAGTCAGTGCATTCCAACAATTAGGAGACATTACCATTTAAAATAAGGTTTAAAACAAACCGAGTCAGAGACGTATATCGGCTATCCTATAGAATTATTAGGAGACATTACCATTTAAAATAAGGTTTAAAACTTTCTGTAGTCTTCTCCTTCTACTCCCGCTTCTGTATTAGGAGACATTACCATTTAAAATAAGGTTTAAAACTTCTATCATATATCTAAGTTGTCCTAAAGTGTATTGATTAGGAGACATTACCATTTAAAATAAGGTTTAAAACTGTTAATTTTTGTTTCCTTCCAGTTATCCGGATCGCATGCATTAGGAGACATTACCATTTAAAATAAGGTTTAAAACCTTTGGTTCTTGTTTGATGTTTAGATTTCCTAGGTTTAATTAGGAGACACTACCATTTAAAATAAGGTTTAAAACGTAAACACCATGTTAGCCTCGCTTAAAGCTTCAGTTAAATTAGGAGACATTACCATTTAAAACAAGGTTTAAAAGAAAAAGCACGAAATTAATCGTGCTTTTTTCTATCTTATATAATTTTCCTTTACTTTTCTAAAATAAAATTTTATAATATTTATATATCTAAATAAAAAGGTGAGTTATTAATGGCAGTATCATATGATAAATTATTTAAAATATTACAAGAAAAAGGAATAAAAAAAACAGAACTTTTAAAAAAATTAAAACTTTCTTCTGCTACTATTGCTAAATTATCAAAAAATGAATTTGTCTCTTTAGAAGTATTAGAAAAAATATGCCAATGTTTAAATTGTAATATTGAAGATATCTTTGAATTTGTTCAGGAAACTAAAAGTCCTTTGTTAAAACAATTAATAGAGGAAAAAGGAATTAAATTAAAAGGTGGTATATATCATCAAATTCAAATTAACTTTGCATATAATTCTAACCATATAGAGGGAAGTAGGCTTTCTGAAGATCAAACAAGATATATTTATGAAACACATTCTATAATTTCAAATAAAGAGGAAACCATATCTATAAATGATGTTAATGAAACTTTAAATCATTTTAGATGTTTTGATTATATATTAGAAAATGTCAATATATTAACTGAAGAATTGATAAAGGAGATATATAAAATTTTAAAAACAAATACTCTTGATAGTTTACAAGATTGGTTTAAAGTTGGAGAGTATAAGTTGAGACCTAATACAGTTGGTGGAAAAAGAACTACTCCTCCAAGTAAAGTTAAAGGTGAAATGAGAAAATTGCTAAAAGAATATAATGAAAAAGAAAATATAACTTTTGATGATATAATAGAGTTTCATTATAATTTTGAATCTATACACCCTTTTCAAGATGGAAATGGTAGAGTGGGAAGATTAATAATGTTTAAAGAATGTTTAAGAAATAATATTGTTCCATTTATTATAGATGAAAAATACAAAGCTTTTTATTATAGAGGGTTAAAAGAGTTTGAATATGAGAAAGGATACCTAATAGATACTTGTTTATCAGTTCAAGACAAATTTAAAGAATTGTTAGATTACTTTGAAATAGAAGAAACTACCAATAAATAATTATTGGTTTTTACCTAAAACTTATAAGTGAATCACTCATCACTTTAAGAAGTGGGGGACTTCTTGCCTGTTAGATTAAAAAGAAAACCCTATGTTAATAACTAACATAGGGTAATATCTTAATCACCAAAAAGTTTTCTACCAAGTGACCACACTACTCCAACTGCTGCTCCCACTGCAACTACTGGTGCTGCTGCTACTGCCACTGCCCCAACTGCTGCTGTTCCTGCTACAATAGCTCCACCTACTGTTGTTGCTCCAACTGCTGTTGCTGCTCCTCCTAGAGCTGTTCCAACCCCTGTAATACCTGTTGCCATAGCACCTCCCACAGCTGCTCCTGCACTAGAGATTCCACCTACAACTGTTGCAGCTGCTCCACCAATAGCTGTACTAGACACTGCTGCCCCTACACTTGAAACTCCACTTGCAATAGATCCACCAATAGCTGTGCTTGTTAAAGCTGTTGTTGCTGCCCCAGTAACATAACTAGTTGCCCCAGCTACAACTGTATCTTTAGCTATATCAACTGTTGCCTCATCTAAGCTTTTATCCCCACTAAAAACATCAACTATATTACTTCCCAAACTCATTCCAGCTCCAAAACAAGCTCCACTTTTAGCAGCACTAACCCCTGTTGTGTGACAATTTTTTACAACTTCCTTTGTTTTATAAGCATAAGATGTTAATTTTGCATTTTTGCTATTTAAAAGTTTACCCTCTTTTTTCATAGCATCAGCCATTCTTGAAACCTCTCTATCTGTAACAGAGGATTTTTCATATTTTATACCTCTATTGTCCAAACTTCTACCAAATTTGTCAGCATCATTGTTGATAACTAAAGTTTGCCCATCATCTACATATCTAGTAAAATCCTTTACACTTTGCCCCTCATATCCACATTTAGCTTGGATTCTTTTTACTACCTTGCCACTTTTCATCTCAATAATTGCAATATCAGCAATTCCATTGTCATCTAAAACAACTGCCTTAAATCCCTTGTCTAAAAGCTTAGAGTTTAACTCCTCTGAAACACGATTTTCAAAAAGAAATCCCTTTAAATTTCCTCTATTTACATCTAGTTTAGAGATATTTTCAAATGTTTCATTGATAATGCCATTTCTTTGTGCCCCTGATGATAAATGCTTTCCAGCCCCATAAATACCTGAATAATTTTTCTTGTTTTTCATAAAACTCCTCCGTTTTTATTAAGTGTTAGTTAAAAATTGCCAATTAATCTAAGATCTCATCAATTAAACTTGTAAGACTTATTATAGGTAAAATTAATTTTGAAAGCATATTTTCTCCTCCTCTCTTTCCTTTGATAAATCCATTTTAACAAAGAGATTTACTAATTTTTTTAGAAATTTTACTTTTTTTATTCTCCCTTTTCCTTTACAAATTTAGTTTATCAGAACTCAATTACATTATTTTTTTGAAAATTACCTTTTTAAAAAATAGATTATTTTTGACATTTTTATTTTAAATATGGTATAATATTAACTAAGTTAAAGGAAAAAAGACAGAGGGAAAAGCTAATATTACATTAAAAAAATAGTGATAGTTAGAAATAGGAATTATTATAATCTCTGTTATATAACAAAAGTAGAGAAAATTTGTTTCTGAAATAGGAAAAAAATATGAAAGTGTTTTCAATTTACAAACCTATACTTATATTATTCACATTGCACCAAGTGGCAGTAATTGAGGGTTTCAGCAATTTACCTATTAGGAGACATTACCAGTTAAAATAAGGTTTAAAACCTGTTTGTAAGGCATAAGCTGTATTACCATATAAAATTAGGAGACATTACCAGTTAAAATAAGGTTTAAAACTTGTCATCTCCGTTCTCATATAGTTCTTGAATATGAGTATGATTAGGAGACATTACCAGTTAAAATAAGGTTTAAAACTGATGGGGATTTTTGTGGATCTGTCATCACTTTAACATAAGATTTAGAGACATTACCATTTAAAATAAGGTTTAAAACTCACAAGCTTCAACTGATATTTGTACACACTTATTTGTTGATTTAGAGACATTACCATTTAAAATAAGGTTTAAAACTAACTCCGAAGTTAGTCGAAGCTAAAACTAAGTGACAATTTAGAGACATTACCAGTTAAAATAAGGTTTAAAACTTTATTCTGTCATCAATGACTTGTTTCACAACAGGAGATTAGGAGACATTACCATTTAAAATAAGGTTTAAAATTAAAAAAGCACGATTAATTTCGTGCTTTTTTTGTGTTATAACTATTTTTTTAAATCCAATATCCAACCTCAATAAAAAAAGCTATTATAAACCAATATAATTATTGATCTATAATAGCTTAACCTACCTCACCTTTATCAATACAACCTCTGATTGAGTCCCTACCCTAATAGGTGGACCCCATGTTCCATAACCTGAAGATACAACTACATTTGTATCTTGAAACTTTCTGTAACCATAATCCAACTTAAAAATTCTCTTAGTAAATAGCCCACCTGGGAAAAACTGCCCCTTATGAGTATGCCCAGACACTTGCAAAAACACCTTGTTTTCAACTGTTTCGTCAATAGAATCTGGAGTGTGTTCCATATACAATACAGGTTTCTCCCCACTCTCCTTTAAAATCTCCCTCAATGGTTCCTTAGAGAAATTATCACGAGATGCCACATAGAAACTCTCATCTATTAAAACTTTACTATCTCTTAAAACAGTTACATTTTCATAGCTGTTTAACCTATTGGTAAACTCTTTAACTCCCCCACCATAAATATCATGGTTTCCAATATTGATAAAAACCCCATATTTACTTTTAATATCTTTAAAATTTTCAAGCATATTTTCTTCAATTACAGGTTTTAAGTGCATATCAATAGTGTCTCCAGCTACTAAAACAATATCAGGTTTCAAACTATTTACTATCTCAACTAATTTCACCATTGAGCTATTTCCATTGATATACCCCAGATGTATATCTGAAATCAAAACAATGTTTAAAGGCTCTCTAAATCTCCCCTCACCATTGATTTCATACTCCTTTATAACTGTACTCCACTTAAAATATGTCCCAACAATTAAGAGAATTGCAACAGTGGGGATAACAAACTTATAGAAATCTATATCCACTCTATTTTTTAAAAGAAGATTTCCACCAAATGCAACTATATATAGAGCTCCTCCATAGATTATAGCTCCCATAAAGTAGTACACTATATATGATAAAATCTGATTAACTTCATATGAAAAGTTTTCAGAAAAATATCTGCCATATATTACATAGCTATACATAAGGATACTTAAACCTGTTAAAATCAAGGTAAAAATCATTTTAAAATTTGTTGGGACAATGTGCTTTACTGTTATATATATAGCAAAGCAATTTCCAAGAAAAAAGGTTAATAATAGCATAAAAAAATAATTCATAATCTACTCCATTCTTTATTATTTAAACTATAATTTATCGTTCTAATAGTTAAAGTAAAAATAGATTATCCCTAACATCAAGTTGACGTAATTTCCAAAAGTAA
>OGGP01001037.1_pt1 | contig 12140 bp, 10 predicted proteins | sample 1571261 | NCBI WGS metagenome assembly OGGP01 (sample SAMEA2581968, study PRJEB24529) | metagenome | biome: Human gut stool | place: China | collected 2011
GATCTTGCTCCTGCCACGCCCTGCGTCAAACGATCTTCACGCCATTGATGCCAGCGAGCGGCTTCCTCTTCAGTTAAGCTTTCCGGCCAATTGCGAGCCCGATAGCGAAAGAGCATCTCATTGAGGCGCTTGTCATCAAACCGCAGACGGTTTTCGCTCACCAGCTCTGTTAATCCTTCAGGCGTCTGGCGTTGCACATATTGCATGACATTCTTATCAGACGACCCTATAAATCCGCCGTGATAAATGGATGCATCCACATCAGGTTCTTCGTGAGACTGTTCTTCATCTCGGTCGATAAGAGCCTCTTGCCAAGTGCCAATTAACTTTTGCACGTGAGGAGCCAAAATGGCCGCGTGTCGTAGCGCCTTTTCTCGATCGATGCCAAATTGCTGAGCGCGCTCTTGGCTTAAGACGCCTAAGTGATCGACTAAGAAAGGCGCCTGATTAATCTTGCAGGAGAAAATCGGCAACGGATCCACTCCTTCGGGCAATTCGTCCTTGCGTACAAAAAGACGCTCTCTTACCTCCGAGGCCGTCATCGAAAGAACTTCGGAAGGATCGACTGACAAGTCCCACATGAGCACATGATTGGCACGCCCGGGGTGAGCTCCCAAAACACACACCAATCGCATATAGCCTCTTTCATGTCCGTGAATGGGGCTCACCCACAAAAGCGGTTTGCCGCTATTGATCATCCGGGAGACTGCCGCTTTGGAACGATTCTTCAGTGCATAGTCCCAAAGCTTGGGTTGCTTTTCTCGAATCAGACGCGCAATGCCGATCGTTGCTTCTACGTCACTTAATGCATCATGGGCGTGCATGTGCACAAGGCCGTTTGCGGCCGACAAGTGTTCAAGGCGAAAAGATGGCCGGTCAGCGTCTTGCGCTTTAGGCCAATTTATCCCTTGCGGGCGAAGTGCCCAAGTTGCCACCACTAATGGGAAAAGGTCAAAGCGCGAGCAGCGGTTTTCATACTCACGGCTATAGGGATCGAAAAAATTGCGCCAGAAAATGTTTCGTGTGACTTCATCGTCAAAGCGCATGGAGTTGTAGCCCACGCTGATTGTTTCGGCCCGAGACATTTCTTTGTGGATAGCTCGGGCAAAATCGGCTTCTACCATACCGACTTGCTCACAGTGTTGAGGCAAAATCCCCGTCACAAAAATACTTTGCGGATCGGGCATCGTGTCTTTGGGCGGTTTGCAATATAAACAAATCGGCTCGCCCACAATGTCTAATGCTTCATCGGTTCGAATCGCCGCAAACTGCGCCGGTCGATCCAATGCCGGACTCAGTCCGAACGTTTCATAATCGTGCCACAAAAAAGTCGTTGCCATAATACTTTCCAAATCGTTAACACACGCATTATGGCAGAACACGGACTAAAGTCGAAATTTTCGGCAACAGGCCTCGATGGCCGCTCTCAATTAGCTCTGTACTCGACTTTGTCGGAAGACTCGCATGGCGGCTAAAACGCCAAAAAGCAACATCACCATGCCGATCACCATCGAAACGGTTGGCCATTGGCCACGCCAGATGTGAGCGTAGATGACAGAGAAAATCGTCTCAAAAACAATCAGCTGACCGGCAAGCGCCGTCGGCAGACGCTCACTCATGGCATTCCATAAAGCCGCACCCATCCAGCCGCAGACAACGCCCGCAATGAGCATCAAAATTAAAAATTTGCCGGGTTCGGGGCCAAACAGACTCCCGTCAGGCGTCATGCCGCTTAAAGCCAACGCAAAGTAACCGATCACAGTCACAGGTAAAATCGACAGTCCCTGCGCAGTAGCCCACACTTTGGGGCCTTTGCGCTTATTGGCCAGTAACCAATCAGCATTGCGAATCGGGTACCAAGTCCAAAGTAGCATCGATAATGCAGAAAATCCCACCCCGAGCCAGAAAAGTTCCGCACTACCATCATGCTCATTGACCATATAGGCAAACTCTGTCCAATTGGCCACAACCATCCCAAGCGCGATCAATACAAGAGGAATGCTCAGTCGTGACCAAGCCACTGAAGTCCCTTTTGAACGGCTGCGATAGTTGGAAATAATCGCCACTAACACCGGAATGCAACACATGAACATACCCGCCACGGGGGCACCGGCCAATTGCACTCCGGCCACTAGCGAGCAGTAATAAACAAGACTGCCGAAAAAGGCTAACTTAAAGGCATAAACCCAATCGGCAAAGGTGAGTGTTTTGAGTTTTTCTCGTTGAAAATACGCCAAAAATAAGCAACCGGCTCCATAAAACGCAAAGCGTGCTGAGGCAATCAGCGCTGGATCGTATTGCGGCAAAAGCAACGGGAAAATGTAAATCAACCCCCAAATCGCACAAGCCGCAATGGCATAGGCTAAACCGAGTAACATGAAAAAGACTTGATGAAATTACTACCGATCGTAACTATATCAGGCTTTCCTGGGCTTATTTCATTATCCAGTGTCACTACCGACACTCAAAAAATGCATACTTAAGACCAAACCATAATCCCATAAACATATCTTGACCAGAACTATGACCGATTTGCACCAATTCCTCAAGGTACCTCTCCATTTCTTGGGCATCGTTAGTTCTGCAAAGACGATTCAGAGGTTCAACGAAAAGTCCATCAACAGCGCAATTGAACATATATTCACTCATAAAAGTTGTAGACCTTTTCATGTCATCTAATAACTCAAAATATTGCTGGCTGTTCTGACTTAAAACCTTTAATACAAATCCCAAACCAACTAGAAAATCATCTCCTGAGGGCGTTAATCCTAGTCCCCGACCGACCCAATGTTTCAAGAACTCCTTAGACCATGAGCCGCTATTACTAAAGCAACAACTTTGAAACTCTCTTATCTCAGGATCTGAGAAATCATGATACTGAAGCCATTTGAGTAAATTGAAACTCTTTCTAACACTAAAAGATTGAACACTGCTATATAAACCTTTACTCCATTCGGTATTTCCTTTTTTGTTTAATACTCGCAAATCAATTTCTTCGAAATCAAAGTGATATTTTTCTAATTCACCTCTTATGTCACCTTTAGGAATAAAACGTCTCTGAACCATCCTCCAATCATCTAGCTGTAGTATCGGCAATGTTACTGAATACGGCGCAACAACTCTATTTTGTGTTAAAAAAGTCAGCATCTCCCCTGAAGCGTTCACAAGATTAACAGCATGAGTAAACTTGCTATGGACTTCCCAATGGTTTGCAGAATTTAAGCGTTGAATAAAACGCGAGCAAATCTTCAACTTGGACAACGTTATTTTCACCACCCTCTTTCGAGGGTGGTCCTTAATTAATATTCCTTTGTCTTAACAACACAAACGAAAATTAACGCAAGCAAAGCCCCCATATATGCAATTACTCCAATTGGAGAATTTGCAAAACTAGTTAATAAGAAAATACAGATCGTCGGGGCGATAGCTCCGCCTAAAATGCCAGCTGCTTGAAAACCGACACCTGCTCCAGTGAAACGTACCTCCACAGGAAACATTTTGGGGAAATGAGTTGCCAACGGAGCCCACAATGCGGCAAGACAGAATAATCCACTATATGATGCGAAATAAATTGCCAACTCATTTTTACTTTGTAGCAGTTCGAAAAATACGATCAGCCAAACAAAGTTTAAAACAGCGCCTCCGGCAAGTACTTTTTTCGTACTGTATCGGTCTGACAACCAACCGAAAAGAGGAATACCACAAGCCTGACCAACACTTGCCAAAATACTAGCATTAAGTGCGATCTGCCGATCCACTCCAATAGCGGGCAAAAAGACTAATGGGAATAGAGCAAAAACATAGAAAAGTGCGTCACTACCGATACGTGTACCAATAGCTAATAACAAGTTTTTCCAATGGTAGCGAATAACTTCTTTAATAGGATTGTGAGATTTTAGGTCTTTATCAGTCTTCAACTTCTCAAATTCAGGAGATTCATCAATTTGTCCTCGTATATATACCCCCAAAATTACTAAGATTGCCGATGCAAAGAAAGGATAACGCCAAGTCAAACTTAACAACTGTTCCGGCGTAGAGCAATACGTAACTATTGCAAAAACACCACTAGCCAATAGAAAACCCAATGGAGAGGCCAACTGAACGATACTACCTAGTAATCCTTGATTCTTGGATCCCTTTGTGTATTCATTGACCATTAATGCAGCTCCTCCCCACTCACCACCTAATGCAATCCCTTGAATTGTTCTTAAACACACAAGTGCAATGGCTCCAAAGACCCCTGCAGTTTGGTATGAAGGTAAGCAACCAATTAAAAATGTCGCAGCCCCCATTAGAAGCAATACCATAACCAGAATCTTTTTTCGACCAACAATATCGCCATAATGACCAAAAATCAGAGCACCCAACGGCCGAGAGACGAAGGCCACCCCATAAATGATCAGTGATAAAACTAGCGCTAAGTGAGGATCTAGATCAGAAAAAAAGACTGTTGGGAATACACTAGCCGCAGCAGTTCCGTAGATAGAACTCTAACATCGTGCCAGACAAACTAGCCAATGTTACCTTCAGTAGCTTACGGCGATTCTTTACTAGAGCAGTAGACATAATCGCTCCTTTTATTGTGTAGGTGAAATAGGAGCTAACAAAGGAGCTACCAAGTCATCCCTTTTCTTTACCAAGTCTCTTAACCAGCGATTAACAATTCCACTGTCTTCTTTTGCCCATGCTAAAGACATAGGAGAAGAAGTTCGAAGATGTTCATCAAAATTTTCTACGATTACAAGAGATCCTTTTTGTAACTGTTCAGAAACTAGTGATGAAGGTAAAAAACCTACCCCTAATCCTCTTTCATGACACGCTACCTTAGTTCTTAGATTAGGAACTAAAATTTCCTCCTGCCCAACTAAACGCCAAGGCAGACGCTTTTGCATATGAGAGGATGAATCTTCGATATTGACAACAGGATAATTCCTCAAGTCGTCTCTAGTGACTTTACTCATTTTTGCCACTGGATGATCAGGCGATGTCACTAACTTCCACTGAATTAAACCTAACGGTTCTGTGACAAAATTATCGTCGATTGAGTGAAAAGTCGGTGCCCCAATTGCCAGAGACCCGCTGTCATACATTAATGAATCCCAAACTCCGTTATAAACTGAGCGGATTACTTTGAGCTTAGTAAAGGGATACCTTTGTTTCAGTACACTGATCAATCTAGCAACACAAAGATGGTCGTATAACAAATTATTAATTACCAAAGTGAAGTGCGACTCCACACCATTTTTGATTGCATTAATTTCCTCAGGTATGTTTTGTTGCCAATTAAGCAACTCTGAGGCTTTCGTATATAACCATTGCCCTGCTGGAGTTAAATCAAACCCTTTTGATTGTCGCACAATTAAAGGCGCGCCCAAAGAATTCTCCAGCATTTTCACACGATAACTAACCGCTGCTGTGGTGCGACAAAGTTCGTCAGCCGCTCTAGAGAAACTCTTCATTTCCACAACAGCGACAAAAGTTCGTAATTCTTCAAAGTTCAGTTTTGGCAAGGTTTTGAACGTGTACATAAACAAGAGCCCCTTGTCAGCAGAGGGTCATTGTTTAGCAACGACCCTCAGCAAAACTCTATTACTTAGCAAAAATTTCGGACTTATAAAGAACGAAGGTTGCAGCAATAGTAGCAAACAGTGTAATTAAGACAAACCAATAGCTAGGAATAGCTGTAGCCCAGAGCCGTAAGGCTAAGGGCACCCCCACGGCAACAGGAATAATCTTCGGGAATTTCATAGCAAATGAAACAATCAAAGCACCAAAGATGGAAGGAACAACGTAGTTTTTAACAGCATCTACCACTACCGGTGGGAAGGCATCCAAAATTACCGATCCACCAATTGCACCAATCGCTACTACTGTCAGCGTTGTAGTTGTTGCGCCACAAATTGCACAAGTTGTAATGATTTCTGCTTGTTTTGAACCTTGCTCCACCCCTACCACTTCTTGAGCTGTTACAGCCGCTGGCAACTTATTATTACCAATGTTTCCAGAAATAAATGCAAGGTAGCAGCCTGAGAGGCCTAAAGCCGGGTAAAACGTTAAAGGCTCAATCAACCAAATCAAACCAAAAGAGGCTGTAATTAAGATGATATCGCGCCATATCCATTCCATCGGCGGGAAAATCCCATGAACAAAATACAGATATGCCACAGGAAATAAGCTTGTAATACAAACTGCTGATAACGTCCAACGACCAATTTTGTGCACAGGATTGATCCAGTTGTCTAAATAGTATTTCGCGTCCATTTTGCTCTCCTAGATCATCGTTTTGTAAATGGCACCAACTAAAGTACCGATAACCATCGCTAAGCCAAGGTTATATTCTTTAAGTTTCGGATACTTATTCGAAATATGGTACAAGCAGAACATTGCTACGCCAGCCATAAACCAAGCCGCTAAGTTCGCTCCTCCACTCTTTAGCTCGGAGGAGCTTAAGTTACCGTAAATTGCTGTCATGGCTGCACCACTAACAAAAACTAATATTTTCGGATTGTAGGAAGTGATCCGGTTCTTCATTTTTTCTAGGTGTCCCGAAAACAACAGTGCACCAACCAGCGAGCCAATACCATTCAGTGCCATACCCAACCAGGCTACAAACAAAGCAGCTTCGCCAAAAGATGGACCGTTAAAGTCGACACCTACAGCTTCAGCACCAATTCGTGCCGCAGTCAATTCGTTTGCCGCAGAAACGATCATAGACAAGCGCATCCAAGTTAACGGCTCACCAAGGACCGCCATCAACCCAACCATCACAATAAGAATCCCTAATGAGGGACCAATCGCGGTAACTAACCCCACACGGAACGCAGTCCAACATTGTGACTTGGTTAAACCAAAAGATGAAGCATTTTTATTAGCTAAGCGATAATATAAAAATGCTTGTGCCGCAATGATGATCACCGTTATTGAACAGATCACCCATAAGAGCGGGCTATTGATAATGTGATCCATACATAACTCCAAAAAAGAAGAAAAAGGATTTATTGACCGTAAACTTCAGCAAATCTCAGCAGCGCCTTTTCAAAGCATTCAATAGGAGGATTGGTGATACCTGCACCAATTTGGCCTTCCCCTGGTAACTTATGAACACTACCTGTCGTAATCGTTGGTAGCACCCCTGTCTCAACAACTAGGCAAATATCAATCCCCGTTGGAGAGCCTCTAAAATTGAGAACAGGTTGCGAGAAGTTCATGTTTTCACCGATAGTAATCTCGTACATACGTTTTGAAATTTCTACCCCTTCTGCTGCTGTTCCTCCCACGAGTTGAACAATGGCAGGAGCCCCAGAAAGTGCGAATCCTCCAAGACCAGCCGTTTCAGTAATGGAACTATCCCCCATGTCCAAATTAGCATCGTCGTCGCCATAACCAGGGAAATATAAACCACGAACTTTTTGAGATGGACCAACAAACCACTCTCCAGGCAATCCTGCTACACGGATTCCAAAGTCCACTCCATTACGAGCCATTGCAGTAACCATTGAAGATCCTTTGACTCCATTACAAGGATCTAAAGTTACTTTAGACGTTGGCATGCTAATGCTGAGATAAAAACCATCATTGCCATTGATAAAGTCAAGCACCGGAAGTATTTTTTCCGCGGGTAAACCACTTTTTATCATCAGCGGAACTACTGCTCTAATGAACATGCTTGTACCAGCTTTGTTGCGATTGTGACCCTCGTCACCCATATGAAGCGCTTGGAATTGCAAAGATTTCGTATCAACACCGTCGCAAGTCGCCAAGGCCGCATGCATCACTTCACGGAACTCTTTTTGAATCCAATGTAAGCGATCAATAACCTCTTGACTATATGCGCCATAGCGCAATAACTTTCCCCCCATACCTTCCGGTACAGGGCAATAAGCACGATTACCAAAGCGTCTATTCTCAAAAACAGAAACCACCATATGCGGTGCAATCACACCAGCCATCGGCCCTACGGCATCGTGTTCATGACATGGAGAGAATTTCACTTTCCCTGAGGCGGCGTATTCTGCTGCCTCTTCGGGTGTTTTCGCCCATCCCTCAAAGATAATGGCCCCCATAATTGCACCACGCATAGGTCCGCACATCCGCTCCCAAGAAATGGGGGGACCAGCATGTAAAAGCATGTGATCTTCAAAGCCGGGAATAACATCCTTTGCCAAACAGTAATCTACTAGATATGGCTCCCCCGCTAAGTAACGTGATAGGGCCTCTTGATTTGCGCTATGCCGATCTTCGTTATCGGTTGAATTGAGCGCGTCTATTAAAGTCTTATTGCCTGCAGCAACTGGTTGCCACTGCACCTGCTCAACAGAAACGTCTTGCTGTTTTAACTGTTCTGCAAACATTGAGGTCCCGACATTGATAACTTTTAAGTCGGAATTAAAAATTGAAGAAATAGTCATTATTTGACCTCCTTAATCAGTGCGGATGCAATGCGAGCAGCCTGAGCATTGGTGTTAGCAACAATTACTCCTGCCTGACGTAATTTCTCAACGCAGAAAGAGCGATTTTGCGGGTCAAGATCTGTTCCCAAAACATATCCGACAAAGCAAATGTCACGCCCTTGTTTTGAGAGTTCCTCTTTCGCTTCATTTATCGAAACTAAAACTGATTGCACAGGATCTGGATGGGCACCATAACCCAATACCACGTCGAATAAGACAACTGCTACTTCAGGGTCCAACGCTTCCTGATAAATACGTTGGTTTCTCAGTTCTGGATCTATCATGGGATGAGCTTTCCCAACGGTAAAAATGTCATCTCCCATGTCTAAAAACACATTGCCAGCACTCTTCATCCAATCATCTAACGCTTCCTGTTCGCAATGAGAAACATTACAAAAAACAGGTGCGTTAGGATTAATTTGTTTGAAAATCATCCTGGCTTCATTTGTTAATGTTCCTCCACAGAAAACACCTCGTACATATTTCTGAGATTTATTGAGTTGAGGAGGATTTAACGCTACTTTATCCGTACCGAAATCTTCTGTATCCATTAAGTTTCCTTTACCAGAACGAATTTGAAGCACGGACAAAGCTGCTTGCTCAAGTGAATTAACGTAATAAACACTTCCCTTTTTCTTTGGTTGGATTTTGTCACTCAAAAAACATAAAACCACTGGTTTCGTGTAAGAACTAACGACTGACTCAATTTTTTGGATAACCCCAACCTCTGGAGCTTTTGCAACAAACACGATAATCTCGGTTTGCTCGTCTTTAGACAGACTATCCAACGCGTCTAAGGACATGATGCCGCCAACAGCATTTGATAAATCGCGTCCCCCAGTCCCAATTGCCTGACTAATCCCTTCTCCAGCAGCGTCAAGTAAAGAGATGACTTCTTGCATCCCTGTGCCAGAGGCGCCAACAATACCCACAGATCCTGGTTGCACAGCATTAGCAAAACAAAGAGGTTTTTGGTTAATGATTGCAGTGCCACAGTCGGGCCCCATCATTAACAATCCCTTCTCGTGGGCAATCTTTTTGAGTTTGATTTCATCTTCAATGGACACATTGTCCGAAAATAGCATCACGTGAAGATTGTTATCTAGAGCACGCTTTGCCTCAAAAGCTGCGTATTCTCCGGGAACAGAAATAATGGCTAAATTTGCATCTTGCAATCTATCAATAGCACCTCGAATGCTTCTAGCAGGAACTTGCTCCCCAGCATCGGCATTATTTTTTCGTGTAAGAGCACGTTTAACTTGTTCAAGTAACTCTCTGCTATCTACGCCCTCTTCCAGTACTAGCGCAATCATTAAATCATTCGGTGTAGCAGCGTCGGTCTCTTCAGAATTCATCCCTGACTGCTTTAACAACGACTGATTGAGTTCGGTACCCATACTCAAGGACACTTTCAGAACGCCTGGCAATAGCGACAACCGTTTAGAGAGCCCCATCAACGTAACAGAATCAAAGTACGTTGACTTTTTTACTAGTGCGATATTGTTCAAAGCCTTCTCCTTTATGTGTAAGACCTAAATAACAACCTTAGACAGATACCTGTCTAAGTCCAGTGTATAAAGATCCTCCACACATGCGGTTCGAAAGTTTTATCGCAATCGTTTAATTATTTTTAACCAACGTATGAGAACTAGTAATTTTGATAGGTCCGTCAAACCAAAGCAGAAAAATCACTCAACATCGACAAGGAGCAGACTCTTATTAAAACAAAAGACATGTATCGGAAACTGAATAAAACTGTATTTAAGAATTGCAATCTGTGCATAAACACATGAAATCTCGGCCATTACCTATGTAAGCAAGGACAACTTTTGACTTAATTCATCAATACCGGATATTCAAATTTCTGAATCCATGTTTTGAAAATGATGGCACAGGGCGAAAGGGTCTTACTGAACGAAAATATTGAAGCACTTCGCCCCTGCCATCTTCTGGTCAAGATGACTGTGTTATCAAAAAGAAGAACCCAAATTAATGAAACAAATTCTTCGCAAAATCATACCCAATCTTTTGATATCAAGAAGATTTTTTAATAACAATTATTTTTAATACTCAATTCCAGAATATCGGCAACTAACCAACGTACCTGCTTGACCGTGCACCATATTTTTGATTTTATTTAGGGGGCCGATAACCGCCTCATGGCCAGTCTTCATCACATATTCGCATGCAGCTAAAACCTTAGGCCCCATTGAACCTTTAGCAAAACCTTTGGATAATAGCGCCTCTGGAGTTGCTCGCTTAATCAATTTTTGTTCATCAGTTCCCCAGCCTTCATAAACGCCTTCCACATCAGTTGCAATCACCAATAAGTCCGCATTAAGTTGTGTGGCCAAAATGGAGGCCGCGAAATCCTTATCAATTACCGCCTCTACACCAGTTAAATTCCCTTCCTTACTCTCAATTACAGGAACACCGCCACCCCCGGCAGCAATAACCAACGTACCGCAATCAACTAAAGTTTTGATCACTGGCAATTCCACAATGCAAGTAGGTTTCGGGCTTGGGACAACACGCCTGAAAAACTCTCCATCCTTTTTCAAGGTCCACCCCTTTGTTTGTTCGAGAGTTTGAGCTTGCTCTTTATCGTAGATCGGACCAATAAATTTTGTCGGATTATCAAAAGCTGGATCTTGAATGTCAACAATCGATTGAGTGACAATCGAGACAACGTCGCGTCCCTCAACACGATTTCTCATTTCCTGAGCAAAAACGTAGCCAATCATGGCTTGACTTTCTGCCCCCAAAACATCAAAGGGGTACATCGGTACGACATCATATGCTTCAGATTGCAAGGCCAATAGTCCCACTTGCGGACCATTACCGTGACTGAGCACTAATTGGTGAGTCCTAGCAATATCTGCAATAGCCTCACAGGCCATCGCCAGATTTGCTCGCTGATTTTCTGCACTCATCAGCTCCCCACGCTTAAGCAACGCATTGCCACCTAAAGTGATGACTATTTTCATATTAAACCTCGCAATAATTCGTTAGACCTTCTCTCAAAGTTACGTCATAAACGAATTCGTGGGTTAAATAGTTTTTATCTCTAAACAAGTTTTAATTTAATTTTTTTAGCAAACCCAAGCTAACAAAATTAATTCTAAATTTTTTACTTATGGAATCGACATTAGTTAAGTAAACACTTAAACTCGTTTTAACACGATTATGCGTCCTGCTCAAATTTTCAATGCAGTGGGTATGCTTACTTCATCGAACTGATACAACGTGATGACTTCTATCCCCTCTTACTCCTTGCTTGTTCTGATCTGTTATCTAGAACATTTGGGCATCAGACGGTATCAAGACTTATCAAAGGAAATAGCACTATGAAAGCACTGAAACAGTATGCCGTTGATGCATTTACCGACAAGGTTTTCGCGGGCAATCCTGCGGCCGTCTGCGTGTTGGATCAATGGCTCTCAGACGAGCTGATGCAAAAAATTGCCATCGAGAACAATCTTTCGGAAACGGCTTTCGTAGTCAAAGAAGGAGACCTTTATCGTTTGCGTTGGTTTACATCGGGCGGAGAAATTGAGCTTTGCGGGCATGCAACTCTTGCAACGGCTTTTATCATCATGCGGTTTGTGGAACCAGCCTGCGAACAAGTGCAATTTCTAAACAACTCCCCACTCAAGTGGGAAGGTTTCCTCTGATCTGACTTAAGGTTAT
>OGGP01001056.1_pt1 | contig 11830 bp, 8 predicted proteins | sample 1571261 | NCBI WGS metagenome assembly OGGP01 (sample SAMEA2581968, study PRJEB24529) | metagenome | biome: Human gut stool | place: China | collected 2011
AGCACCGGTCTCCAAAACCGGGTGTCGGGAGTTCGAGCCTCTCCTCCCGTGCTAATATTTTTGAAATGAAGAAGATAGTAGCTTATTTTAAAGAAACTTACGACGAGCTTGTTCATAAAGTGTCGTGGCCTACGTATTCTGAACTTACTAACAGTGCAGTAGTTGTTTTATATGCTTCCCTGCTTATTGCACTGGTGGTATTTGCGATGGACTTCTGTTTCCAGCATTTAATGGAATTTGTTTATCCACATTAAAAAAGAAGGAGAAATGTCTGAGATTGAAAAGAAATGGTACGTTTTGCGTGCTATTAGCGGTAAAGAAACTAAGGTAAAGGAATATCTTGAAGCTGATATCAAAAACAGCGACCTTGGTGATTATGTGTCTCAGGTATTGATTCCTACCGAAAAGGTATATCAGGTTCGCAATGGTAAGAAAATTGTGAAAGAGAGAAGTTATCTCCCTGGTTACGTTTTGGTGGAGGCTGCTCTGGTTGGTGAGGTCGCTCACCATCTGAGAAATACTCCTAATGTGATAGGATTCTTGGGTGGATCGGAAAAACCCGTTCCTCTGAGACAGTCGGAAGTGAATCGTATACTTGGTACAGTTGACGAATTGCAGGATGCCGGTGAAGAACTGAATATCCCGTATGTAGTCGGCGAGACTGTAAAAGTGAATTACGGTCCGTTCAGTGGCTTTAGCGGAATCATTGAAGAAGTGAATACCGAGAAGAAGAAACTGAAGGTCATGGTAAAGATATTCGGACGGAAGACTCCGCTCGAATTGGGCTTTATGCAAGTAGAAAAAGAATAGGACAGGTGTTACGCTGTAATATTCTTCATTAATGTTTATATATAAATCAATTAAAAAATGGCTAAAGAAGTTGCTGGACTAATCAAATTACAGATTAAAGGAGGCGCGGCAAATCCATCACCTCCCGTTGGACCTGCTCTGGGTTCTAAGGGAATCAACATCATGGAGTTTTGCAAGCAATTCAACGCCAGAACCCAAGACAAAGCAGGAAAAATTCTTCCTGTGATTATCACTTACTACGCAGACAAGTCTTTCGATTTTGTAATCAAGACTCCTCCCGTTGCTATTCAATTACTTGAAGTAGCTAAGGTAAAGAGTGGTTCTGCTGAGCCTAACCGTAAGAAAGTTGCCGAGATTACTTGGGAACAGGTTCGTACGATTGCTCAGGACAAGATGGTTGACTTAAACTGTTTCACTGTAGAAGCTGCCATGAAGATGGTTGCCGGTACAGCTCGTAGTATGGGTATCGCTGTAAAAGGGGAGTTCCCGGTTAATAACTAATAAACTTCAATTAGAATGAGTAAACTGACAAAAAATCAAAAGTTGGCTGCAGAAAAAATTGAAGCAGGGAAAGCATACTCTCTCAAAGAAGCTGCTCAATTGGTAAAGGAAATTACTTTTACTAAGTTCGACGCTTCTCTGGATATCGACGTACGTTTGGGCGTTGACCCGCGTAAGGCTAACCAGATGGTGAGAGGTGTTGTATCACTTCCTCACGGTACTGGTAAGGTTACACGCGTTTTGGTGCTTTGTACACCGGATGCTGAAGCTGCTGCAAAAGAAGCCGGAGCTGACTATGTTGGTCTTGACGAATATATTGAAAAGATCAAAGGTGGATGGACTGATATTGATGTAATCATCACTATGCCGTCTATCATGGGTAAGATTGGTGCGCTCGGTCGTGTACTCGGTCCTCGTGGATTGATGCCGAATCCGAAGAGTGGCACTGTGACTATGGATGTTGCTAAAGCTGTAAAAGAAGTAAAACAAGGTAAAATCGACTTTAAAGTTGACAAGAGCGGTATCGTTCATACTTCTATCGGTAAAGTTTCATTTAGTGCTGATCAAATTCGCGACAATGCGAAAGAATTCATCTCTACTTTGAATAAATTGAAACCGACCGCAGCCAAGGGTACATATATCAAGAGTATTTATCTTTCTAGCACGATGAGTGCGGGTATCAAGATTGACCCGAAATCTGTAGAAGAAATCTAATAAAACGGAGTAATAATGAGAAAGGAAGATAAAAGTACGATTATTGAGCAGATTGCTGCTACAGTTAAGGAATACGGTCACTTCTATTTGATAGATACCACTGCTATGAACGCTGCTGATACAAGCGCGTTGAGAGCTTTGTGTTTCAAGGCTGACATCAAATTGATGGTAGTTAAGAATACATTGCTTCATAAAGCATTGGAAAGCCTGGAAGAGGATTATTCTCCGCTTTACGGTTGCATGAAAGGTACGACTGCTGTAATGTTTTGCAATACAGCGAATGCACCTGCGAAACTGCTGAAAGATAAAGCTAAGAACGGTATTCCCGGATTGAAAGCTGCATATGCAGAAGAAAGCTTCTATGTTGGTGCTGACCAGTTGGATGCTCTCGTAAGTATCAAGAGTAAGAATGAAGTTATTGCCGAAATCGTTGCCTTGCTGCAATCACCGGCCAAGAATGTTATTTCTGCTCTGCAATCAGGTGGTAACACCATTCACGGAGTTCTCAAGACTCTCGGTGAACGTCCCGAAGCGTAACTTCGGAAACAAAAAAACATCAATTTATTTTAGTAATTAAACAATTAAAATCATACAAAAATGGCAGATTTGAAAGCTTTTGCAGAACAATTAGTTAACTTGACAGTAAAAGAAGTTAATGAACTTGCAACTATCCTGAAAGAAGAATACGGTATTGAACCTGCTGCTGCAGCTGTTGCTGTTGCTGCTGGCCCTGCAGCTGGTGGTGCTGCTGCCGCTGCAGAAGAGAAGACTTCTTTCGATGTTGTATTGAAAGCAGCTGGTGCTAATAAATTAGCTATCGTTAAGTTAGTTAAAGAATTAACAGGTCTTGGCTTGAAAGAGGCTAAGGATATGGTAGATAGCGCTCCTAGTGCAATCAAGGAAGGTATCGCTAAAGCTGATGCTGAGGCATTGAAGAAACAGTTGGAAGAGGCTGGAGCTGAAGTTGAGCTTAAATAGTATTTATAACCTGGTTTCCAGGTGATTTGGTTAAGAGTCTCCGACTACGAAGACTCTTAACCTTTTTGTGTCTATAATTTCAATAAGTTCAATAAATTCCTTACTAGATGTCTTCAACAGCTGAAAACCAAAGAGTTAATTTTGCTTCGATAAAGAATCAGTTCCCGTATCCGGACTTTCTCGAAGTTCAATTGAAGTCGTTCCAAGACTTTCTTCAACTTGACACTCCTCCTGAAAAGAGAAAGAAGGAGGGATTGTATAAGGTATTTGCCGAGAATTTCCCGATTGCGGATACCCGTAACAATTTTGTGTTGGAGTTCTTAGATTACTATATAGATCCGCCTCGTTACTGTATCGATGAGTGTATCGCTCGCGGGTTAACCTATAGCGTGCCTTTAAAAGCGAAGTTAAAACTGTACTGTACGGACCCGGATCATGAGGACTTCGATACGGTGATCCAAGATGTATACTTAGGTCCGATTCCGTATATGACGGACAGAGGTACTTTCGTGATCAACGGCGCCGAGCGTGTTGTCGTGTCTCAGCTGCACCGTTCTCCGGGCGTATTCTTCGGACAAAGCACGCACGCAAACGGAACGAAGTTGTACTCCGCACGTATTATCCCGTTCAAGGGGTCATGGATCGAGTTCGCTACGGACATCAACAATGTGATGTACGCTTACATCGACCGTAAAAAGAAATTGCCTGTAACTACTCTTTTGAGAGCTATTGGTTTTGAAAGCGATAGAGATATTCTTGAAATCTTCAACCTTGCGGAAGAGGTGAAGGTAACGAAAGCAAACCTGAAGAAGTTTATCGGACGTAAGCTGGCCGCTCGTGTTTTGAAGACTTGGGTGGAGGATTTCGTAGATGAGGATACTGGTGAGGTGGTTTCTATTGAACGTAACGATGTAATCATCGACCGTGAGTCTGTATTGGATAGTGACAATATCGAGGCTATCTTGGATTCAGGCACGCAAAATATCTTGTTGCATCGTGAGGACCAGAATCTGTCCGACTATGCTATCATATATAATACGCTCCAGAAAGACCCGAGTAACTCCGAGAAGGAAGCTGTGTTGTATATCTACAGACAGTTGAGAAATGCGGAACCGGCTGATGAGGCTAGCGCACGCGAGGTTATCACGAACCTGTTCTTCTCAGAGAAACGTTATGATCTGGGTGAGGTGGGACGTTACAGGATCAACAAGAAGTTAGGCCTTACTACAAGCGCTGATGTTAAGGTCTTGACTAAAGAAGATATTATCGAGATCATCAAGTACCTGATCGAGTTGATCAACTCGAAGGCTATCGTGGATGATATCGACCACTTAAGCAACCGTCGTGTACGTACGGTTGGCGAGCAATTGTATAACCAGTTCGGTATTGGTTTGGCTCGTATGTCACGTACAGTTCGTGAACGTATGAACGTTCGCGATAATGAGGTGTTTACTCCGATTGATTTGATCAACGCGAAGACGATTTCTTCCGTGGTTAACTCTTTCTTCGGAACGAATGCCTTGTCTCAGTTCATGGACCAGACGAACCCGTTGGCGGAGATCACGCACAAGCGTCGTTTATCAGCCCTAGGTCCGGGAGGTTTGTCTAGAGAGCGTGCCGGATTCGAGGTTCGTGACGTTCACTATACGCACTATGGTCGTCTTTGTCCGATTGAGACCCCGGAAGGTCCGAACATTGGTTTGATCTCTTCTTTATGTGTATACGCTAAGATCAACGATCTAGGTTTCATCTCGACTCCGTACCGTAAGGTGGCAGATGGAAAGGTCGACTTCTCTGAGGAAGGCTTGCAATACTACACGGCGGAGGAAGAGGAAGAGTTGACAATCGCTCAAGGTAACGCTCCATTGGATGATAACGGTAAGTTTATCCGCGATAAGGTGAAGGCTCGTTTCGAGGCTGACTTCCCTGTTGTCCCTCCTTCTGAGATTGACTTGATGGACGTGGCTCCACAGCAGATCGCTTCTATCGCGGCTTCATTGATCCCGTTCTTGGAACATGATGACGCTAACCGTGCGTTGATGGGATCTAACATGATGCGTCAGGCGGTTCCTTTGTTGCGTACGGACGCTCCGATCGTTGGTACCGGTATCGAGGCGCAGGTTGCTCGTGACTCTCGTACTCAGATTATGGCTGAGCGTGAGGGCGAGGTTGTGTTCGTTGATGCTACTTGTATCAAGATTAAATATGACCGCACGGAGGACGAGGAATTCGTTAGCTTCGAGGATGCGGTTAAGACATATAATATCCCGAAATGGCGTAAGACCAACCAAAGTACGACAGTCGATTTGAAACCGACCTGTCATCGCGGACAACGTGTGAAAGCCGGCGATATCCTTACCGAGGGTTACTCAACCCAGAAAGGCGAGCTTGCTTTGGGACGTAACGTGAAGGTGGCTTACATGCCTTGGAAGGGTTATAACTATGAGGATGCTATCGTGTTGAACGAGCGTATGGTTCGCGAGGACTTCTTTACGTCTGTTCACGTTGACGAGTATATCCTTGAGGTACGTGAGACAAAGCGTGGTATGGAGGAATTGACTTCCGATATCCCTAACGTCAGCGAAGAGGCTACCAAGGATTTGGATGAGAGAGGTATTGTTCGTGTTGGTGCTCGTATCGAGCCGGGTGATATCTTGATCGGTAAGATCACTCCGAAAGGTGAGTCTGATCCATCTCCGGAGGAAAAATTGCTGCGTGCTATCTTTGGTGATAAGGCGGGTGATGTGAAGGATGCTTCCTTGAAGGCTACTCCGTCTTTGCGCGGTGTGGTTATCGAGACCGCTTTGTTCTCGAAGGCTGTCAAGAAACGTAAATCCAGATTGACTGATAAGGCGATCTTGCCGAAGTTGGACGAGGAATACGAAGAAAAGATGGCTAGCTTGAAGACTTTGTTAGTTGATAAGTTGTTAGTGCTTACAAACGGCAAGGTTTCTCAAGGTGTTAAAGACTATATGAATACGGAGATTATCGCTAAGGGTGCTAAGTTTACCCGCAAATCTCTGGAAGAATTGGATTATAACTCCATCCAAGTAAGCAAGTGGACGGCAGACGCTCAGAAAAATGAGTTGATCAAGCAGGTTATCTTGAATTATTTGAAGAAGTACAAGGAGCTTGACGCTGAGTTGAGACGTAAGAAGTTCGACTTGACGATCGGTGATGAGCTGCCGACAGGTATCGTACAGATGGCTAAGGTTTATATCGCCAAGAAACGTAAGATTCAGGTAGGTGATAAGATGGCCGGTCGCCACGGTAACAAGGGTATCGTATCAAAGATCGTTCGTCAGGAGGATATGCCGTTCTTGGAAGACGGTACTCCGGTGGATATCTGCTTGAACCCGCTGGGTGTGCCTTCTCGTATGAACTTGGGACAGATTTTCGAGGCCGTGTTGGGTTGGGCCGGACGTGAGTTGGACGTTAAGTTCGCTACTCCGATCTTCGATGGCGCGACTTTGGATGATTTGAATGAATGGACAGACAAGGCTGGTATTCCTCGCTACGGTAAGTCTTACTTGTATGATGGTGGTACTGGTGAGCGTTTCGACCAACCTGCTACGGTGGGTGTGACTTACTTCTTGAAGTTGGGCCACATGGTTGACGATAAGATGCATGCCCGTTCAATCGGTCCGTACTCTTTGATTACGCAACAGCCGTTAGGTGGTAAGGCACAGTTCGGTGGTCAGCGTTTCGGAGAGATGGAGGTTTGGGCACTGGAAGCCTTCGGTGCCGCTCATGTTCTTCAGGAAATTCTTACGATTAAGTCTGATGACGTTGTAGGACGTTCGAAGGCTTATGAGGCGATCGTGAAGGGTGATCCGATGCCACAGCCGGGTATCCCTGAATCTCTGAATGTATTATTGCACGAGTTGAGAGGACTTGGTTTGAGTTTCACTCTGGATTAATTCAATAACAATAAAGAAGTAGGTGGGCTACGGCCCGTCCTACTTTATCTATTGATAACTCTTTATAAATAAATAATATGGCCTTTAGAAAAGAAAACAAGATAAAGAGTAACTTTTCAAAAATAACCATCGGTCTGGCATCCCCTGAGGAGATCCTAGAGAACTCCAGCGGTGAGGTTTTGAAACCGGAAACAATTAACTATCGTACGTATAAGCCTGAGCGTGACGGTTTGTTCTGTGAGCGTATCTTTGGTCCGATCAAGGACTATGAGTGCCATTGCGGTAAGTACAAGCGTATCCGTTACAAAGGTATTGTCTGCGATCGTTGTGGAGTGGAAGTTACGGAAAAGAAAGTTCGTCGTGAACGTATGGGACACATCCATTTGGTGGTTCCTGTTGCCCATATTTGGTATTTCCGTTCTTTGCCTAATAAAATCGGTTACTTGCTAGGTCTTCCTACCAAGAAACTGGATTCCATCATCTATTACGAACGCTACGTCGTGATCCAGCCGGGTTGCGTAGACACGGTCGGTGAGTTAGACCTATTATCTGAGGAGGAATATCTGGATATTTTGGATAGCCTTCCAAGAGAAAATCAATTGCTAGAGGATACGGATCCGAATAAGTTCATCGCTAAGATCGGCGCTGAGGCTGTTTATGATCTGTTGGCTCGCTTGGACTTGGATTCTCTTTCTTATGAGTTGCGTCACCGTGCGAACACGGACACATCTCAACAGAGAAAGAACGAGGCCTTGAAACGCCTTCAGGTGGTTGAGTCTTTTCGTGCGTCCAGAGGTCGTAACAAACCGGAATGGATGATCATGAAGGTGATCCCGGTGATCCCTCCTGAACTGCGTCCGTTGGTTCCGTTGGACGGTGGCCGTTTCGCTACTTCTGACTTGAATGATTTATATCGTCGTGTTATTATCCGTAATAACCGTTTGAAACGATTGATCGATATTAAGGCTCCGGAAGTGATCTTACGTAATGAGAAACGTATGCTTCAGGAGGCCGTGGACTCTTTGTTTGACAACTCTCGTAAATCGAGCGCTGTTAAGACAGACGCCAATCGTCCGTTGAAGTCCTTGTCCGACAGTTTGAAAGGTAAACAAGGTCGTTTCCGTCAGAACTTGTTGGGTAAGCGTGTTGACTACTCCGCTCGTTCGGTTATTGTCGTAGGTCCGGAATTAAAGATGCACGAGTGCGGTTTGCCGAAGAATATGGCTGCCGAGCTTTATAAGCCTTTCGTTATCCGTAAATTGATCGAACGCGGTATCGTGAAGACGGTGAAATCCGCCAAGAAGATCGTTGACCGTAAGGAACCGGTTGTTTGGGATATTTTGGAGTACGTAATGAAGGGCCACCCGGTATTGTTGAACCGTGCCCCGACATTGCACCGTTTGGGTATCCAAGCGTTCCAGCCGAAATTGATCGAGGGTAAGGCTATCCAGTTGCACCCGTTGGCATGTACGGCATTCAACGCCGACTTCGACGGTGACCAGATGGCTGTTCACTTGCCTTTGAGTAACGAAGCAATTCTTGAAGCTCAGATGTTGATGCTTCAGTCACATAATATCCTGAATCCGGCAAATGGTGCGCCTATTACTGTGCCTGCACAGGATATGGTTCTTGGTTTGTATTACATTACCAAGTTGCGTGCTGGTGCTAAGGGAGAAGGACTTACATTCTACGGACCGGAAGAAGCATTAATCGCTTATAATGAAGGTAAGGTAGATATTCATGCTCCGGTAAAGGTGATCGTGAAAGACGTTGATGAAAATGGTAACATTGTTGACGTTATGCGTGAAACTTCTGTAGGACGTGTGATTGTTAATGAAATTGTTCCTCCTGAAGCAGGTTATATCAATACGATTATTTCTAAGAAATCTCTTCGTGATATCATTAGTGATGTAATCAAGGTTTGTGGTGTGGCTAAAGCTGCAGACTTCTTGGATGGAATCAAGAACTTAGGTTACCAAATGGCCTTTAAGGGTGGTTTGTCATTCAACTTGGGTGATATTATTATCCCGAAAGAAAAAGAGACATTGGTACAAAAAGGTTACGACGAAGTTGAACAAGTCGTAAACAACTATAATATGGGTTTCATTACCAACAACGAACGTTATAATCAGGTAATTGATATCTGGACACATGTGAACTCTGAGTTGTCTAACATCTTGATGAAAACTATTTCTTCGGATGACCAAGGATTTAACTCTGTATACATGATGCTGGATTCGGGTGCCCGTGGTTCTAAAGAACAGATTCGTCAGTTGTCCGGTATGCGTGGTTTGATGGCTAAGCCCCAGAAAGCTGGTGCTGAAGGTGGTCAGATTATTGAAAACCCGATCTTGTCAAACTTTAAAGAGGGACTTTCTGTGTTGGAGTACTTTATCTCTACTCACGGTGCCCGTAAAGGTTTGGCGGATACCGCTTTGAAGACTGCCGATGCCGGATATTTGACTCGTCGTCTGGTAGACGTTTCTCACGACGTGATCATCACGGAAGAAGACTGCGGTACACTTCGTGGATTGGTTTGTACAGACTTGAAGAATAACGATGAAGTAATTGCTACCCTGTATGAACGCATCTTAGGGCGTGTTTCTGTACATGATATTATTCATCCTACTACAGGCGAATTGCTTGTTGCCGGTGGTGAAGAAATCACAGAAGAAGTTGCTAAGAAGATTCAGGATTCTCCGATTGAAAGCGTTGAAATCCGTTCTGTATTGACTTGTGAAGCGAAGAAGGGTGTTTGTGCTAAGTGTTACGGACGTAACCTGGCAACAAGCCGCATGGTTCAGAAGGGTGAGGCTGTTGGTGTAATTGCTGCTCAGTCAATCGGTGAGCCGGGTACACAGTTGACATTGCGTACATTCCACGCCGGTGGTACTGCTGCGAATATTGCGGCAAATGCAAGTATTGTGGCTAAGAACAGTGCTCGTCTGGAATTTGAAGAACTTCGTACGGTAGATATCGTAGACGAAATGGGTGAAGCTGCAAAAGTAGTGGTAGGCCGTTTGGCTGAAGTTCGTTTTGTGGACGTAAATACTGGTATCGTTCTTTCTACGCACAATGTACCTTATGGTTCTACATTATATGTATCGGATGGTGATCTGGTTGAAAAGGGTAAGTTAATTGCTAAATGGGACCCGTTCAATGCCGTTATTATAACTGAAGCAACTGGTAAGATTGAATTCGAAGGTGTAATTGAGAATGTTACTTATAAGGTGGAATCGGATGAAGCAACCGGTCTTCGTGAAATCATCATTATTGAATCTAAGGATAAAACGAAAGTTCCTTCGGCTCATATCCTGACAGAAGACGGCGATCTGATTCGTACTTATAACTTACCGGTAGGTGGTCACGTGATTATTGAAAATGGTCAGAAAGTGAAAGCCGGTGAAGTAATCGTGAAGATTCCGCGTGCTGTAGGTAAGGCGGGTGACATCACGGGTGGTCTTCCTCGTGTTACTGAGTTGTTTGAAGCACGTAATCCGTCTAATCCTGCTGTCGTTTCTGAAATTGACGGTGAGGTTACAATGGGTAAGATCAAGCGTGGTAACCGTGAAATCATCGTAACTTCGAAAACAGGTGAAGTGAAGAAGTATCTTGTTGCATTGTCCAAACAGATTCTGGTTCAGGAGAACGACTATGTGCGTGCTGGTACTCCATTATCTGATGGTGCTACTACTCCGGCTGATATCCTGGCAATTAAAGGTCCTACGGCTGTACAGGAATATATTGTGAATGAAGTTCAGGATGTATACCGTCTGCAGGGTGTGAAGATCAATGATAAGCATTTTGAGATTATCGTTCGCCAGATGATGCGTAAGGTTCAGATCGATGAGCCGGGTGATACTCGCTTCTTGGAACAACAGGTAGTGGATAAGCTTGAGTTTATGGAGGAAAACGATCGTATCTGGGGTAAGAAAGTCGTTGTTGATGCAGGTGATTCTCAGAATATGCAGCCGGGACAGATTGTGACTGCCCGTAAGTTGCGTGATGAGAACAGTATGCTGAAGCGCCGTGACTTGAAACCTGTTGAGGTACGTGATGCTGTAGCTGCAACTTCTACTCAGATTCTTCAGGGTATTACGCGTGCTGCACTGCAGACTTCAAGCTTTATGTCAGCTGCATCCTTCCAGGAAACAACGAAGGTGTTGAATGAGGCTGCTATCAATGGCAAGACAGATAAACTTGAAGGAATGAAGGAAAACGTAATTTGCGGTCACTTAATTCCGGCAGGTACAGGTCAGCGTGAATTTGAAAAGATTATCGTTGGTTCAAAAGAAGAGTATGATCGTATCTTGGCGAACAAGAAGACAGTACTTGATTACAATGAAGTAGAATAATACAATTCAATTGACTATATGAAAAAGGAGCGATTGCTGTAGTAGGCAGTTGCTCCTTTTTTTGTTTCTTTTACCTGACTGTATCATTCTTATCTCGATAAAATTTTGTTATTTTGCAAAAAAACATTTTATCTTATTTAATATGGAAGAACAAAATAACAACCAGTTACAGATCGAGTTGAAAGAAGAAGTAGCGCAAGGAACTTATGCGAATCTTGCAATCATTACTCATTCAAGCTCTGAGTTTATTCTAGACTTTGTACGGGTTATGCCAGGAGTGCCGAAAGCAGGAGTGCAATCTCGTATTATAGTAGCTCCAGAACACGCAAAACGCTTGTTGCGGGCATTGGAGGATAACATAGCAAAGTATGAACGTGCTTTTGGACCTATTCGTATTTCTGAAGAGTCACCGATGCCTCCGCTAAGTGTTGTAAAAGGCGAAGCATGAGGTTGATATAAAAACATTAAAAAAGAAAAAAAAGTTGTAGCGCATTGAATATTCAAATATTATTCGTATTTTTGCAGCCCAAAATGTATAGTTACGAAATTAAT
>OGGP01001060.1_pt1 | contig 11749 bp, 13 predicted proteins | sample 1571261 | NCBI WGS metagenome assembly OGGP01 (sample SAMEA2581968, study PRJEB24529) | metagenome | biome: Human gut stool | place: China | collected 2011
AAGTAAAACCTTTCAAGATATTCACTGCTATACATAATTCTATAAATTTAGTTGGCAGCAAAATTATTACTTTCAATTAATAGCCATTTTTTGACTGCTTACTCATCTATTTGTTTAATCCACAATTCCATTATAAATCCTCAAATATCCATCTATCATATTATCAACAGTCAGCTTCTCTTGATAGCTTTTTAAAGCGTTTTTTGAGAAACGGGTATAAACATCTTTATTCTCTAAAATATAGCAGATTTTCTCACGGAAAGCTTTCGCTGAATTCTCTACTGTATAACCATTTTCATCATCTAATACAATCTCGCTAATACCTCCTACTTTTGAAGCAACCACCGGTTTTCCAAAAGCCATGGCTTCAATAATAGTCATCGGTAATCCTTCATAATTACTGGGAAGAATAAACAAATCAGCGTATTCATTATACGCGCCCGCATTGGGAAGACTTCCCATGAAAAACACATTTTCAGAATACTGTCCACGAAATTCATGCTGATTACCAATCCAAACAAAGGCATATTGAGGTAATAATTCAGAAACTTTAAGAAATAAGTCTACATTTTTTTGGGGAGATAATCTGGCAATACATAATATTATCTTTGAATAGCTTCGCATTTTATTAAAGGGACTCTCCGGTAAACGCAATGGTTGACTAATACCATTATATACAAAACAAACATTGTTATTTATACCCTCATTACACAAATTATCTTCATCATATTTACTTACACCAATAATAGTTCTACACCTGAATTGCAGCATCTTTTCGAGGAATAAATATTTTCGATGGGCTATACGTATAGAATCAAAGCCATGAACTGTATATACTATTTTTGCAGAAGGAAATGCTATTCGGCCTAATAATCCGGCTTTTGATGAATGCAAATGAATTATATCTGGGTGATACTTTTTATAAAGTTTCCGCATAGCTCGAATTGTCTTGATTTCATTGAGTAGAGACAAAGCTCTTCGTAACGATGGAATGTGTTCACATATCACAGACGGATGAAGTGACAACCACATTTTTCCGTCACCAGCTCCCGCCGCCACTATCACCTCATGTTCTTTAACTAAACTATTTGCCAGATTGACAACAACCGACTGTGCTCCTCCAAGATCACAGAGAGTTATTACTTGAAGTATTCGCATAAAAATAACGTTCAAAAATGACGTATAATATAATTTACAAAATTGTTAAAAAGTCTGAAACAATTTATTATAGAGGTATAGGAAAAAATAAAGGCGGTATCTTAAAGCATAAGTCATGCCTATTGCAATCAGATTTTTTCTATATACAGCATGCCGTATTGCATTATCATAGTAAGGGTTTTTCAGTTCTTTATTAATCTCGCGGCACACCTCTCTATATTTTTTATTTTCAAAGAATTGAGATGCAGCTACCGTAGCGACTTCATGCGTAACAAATCGATATAACTGCTCTTTAAAGTCATATTTAGACATATCAATTTGTTTTTCTAACCTGAATAATTCATAGTCTCCACAAAAAAGAGAACGCCCTTCTTGTATATTTGCAAGAAAAGCATTAACTTTAAGGTGTTAAAAATAAACTTAATACCGGCGTTCTCATGTGCAAAGATACAACAAATAACGGAGTCAGTCAAGAGAAAAATCTTTTTTCTTTTCAAGACGTGCTTCCTGACAGGAAAATTCAGGTCGATTTCAATGCCCCGGACATCTCGTCCAATGGAGGACTGGTGCTTGTCGGTCTAATGAAAGACAGCATAGCGCGAAAGATAGCGCGCCTAATTCCGGATTATCGAAATCAACTTTTCGTACAGCATTCCTACGAAGAGATGGTCTGCCAGCGTGTCGGACAGATAATGTGCGGCTACGAGGATGCCAACGACTGCGACCGCCTGCGCCACGACAGTGCCCTTAAGATGAGCGTGGGCCGCAAGGCATCGGATCCCGGCCTGTGCTCACAACCGACGATGACACGGCTTGAGAATCATATTGACAAAAGGACCTTATGGAAAATAGCAGAACTGTTTGTCAAGGACTACATCTCATCCTTCGACAAAGCTCCGCGTAAGATTATTCTTGACGTTGACGATACAAATGCCAACACATACGGGGCGCAGCAGCTGTCGCTGTTCAATGATTACTATGACGAATACTGCTACATGCCGATGGTTATTTTCGACGGTATGAACGGCAAGCTGATACTTCCTCTACTGAGACCGGGACGACGCAACAAGTCGCTGAACATCTTCGGTATACTGCGCAGAGTCATTGAATACATCCATAAGGAATGGCCTCACACAATAATAGAACTCCGCGGGGACAGTCATTTCTGCAGCCATGAGTTTATGGACTGGGTCAAGACACATCTTTATGTGAGATTTATCACAGGGCTGTCGGGCAATCCTGCGCTTATGAAGAAAATCGACAAGCAATTGCGCCGTGCCAAGGGGGATTTCGAACTTCACCATGAGGATGTACGCCGTTACTACAGCTTTGAGTACAAAGCCAAATCATGGAAATACAGACAGAGGGTGATTGCAAAAATCGAAGTCTCCGACAAGGGTGTAAACGTCCGCTTCATAGTCACAAGCAACCGTAACAACAAGCCCGAGACAGTATATCGACGTTACTGTAAGCGCGGCACAATGGAGCTATGGATAAAAGACCTGAAGTATTTTCGAGCCGACAGGATGTCGTGCAGTTCTTTCAGAGCCAATATGTTCCGGCTGTTTCTATATGGCGCGGCATATGTGACCGCATACCGTCTCAGGTCGAAGGCTTTCTCCAATACAGAGGTCGGCGCCTTCACGATGGACAGCTTCATGAAGCGGATTATGCTGAGTGCCGTCTTCATAGTCGAAAAAAAGACTTTTATAAGGTTCAGCTTTTCCCCACACCATCGACACCTTGAAGCTTTGTCGCAAGCCTTGACGAGACTCTCTGCCTGACAAGTGGAATAATCTGAAATCAACCTGAGTCCGATTCTGTAATCGGACTTATAAGTCATATCCGCTCCATAAAAATGGACGTGATAATCAGACCTGAGCATGCCGAAATCAAGGCTTCGGACAGGATTATAACTCTACATCAAGCGGTCATTCGATGATAGACATTAGTTGGAGGCTTCAGATTGTCCCCATATCTGTTTTGATAACCTGAAATGAATCCACTATGAATAATGTAGGCTAAATGTCTACCTATAACTTCCGGAGTATTCCAAGGGAAAGCTTTTCTGCATTTTGTCATAGACGACGGATTCATTCTATAATAATAACCGCAATAATCCATCACTACTGCGTTTCGAGCAAAGTTCATAAATGCTATCGTACAGGCTTTGTCCTCTCCAATCTTAAAAAATAAACCTACTTGCTGTTGTTGTCGTATGTAAATATCAGATTTAAATGCCTTACCCCACAATTGTCCCGGCAGACAAGCATCATCATTCCTTCTCATAAGTAGAGGATAGATTTCCTTCACCAATTGTTCTTCATTATAATAGCCTGTTCTTAACGAAATCCTTCGATACTTGTGATTGGTTTCCAAAGCAAAAACATGTCCCATCATAACAATATCCGGATTTTTATATTGCTTTATGCTATCAGATATCAATTCAAGATAACGGGAATCTATCCAATCGTCCGAATCCAGACAAATACAGTAATCTCCTCGCACTTCATCAGCTCCTGCTATTCTTGCACTCACCAATCCACCATTCGCTTTATTTACCAACCGGAAACGGCTATCCCTTACCAAATACTCCTGACAAATGGTCAAGCAGTCATCGGTTGACCCATCATTCACCATAATGGCTTCAAAATCCGAAAAAGATTGGTTCAGAACACTGTCAAGGCATTGTCTAAGATACCTACCTGTATTATAGATTGGAATTATAATACTAAATAAAATCATACTAAACTATTCATTACAATATTACCATCTTGAACTAACATGTAATCCGACCTTGATATAAAGCCTTAGCAATGCTATCATCTTTGTATCCAGCAGAAAAAGCAATAATCTGTCTTTCATTCCGATTTTAGTTTTATCACCCCCCGATATGTTTGGAAAAAGAGAGATAGAGTACCTGAAAGCTTCTTCATTGTAGAATGATGATTTCATAGAATGTACTTTTACATAAACCTTTGCCAGGGATAATACGGGTGCATAATACTCAAGATTTATCTTCAAAAAGAAATCCTCCAACAGCAAAGCGGCTCTTTCCAGACTTTTAATAGATTTTACACTCACAGATGCGGTATAAGACGTAGCTATATTTTTAAGATAATAATAGCACGTTTTCTTCAGATATGCCACCTTATTGGAGTTATAAACCAGTCGTGGACTGGTAGCATAGTCTTCACTATAACAGATGCTTTCATCCAATTCAATGCCGTTATACACTTTTCTATTACAAAAGCGGAAGCAGAGTTCAAACCTCGTCTTTCTTATAATCATTTGATACAGATACTGCTCTTTTGTTTCAGGCATGGATAAAGTAATGTGTTTTGTGAAGTTGTCATATAATTCGTCTATGTCAAACACCACCATATCGGCATTTTCATCCAAAGCCTTGTTTACAAGACATTCTACTGCATCTGTCGAGATATAGTCATCGCTATCAATATGCCATATATACTCACCTTGGGCATGCGACAAGCCTGTTTTTCTGGCAGCAGTCAGCCCCTTGTTCACTTCATGATTTATTAATATCACTTGCTCCCTCCGATGTGGATAATCAGTCATTTTATCTTGGATATGCTTCATGCTATTGTCTATAGTACAATCATTTACAAAAATGTATTGCATATTTTCGTAAGATTGCGAAAATAATGAATCCAAACATTTATCAATGTAGCGTTCAACATTGTACACCGGAACGACAATAGAAACTAAAGGTTCTCTATTTCTTAACATAATCATTTAATATAAATATAAAGTTCACCGTTGGGATTAACATTATTCATCACCCAGTTATCGTCATAGTCCATGGAAAGAGCCACGGGATATGGACTGAATAAATAGTACCACCTTGTTATGGTATGTTTTCTCCATTCAAGCATGAATCCGAATAGAGTAAGGAATACATAGGTTTTAAAAAGAACTTTCAGCTTGGACATTCCCGCATATTTCATTAAGAAAAAGATGCCGTAATAATAGAAATATGCCATCACTCTACCATTTACGGCAAAAAATGAGGAAGTAAATGCCGTCAGCAGAAATAAATTATACACCAAAGATGTCTGTTTTGTTATAGGAACATTCTTGCAGAAAATAGCAAAAAACAATATATTGCAAGTGTAATGTCCTATCGTAGGAAGCCAAAAAAATATATTATGCCCCTCAAGATATTCGGTAGAAGCGTATTCTCCCTCTGTATAACTAACAAGATAATCATTTAATTCTCCTAAAGGAAGAACGGAAACCAATAATCCAAACGATTGCGAAACAAAAAAAAGAATTCCAAAAACCAAATAGAAAATGGGCTTATGCCTTACATACAATCCAACCTCTGCCAGCAGAATGAGTGGTATCACCATCATGACACCAAAATGAAAGAAAAAGGCAATTAATAACAGCCCTATGTCAATAAAACGTTTTTCGTTCAGCACATAGTGTCTGAAAATGTAATAACTTACTAAAGATGCTGCAAAAGAGCTTCTCAATCCTACTGCAACAGCAGCGTAGGGAATTATAAAAATCACGAACCATAAAAACACACAGCGGTCTCTATCGTTCGGCTTCATGCTTTTGCAATAGCTATTATAGGCATTTAAGAAGAGCATTGTAGTGCTCGCAACAAGCAAGAACCTCAAAAATCCAAAAGAGATACCATATTTTATAAAAATAAATTCCAACAATGGTAATAGGAAATCCACTTTTATGTTCACTCCCAAAAAGAACAAGAAATCGTTCCACTCAAACAGCTTTATGTCTTGAAAGTTTACCCAATGCCTATACAAATCTGCTACGGGAGGATAAAGCAACATGGCGCATAAACCCATAAACAATGAAAAAAGAAGATACATATTCTTCTTTTGCCGATAGCAGCCATTTATCACCATGGGCATGGCCAGTACAGGGCAGCAAAAAAAAGCCACCCACACAAACCAATCAGTTCGGATTAAGCTCCTCAATTTCAAATTGTCCATATACATTCAATAATTCCGGATGACATTTAAACCCAAGAAGATGTTTTTTACATTCCTTCGGGAATGAAAAGATAGAAGTACTATTAATTGTATATGCATCGGTAAAGTACAAACCTATCAAAGAAAACAACTCCGCCGGCATTTTTTTTGAATATACCATTACATCGGGAAACATTCCTCTGTAATCCATAGTATCTCTAGGATGTGTCTTGATTACTACATCTTCTGCATTGTATTGATTAATTATACCTTGATATATCTCTCTCATCACTTCGTCACCCACACCTTGATTGAAAGGTTGTGCCAGTATAATCACCTTCTTTTCGCGAAGTTTTTCTATTTCCTCCTTATTAAAGCTGAACATATCAAGAATATAATCTTTATAATCACACGTTTCCCATAACTTCCTGATATCGACAAGTATAGCTTTTTCTTTGAGACAAGCAGGAATAGATCCCATAGCACCGGTAAGAACAACTTGTGAAGCATATTTAGAATTACCATACTCACCATAACACATGCTGGAGCCAAACAGCAATCTGTATAACCACTTGTGCTTCATCGTTGACGGTCTTACTAAAGCGCTTTCTATATAGTTTGCCAGACCATCTTCAATAACCACCATAGAGCGTTTGCGCAACAGAGCCGGAGTGTACCACAGGTGATCTTGACCAAAAATCGGGAGCGTACACAGGAAAGGCCATTTCATATAGGCTGTACATTTTAACCAAAAGCGGCATAATACTCTCAACACAAACGGCTGTGAGGTCATTTTCACATAAGAGAGAAATTCCTTATACTTGAGTTTACTCTGAAATTCAGACGAGAATGCATCTGATATAAAAAAGAAAGTCTTGTCAAATTGTTCCTTTCCATATACCAGCATATAAATGAGCATGGTATACGTTGAATCAACAAAACATACAGCTTTCAAATCTTTATATTTCTTCATCTTTATTCTTGTTTAGATTTATTATTCTATTCATATTGTGACGTAATCACCTCACGTATTTATTAATTAATCCTTTAGCTCTAAAAACCACCATCACCACCATAAGGGCTTTAAGGAAAACATAGAGCAGACAGGTATAGTAAAGGCTGTATCTGGTAAACAGCATTGACAGTCCTAAATGGAGAACAGAGCAACTGAATGTTATGAACATCAAATCCTTGGTTCTATCATAGTAGAAAAGATAGTTGGTATAAAGAAAATATATACACTGAAAATATCCGGAAATGCCTAATAAATAAAAATAAGGCAAGGAAGATGAATACTTGGGCAACAAAATAGGGATAATGACTGAACAACCTACAAAAACGATGACAGCCCCAATTGTATAAATAACAAAGATATCCCTTGTTTGGCGTTTCAGCCGCAACCACCTGTCATTCGCTTCCGAAGACAATATTTGATAGATTGACACAGAATTTGTCTGATTAAATGCCGCCCCAATCATATCTATGATATTCGAAAGATTGAGTGCAAAACTGAAGATTCCAACTTCGGCAAGGGTATAATAGTAATTGATGATATATCTGTCACCGCCTTGCTTAATCCAACTCGTAGCCAAGTGTGGAATTAAAGGAATGCCCCACATCAAGATAGGCTTTACCTGAAGCCACGAAAGTCCCTTGAAAATAAATAGGCGATAGCGAAAACACACATAAAAAGCTACAAGTCCATAGAGTACTCCGCAAGCAAGCTGTGCATAGATACGTCCCACCCATCCCTGCTTCAAAGCAACAACAAACAGCATAGTTACAGCGAAATTTACAACGGCAAAGCTGCAACTCACCAAACCAAAAGAAGTCAGTTTCTCACGGATGCGATAATAGTCGAGTACAATTTGAAAATAGCAGCTCATCACAGAAATAACTAATGCAAACCAAAGATAATGTATCGGCAATTCTAACACTTCCGCAACAAAAGTATTACCCAACAGAAGCAAAAAAGCGAAAAACGTAGCTACCGCAAAAGTGATTAGGAAGATGAGAGTATAGTCTTGCTTAAATTTCTTTTCATCCTTTTTAAAGAAAGAAATAGTTATGTAACCATGCGTTGAGAGAGAAACAACAAACCCCAAAAAAGAAATGATGGTGTTGAATAAGCTCAAAGTACCATAATCTGAAGGAGCAATATAATTGGCCAGAATAATCAGTAACAAAAAGCTTGCACCCTGATTAAAAAAAGAGAAAAAAGAGAACAAAGCTCCTTTAAGCAGAAGCTTGTTGCCTAATAAACAATTTAAAAACATTATTTTTATTCAGCAGCAGTGCTACGCAATCCTCTACACCTTTTCCACACTATCACCGGCAATATGCTCAGTGATACGGTAAGTATTATCGTCAGTGTAGCGCAGATGTATTTATTGCCCACAAAATCCAGCAACATTCCATGTGGAAAGAATGCGAAAACAAACATCTGAAGGAGAAAAATCTCGAAGGAATATTTCCCCATCAGACCTATAAACTCTTTTAGTTTAGTACTCAAACGATTATAACAGAATTTCAGAAAGAAAAGGAACAAAGAGGCTACATAGAAGTAGCATATCCAATGATATATCTTCCAGTCTGTCTGAAAAAATAAAGGTTCGAAATTAATTGAGGTATAAGCGAACATCAAAATAAACGCTATACTGACCACAGAAAGCAGCAATCTAATATTATCCAAGAGAATACCTTTCTCCACCCACATATATCCCAAATAAATCAAAAAGAAATACCGGAAAAATAAAAGCCTGTAAAGCATCTCAGGTATGTGGATATATATGCATACCAACTCCCAAAGGCAGCTTAACGCAATCATCAGCAAGCATATTTTACCCCCCCCTACAACTTTATTTAACAATTTGATTATCAATGCAATAATAGGCAACAACAACGCAAACTGTATGTATATCCACACATAGTAGGAACCAGGACCTATACCGCCACCAATAATAACAGTCTTCATCACCTGCAAAGGATCTCTTTGCAATACCACTACCAGCAAAAATACCTCAAAAAGCAGTAAGAGAAGAAAAGGCTTGAAAATCCTATTAAACAGCTTAACCAAATTAGGCATTTTCACAGCCTCGTCCACTCCATGCTTATAGGCATGAAAGACCTGTATCAATAGGAACAAAGGCACTGCTTGGTCTCCCCAAAGAGGAAACAAGATATATTCTGTGTGTGGCAGACAGTGTGCCAACACTACCAAGAAGATACAGACTCCTTTGAGATAATCTATGAAAGGGTCATATCCCTCCTTTTGTAATGTAATGGGTAGCATTCGTTTTATATTTGTAAGCACTCAATTTAAGGTATCCCCCTTAATTAAGGCACTTTTCAGTGCCCTAAACCGGTAAGTTCTCTCCTGCTTCCCTGAAGGGACATCAGGCATATCGCCAGATGCTTATGGAATATTATCACCGGGAAGAGTACCGTCAAAAACTGATAACCTTCGACCTGAACGAAAAGACGCTCAAAATCACTGCTACTAATACATACTTCTATTTAGGTCGATGACAGCAGCAAAGGTCGAAATCTTTAGAATAGAAAACAAAACGGCATTTTTGGACGCTTACTTTTATATCCAATTTATTGGCAATCTATTCAACAACACACTCATGCCGTTCGCCAAAGTTCTTTTTTTCCTATACACATAGGAAAATACTTCACAAGTAGTAGAGTAAGGAAGTAACTTACCACTATAATCAAAGGAAACTCAAAACACAACACAGCCGCCCAACTATTGGGGACTATGTGTAATACTTTGACTACGGGTATCTGTGCAAAAGGGAACATTGCCAAATGGACACCGAATATTACAATGGAATTTCTTCCAAAAAACAAAAAAGGCCTATCAAAAACCAAATACCGCCTACTCCTAAAGGATTGGGTTCAAGAGCATCTATTGGTATAACAGTAAAGAGTTTGGCAAGTCCTATAAATTTATCCAAAATAGAAAATTCAAATAGGCCTTCAAACAGATAGCGTACACACTGCATCAAAAGTTGCAAAGTTATTCCGAATAACCAAAAGAACACAAAGGGTACTAAAAGTGTATTCACTTTCTTGATAAAAAAGTCCTTAAAACAACTCCGTTGTCTGAAAAACAATCCGGATACCAAGAAAAAAGAGGTAATCGTAAAGGAGCATTTATAGCAACTCCAGTCAAATCGAAATGATAAAGTACCACCCAAAGTACTGAAAAACCTTTTATCGCATCTATGTAATCTATACGTTTTGTTGCCATTGAATTTAATATAAATTATTCCTTACATAAGCACAATATCTATAAAAATATTACATTTGGACGCCAACAATTAGCATCCCCAGCTGATATGCAAATTAAACCTTCTCTTACTCCCTCTTTCTCACCTTCAGCCATTCCTCCAGCCACTCATTCACCATCTGCCTGATTTCATCATCCTCCAAATCCATGGAGTAGTAATAAAAAAGTGACTGATAAGCACTTAATCTCACATCCAGCCCTTTTTTATTTTTCCATACGTAGTTGTACAAATATGGGCTTCTTTGGCAAGAGTATTAATATTCAAGTCTTTCTCTTTACGCCATTTCTCAAATAAAGCACCCAGTATAGGGTGGTCACTGTTTACATTCATCGTCGTCTTGTATTATGTTATCAGAATTAAAAAAGTACATGTTATTAAACGTTATTTTAGGTTTCTCACATTTAAAATATTTTCCATATACAGAAAATATTTAATGAGAAAAGAGCCCTAACTTCGCACAAAATCTTTAAAACAACAAAATGGAAAATCTATTCAAAATGTCACTTTTCATGCCGCCCATATCACCGATAAAAGACGAAAACACCGGAAAAACCGTAAAAAGTGCCACACTCACCCCATTCAGGACAATGAGCATTGACGAAGTACACCGTCTTATCACCTCCGACCAGAGACTTGCCGAACTGACACTCGCCATAAGAAATGCCGCAGCACAAGGAGACGAAATTACCGCACGATTCCTCAAACAACAGACACTACCCTACGTCACTCCCTGCGGCGTATTCACCCGACGACGGAGCGACTGCCTCACGGAACCCTCCGGCCTGGTTGTAGTCGACATCGACCACCTTGAATCCGCAGAAGAAACGGAAAACTTACGGCAACAACTGTTTGATGACCCCTATCTATGCCCTGCGCTGGTGTTCATCAGCCCCACCGGACGGGGCGTAAAAGCGTTTGTTCCCTGTCTTCACGGACAGAATCCTGCAGAAGGAATACAATGGGCCATGAACTACGTCCACTGCATGTATGACGCCGAAAACACACAACCCGGAAAAGGAGTGGACACTTCGGGGAAAGACCTCGTACGCGCCTGTTTCCTCTGCCATGACCCGAAAGCACTGCTCAGAAAAGTTGTGAACTTCGAATGATGAGTCATTGCAAATCACCGACTACAAATTACTAATTATAAATTACCCAATCCGATGGAACCACTATCTTCATTGCACCTTCTGGCCGAAGCAGTCAGAAATGCAGGAGCAGACATTGCTCCAACCTATCAAGAATATATACAACTGGCATTTGCCATTGCCACCGACTGCGGAGAAGCAGGACGGCATGATTTTTTAAGTGTGTGCAGCCTGTCGTCCA
>OGGP01001075.1_pt1 | contig 11591 bp, 11 predicted proteins | sample 1571261 | NCBI WGS metagenome assembly OGGP01 (sample SAMEA2581968, study PRJEB24529) | metagenome | biome: Human gut stool | place: China | collected 2011
CGTTGTAACGGGCACCTTTTCGAGGATTTTAGTATTTCTTAGTCGAGTCATTGTCCTGGTTTTGCTCAGGCGTTGTCTCAGTCTTCGGGGCATCCTTTTTATTATCCTCAGGATCCATGAAGATCTTTTTATCGGGATTATCCCGTGACCAGCTAATAAAACCGTAAATGATAATAAACGGTATTAGGATCCAATCAGCCAGAACGTTAAGCCAATCCTCGACCATGTTACATCTTAGCGGTGGTAAAACGTCACCAATTCCACTTCTTCGCTAGCACCTAAAAACACCGCGACTCGTTGGTGAAGGGCTTCGGGTTGAATATCGAGGATATTGTCGTGACCATTTGTAGCCTTGCCACCGGCTTGCTCAACAAGCCAGCTCATGGGGTTGGCTTCGTACATCAACCGAAGTTTGCCGGGTTTGCTGGGGTCTCGATTGTCTCGCGGATACATGAAAATGCCGCCGCGATGCAAAAGACGATGGACTCCACCGCGACTTGCCGGAGCCCAACGCATGTTGAAATCTTTGCCACGTGCGCCGTCCTTACCTTGAATCAACTCAGCCACATAAGTTTTCACCGGAGCTTCCCAGTGGCGCATATTCGAGCAATTGATAGCGAATTCTTTAGCAGACGGATCAATCGTCAAGCGTTCTGCCGTTTGGTAGAAGTTGCCAGAGCCACAATCAAGCGTAAAGAGTGTCGTTCCGTGGCAAAGAGTGAAAAACAACTGAGCTGGAGGGCCGTAGATGACGTAACCGGCGGCCAATTGACGGCGACCGCATTGCAAAAATTCTTCATCCTTAACGTCGCGGTGAGCACCGCCGGCGGAAAGAATAGAGAAAATCGTGCCGATGGAGACATTGATGTCGATATTGCTTGAGCCGTCCAACGGATCAAAGAGGACAAGGTAGGGACCAACGGGCAACTCTGCCGGTACCTGTAGGGCGTGATCCATTTCTTCACTGGCAACAGCGCTCACGAGGCCACTTTCAACACAAGCGCGGCTCATGATGTCATTGGCGATAATGTCAAGTTTCTTTTGAGTTTCGCCTTGCACATTTTCGCTACCGGCCGTGCCCAGGACGCCGGCTAACGCACCGCGGCTAACCATGAAGCTAATTTCTTTACAGGTATCCGCAATGTGTGAAATCAGGCTCGCAAGAGCAGGGTCTACACCATGCTCTTGTTGTACTTCGCGAAGATAGAGATCTAAGGTCTTTGCCATTCACAGTTCCTTATGTTACTGGCTTGCATTATTCAAAGATTTGCGAATCACTTCTCGCAAATCGGACGACAAATTCGGTTGAGAGTTTACATAAGAGAGTTGCTTGAACATTTCAAGCGAGCACTCCGGAGTAAACCGTCTCCAAGAATCCAGGCAACGGGCGAGTCGGCTGGAAACTTGAGGGTTGATTTTATCAAGTTTAAGTACTTGTGCCGCCCAGAATCGATATCCTGTTCCATTGGGGTTGTGGAATTCAGCCAAATTATTTTGGCAGAAGGCAAGCACCAAGGAATAAACGTTGTTGGGATTATTCGGGTTATAGCCCGGATAACGTTCCACCAAGTTTTGTACTACGTCAATAATGGGGCAGTCGTCCATCGGGATCGTGGCCGTGGCTTGAAGCGTAAACCACTTATCAATCAGCTGCTTCCAAGAGGTCAAATTTTGTGGGGGAAGCGCTGTTGACGATAATGCGCAGTGCATCGAGTCGTTCGGTAAGGTTCTTACTCGTTTCAAACAATTGACGGGCGCGAAGCAGTGACTTTGCATTCCCACCGGCAAGAAGCAATTCAAAGCAGAACGCTCTCAGAGCGCGCTTGCCGGCATCGACCGCATTGGGAGAGTAAGTCGGATTGGGTGCGTTGTCATCGAAAACTCGCATGATGGCATGTGAGAATTGACGACCGAGTTGTTCACGCAAAGAGCGAATCGCAGCGCGGATGGCTGCCGGATGAATCATCGGTTGAGTTTCTGCAACACGTACCTCGCTCGGCAATGTCATCGCGGCCACTTTAAAAGCCGGTGACAACGTACGATCGGTGAGCATCGATTCAAATGCATTGCGATAGTGAGGATTAATCACCATGCGAGTACCGCGTTCATAGTCGGCAATCATTTCGTTGATGCACAACAGTGACAAGGCTTCCATCGCTTGTGCACGGTTGAAAGGATCCGTGTCGGTTTGCGTTAAGAAGACGAGTTCTTCGGCCCGGTAGTCGTAATCAACGATAACCGGTGCAGAGAAATTACGATTTAAAGACGGAATCGGTTTTTCACGCACTCCCGTAAAGGTCCAAGACTGTTCTGACTCCGTGAGTTCAAGAACTCGAGAGGAGCCTTTGGCGGTCGTTTCCCCTTGCAGTTGCAACGCAATGGGATGGCCTTTGCTATTGAAGAGCGCCACTTCAAAGGGAATAAAGAAAGGTTCTTTTTTTTCTTGGTTGGGGGTGGCAGGACACGACTGTGCAAGGGTCAGCGTGTCCGTATTGTTTTTGTCATCATACTCTCCACTGACACGAACGTGAGGAGTGCCCGCTTGCGAGTACCAGCGTTTAAATTGCGAGAGATTTCGCATATTGGCATCGGCCATGGCATTTAAGAAATCTTCGCACGTAGCGGCTCTGCCGTCATGCTCCTTGATGTATTGATCAAGCCCGCGTTTAAAGCCTGCTTTGCCTAAGAGGGTTTGAAGCATTCGAATGACTTCAGCACCTTTTTCATACACGGTCATAGTGTAGAAATTGTTAATTTCTTCGTAAGACTCGGGACGAATGGGGTGAGCCATGGGGCCAGCATCTTCCGGGAATTGGCGCTCACGCAACAGACGGACGTCTTCGATTCGCTTGACGGCTTTTGCAGTAGCGTCGCCCAACATATCGGCTGCGAACTCTTGTTCGCGGAAAACCGTCAAACCTTCTTTGAGTGTTAATTGGAACCAGTCGCGGCAGGTGACGCGATTCCCGGTCCAGTTGTGGAAATATTCGTGTGCAATGACGCTTTCAATACGAGCGAAGTCCCGGTCGGTTGCCACTTGCGGCGTAGCAAGCACACAACGAGAATTGAAAATGTTCAATCCCTTATTTTCCATGGCGCCCATTGTGAAATCGTCAGTCGCAACGATCATGAAGCGCTCAAGGTCAAGCTCCAGCCCAAACCGTTGTTCATCCCAACTGATCGCTTTTTTGAGGCTTTCCATGGCAAATTCGGTCTTGTCGGCGTTGCGCGGCTCGACCCAAATTTGCAATAGCGCCTTTTTGCCATTTTTCAATTGGAACTTTTCTTCACGACACTTCAAATTACCCGCAACCAATGCAAAGAGGTAGCTCGGTTTGGGAAACGGATCGACCCAATGGGTGAAATGCCAATTGCCATCCAAGTCCCCTTCTTCGACTAAATTACCGTTGGACAACAGGACAGGGCAGACGGATTTCGGTGCATTGATTCGTACGGAGAATCGTGCCATCACATCGGGACGGTCCGGGAAGAATGTAATGCGACGGAACCCCTCGGCTTCGCACTGGGTCATAAAGTTGCCGTTACTGAGGTACAGCCCCATCAAGGAGGTGTTGGCTTGCGGATTAATGACCGTTTCAATTTCGAGCTTGACTTCTCGGTCAATACCACGCAACAAAATATCACCCTGAGGTAAAAGAGCATAGTCGGTGCGATCGAGTTCCTTGCCATCCATAGCAATGCGCACAAGTTGCAAATCGCGACCATTGAGCAAAAGATCATCGTTAATGCGATCTTCATTGGGACGAATATGCAAAACACTGAATACATGCGTCTGTTGCGGGTGCAAATCAAACTCTAAATCGACAGTATCAACCCAGTGGGAAGGCGGGATGTAATTTTTTCGGTAAATCGTTGTCGAAGCCATGCTAAAAACCTCAAACTTTGCGGGCAGTGTTAACCCAAACATTGTAAGCATTTGAGGGGGATTTTTCTCTGGGAAAGCGGTCTTTTTTCCTTTTTTAGAAAAGCAAAACGCCCGCATGGTGTTGCGGGCGTTGAAAGCTTGAAAAGGATCGCTCTTTAAGCGCGCTTGGCCAATTCAACAGCCTTGCCGATATAGGTCCCCGGCGTCAATTCTAATAAACGAGCTTTAGCTTCAGCCGGAATATCCAGTTGTTGCACGAAGTCGTGAATTGTTTCAGGCGTAATTCCTTTACCACGGGTGAGCGCCTTGAGTTGTTCGTAAGGATGCGGTACACCATAGCGGCGCATGACCGTTTGAATGGCTTCAGCGAGTACTTCCCAAGCGTGATCAAGGTCTTCGGCCAAGCGTTGTTCATTAAGTTGCAGTTTGCCCAAACCGCGGTTTAAAGCGTTATAGCCGACAAAGCAATAGCCGAAAGCAACGCCCAAGTTGCGCAACACTGTCGAGTCTGTCAAATCTCGTTGCCAACGGGAGATGGGGAGTTTTTGAGCCAAGTGGGTTAAAAGGGCATTGGCAATGCCAAGGTTGCCTTCGGAGTTTTCAAAATCGATCGGATTGACCTTATGCGGCATCGTTGAGGAACCAACTTCGCCTTCCTTGAGTTTTTGCTTATAAAAGCCCAAGGAGATATAGCCCCAAACGTCGCGGTCAAGATCCAACAGGATCGTATTGGCACGAACGACAGCGTCAAAGATTTGAGCCATGTAGTCGTGCGGTTCAATTTGGATCGTGTGGGTGTTAAAGGTCAAGCCTAAATGGTTTTCTACCACGTTGCGCGCAAAGGCCTCCCAGTCTTTTTCCGGATAGGCGATGAGGTGAGCATTGTAGTTGCCGACCGCCCCGTTCATTTTGGCCAGAATGACAACGGATTTAATGGAGTCGATGGCACGACGAAGACGCATGGCAACGTTGGCCCATTCTTTGCCGACCGTGGTGGGAGAGGCCGTTTGTCCATGAGTGCGTGAGAGCATCGGCACTTCCGCCCAACGATGGGCGTTATTGACGAGTTCGGCATAAATTTTTTCGAGATATTGGACAAGAGCTTCTCGGCCTTGACGCAACATCAAAGCGTGAGAGGTGTTGTTAATGTCTTCACTGGTGCAGCCGAAGTGAACAAATTCGCTCGCACGAGCCAATTCTTCATCATGCGAAACTTGTTCTTTAATCCAATACTCAACTGCCTTAACATCGTGATTGGTAGTTTTTTCAATGGCCTTGATTTCTTCGCAAGAAGTGACAGTGAAGTTTTTCACAAGGTCGCGCAAGAAAGTTTTGCCATGTTCGCTAATCGGAGCCAACTCGGGCAGTTGTGCTTCCGACAATGCAATTAACCATTCCACTTCGACTTGTACACGAGCACGCATAAAAGCCGATTCGGAGAAAATGTCACGCAAAATTTCGGTTTGCGAGGCATAACGACCGTCAAGCGGAGACAGTGCGGTTAAAGAGCTCAAAGCCATTTTGTAACGTCCTGAAAAAATGTAAAAAGATAACTAAGCCATTTTATCAGAAGCGTCCATGTTACAAGTGCTTTGACGAGGTTGTAACGGTATATGAAAAAGGTTTCCATAACAAACGCATACAGTTACCAAAGCCTTGTAGCCTTGAGTACTCGTACACTGACATCAACAAGCAGCAAGCAAAGTCTTTTACCACCCCTGACTGATCTCCAAGGTCAGGGGATTTTTTTAAGGAGTCCGTTATGAACAAAAAGATTTGGATTCTGAGTGCGATGACTGTGGTCGGTCTCATTCCATTGACCGCATCGGCCTGGCATGGCGGTTGGGATTACTACGATGCTCCGCGTCATCATCGTTATTACGAAGATTGTCCGATGCGTCATCACGCCGGCCCAGCTCCTCGCGGACCGCACGGTTATCACATGGGCTGGGATGGCCCCCAAGCTCGCACGTTTGGGATGACCGCTGAAGAAGCTCGAGGCTTTATGGCAGAAGTGGGCGGTGTCCTCAATATTGAAACGAAACAAAAAAGTGCTTGGGATGCATTGACCAAAGCCTATGAAGCATTAGCCACTCAACGTATGGATCGTCCTGATCGAGTTCAAGCCAGGGAGATGACGTCAGTTGAGCGTTTGCAAGCCCGAAATGCATTCATGCAAGCCCATGCTAAAGCGTTTGACGGATACGTAAAAGCGCGTGAACAATTCGAGAAAGTTGCCACGCCTGAGCAAGCCCAACGTTTGGACGAAATTATGGCAACAGGTGGCTTATATTTTGATCGCCCGAGAGCGCCGCGTGGACCACAAAGTCCTCGATAAATATCAACAATTGAGAAAACAGGTCGCACAGCGGCCTGTTTTTTCATCCAAGCCCCACAAATAAGGAAATTACACTAAATTGTGTATAATGAAGCGTCAATCTATGACGCTTAATAGTTAAAAAAATTTCGTTTTAGTCAGCAAAATTACTGAGTTTATCGAGCAATTCTAAGTGCGCTAAGCCTTATACTCAAGAAGTTAAAACGTAATTTTGTTGTTCAGTATTTTCATTGCTTTCAGCAGATTGGGCTAAAAATATGTTTGATCAATTCACCACGGATCCGTATCGCTTCGATGATGTCACCTCCTCTCCCGTGACTGCCGTTACACCTTCGCAGGAAGTATCGCGTTTAGGTAGATTGTTGCCTCAGAACGTCTATCTGGGCTGCGCTAGCTGGAACTTTCCGGGTTGGAAGGGCATTGTTTGGGGTGAGACAAGCGGAATCGAAGATTTAACGCGTCGTGGTTTAGCCTGCTACTGCAAGCATCCGATTTTAAGAGCAGTGGGCATTGACTGGTCGTTTTTTGGAACAATGAATGAAATGGCGTATGCCGGTATGGCCGCCCAGGTGGATGAAAAATTCCGCTTCCTGATCAAGGCTCCACAAAATGTCACCGATGCAGTCAAGCGTGATCCTAAAGGCCGTTTTAGAGCACTTAACCCAGAGTTCTTAGACTTACATGCCGCGATGCATGAATTTGTCTACCCGGTGATTAATGGTTTGGGTGAAAACGCCGGTCCTTTGGTCTTCCAACTTTCTCCTATCCCTCGTCCGCTTTTGCCCACGCAGGCTGAGTGCTACAGCTATATTGATCGTATTGCACAATTCTTCGCAGACTTGCCCAAGGAAGTTGAAGGGGAAAAGCCGGTTTATGCCATTGAAGTAAGAACGCTCTCCATTTATACGAAACGATTGCTTAACGCCTTGCGCCCAACCGGTGTTCGTTTGGTCATCGGAGTGCATCCTTCGATGCCGGATGTCATCCGTCAGACCGCGGCACTGAGATTTTTTGAAGATCCGGAAGCCGAAGGTGAAAACTGGACGATGAAGGGACCGTTGGTGGTGCGTTGGTCACTTAATCCCGTACAGCGTCACGGTGTCGCTAAGATGACGTACTCGCCTTTCAATCGCATTGTTCATCCCGATCCGGCAACCCGTGCAGGGCTTGTGCAACTGATTGATGTGGCTCAAAAGAGTGGACAAGCCGGCTTTGTGATTGCCAATAATAAGGCCGAAGGTTGCGCTCCCTTAACGATGATTGAATTGGCGAAGGACTTGGTCGCTAAATTCTCGTCGGAAAAAGATGCGCAAATGGACCCCCGTCAACTGTGAAGCTCATTGACATCTCACCTTTAGTATCTCAGACATCGCCCGTTTTTCCGGGCGATGTGCCATTGACAATCCAAACGACAGTTTCCGGTTGTGCACGAGTCAGCAGTTTTGAGATGAGTGCTCACTTAGGTGCGCATGTGGATGCGCCGTCGCACTTAGGGTCTCGAGGTGATATTGCAGATATCGATTTGACTCGTTTGGTCGGGGACTGTCAACTCATCTCGGTGCCAACGCGAGGCGCTATCAGTCGGGACATGCTTCCAGAGGTCAAATCCAAGCGAGTGCTGATTAAAACAGGTTTTGTACTCGGGACTGTTTGGCGCGATGATTTTGCGTATTTAACACCAGAGGCAACACAGTACCTTATTGAAGCCGGCGTTGAACTTATCGGTATCGATACACCCAGTATTGACAAGTCAGACGATGAGGCACTTAGATCACACATTTTGGCTATTGACGCTTCGGTATTGATCCTCGAAAATCTTTGCCTGACGGACGTAACACCGGGCTTTTATCAACTTATTGCTTTGCCCTTGAAAATTAGCGGCCTAGAAGCCTCGCCCTTGCGTGCTGTTTTGGTGTCCGAAAAGGAGAATGATTGTGTCTGAGTACTTTAGTAAAGATTGTCTGATCCGTTTTGCCCATTGTGATCCTGCCGGCATTGTTTTTCATCCTAATTTCTTCGTCCTTTTTAATGGACTGATTGAAGACTGGTTTCGTGAGGGGATGCAATTGCCGTGGGAAGACATGGCAAAGTCTGATGTATTGATTCCGGTGGTTAACGTCGGCTCAGATTTTTTTAAGCCGTTTCACATTGGAGATCGCGGTCAGATGCGACTTCATGTCAAGCGCATCGGAACAAGTTCTTTTACGGTGGAAATCAATTTCTACAAAGATGATCAATTACATGTACGTTGTCACGAGACAATGGTGTGCATCGATCGTCTGAATCGTCGATCGACACCGATTCCAGATTTCTTGCGTGAAAAATTGCAGTGTTATCTGATTGAAGATAATGCTTAATGTCATACGGGCAAGTTTTTAAAGGTCACGGCGGCTTTCCAGAGTCGCCGTGCGACATTTTGGCGTTCATCATTGAGATCGCTAACGAAAAATGTCGTGTTGCCTAATTGGGTTTCGTGATTAAGACTGTCAGTCTCTTTGAGCCGACGGGCAAGATGGCGCGCCACAGCAGGGCTTGAATCGTAAAGTGGTACGTTCGGTCCAACAATGTCCTCGATGGCTTGAGCGAGAAATGGGTAATGTGTGCAACCGAGCACCAGTGAGTCAATCCCGGCTTCAACCATGGGATCGATATAACGGTGTAGCAGTGCGCGGGTCTCATCGCTTGTAAAATCACCTTTTTCAACGCACTCCATTAAACCAGGGCACCCCTGAGAGAAAACCTTGGCATTTGCCGCAAAGCGCTGCAGTAAAAGTTGATATCGTTCAGAGTGCGCTGTTCTGTTTGTTGAAATCATCCCGATGATTTTATTTTTGGAGGCTTCAACTGCCGGTTTAATGGCCGGTTCAACACCCAAAACAATTTTGGCTGGATAGTGTTCTCTGAGAACGTCGATGGCTTCAGCGGTGGCAGTGTTGCAGGCAATAACCAGTGCTTTGGCGTTTTGTTCTTCAAACAAAAAGCGAGTGATGCGAAGGGCACGGTCGACGATGAAATCATGCGAGCGGTCGCCATAGGGGGCATTGCCGCAGTCGGCGACATAGCAGAAATTTTCTGCGGGCAGAGCCTTGCGTGCGGCGATCAAAGTCGATAGGCCGCCCCAGCCTGAATCGAAAAAGCCGACAGGATTATGCAACATCGCCAGAATCCTTTTTCAGATTGCGTTTGGTCGGCTTCCATGCGGTCAACAGCACGGCTCCGACAATCAGCGCGGCACCGGTGAGTTCTGAGAGCCCGAGCCGCTCGCAAGCCAACCGATAATGCCGGCAAACACCGGCTCGAGCGCATAAATGAGCGTCGCTCGGATGGCAGAGACATATTTTAGCGCCCAACCAATACCAAACTGCACGAAGCCGACAATGGCCGCTAACATCGATACGCATAGAATCAAACCTGGAGTTAGCTCCGTCGGTCGTACCGGTGTGTGAAAAAGTAATGTGATAAGTGCTAAAGCCGCCACCGTGACCAGTTGAGTAAAGCTCAACGGCAATGGTCTGCAGCCTTTGGCAAAGTGGCTGATCGTCAGAATTTCAGCAGCACAAATGGCAGCGCTGACAACCGTAATCCACTCGCCGGTTTGACCGGTAAAACTTACTGCAAATGGATTGGCAAAAAGTGTCATCCCAATAAAAGCCAGGATAACGGTGATAATCATGCTGGTAGAGGGGATAACTTTGAATACCAGCCATTGAAAAAGCGGCACAAAAGCCACATAAAGTCCAGAGAGAAATGCGGAGGTACTGCTAGGAATCGATTGAAGACCAATGGTCTGGAGAGTGTAAACGCCGAAAATGGCGCACCCGACAAAAAAGCCGGCTTTCCATTCATAGCGCGTGATTTGATCGACACGACCTTTAAGCAGGCAAAAAATAATGAATGAGGCCAATGCAAAACGCATTGCCACAATCACAATGGGATCGGCCCAACGAAGCGCAATTTGCAACGTCAGAAACGTCGAACCCCAAAAGAATGTGACAAGAACGAGCACAAGTTGTGCAACGATATTACGATCGGTCATGATGCAAGAGTCAGAACTTTTCGTCTTCTGCTAAATAGCGCCATTGACCGAGTGGAAGAGCTCCTAGTTTTACCGCTCCGATTCTGACGCGTTTCAAACGCAAAACCTTTAATCCGACCGCTTCGCACATTCTGCGAATTTGACGCTTTTTGCCCTCTTTGAGGATAAAGCGAAGCTCATCTTCGTTGAGCCAAGAGACTTTGGCTGGCATCAGAGGCTTACCATCGAGCACTAGCCCATGATTTAAAAGAGCGAGTTTCTCTTCAGACAATTGAGGGCGCGTGCCATCTCGAGACGCCACTCGTACGATGTATTCCTTTTCAATCTCGCTACTTTCTCCGATGATTGCTTTGGCAACACGACCGTTTTGCGTTAAGACGAGAAGTCCTACCGAGTCAATGTCCAACCGTCCGGCAGGCACGAGATGAAGCAGTTGAGCGGGGTTAAAACGCGTTCGACTGGGGTCAGCATGCCAATGATTGGCTTCTGTAATGAGAACTTTTGCAGGCTCATAACCGTCTTCTGCTTGTCCGCTGACGTACCCAATCGGCTTATTGAGCAAAATCGTAACTTGTCGGCTTTGTGTTGCGCGTGCTTTAGAGGAGATTTGTACTCGTTGACCGGGCAGAATCTTTTCGCCGATTTGAGCAACATGTCCATCGACTTTTACCCAACCTTTTTCAATCCAGGCATCGGCCTCGCGTCTGGAGGCGATGCCTTGTTCACTGAGATATTTGGATAAACGAATTGCAGAATCGGCCATGGTCAACTATGCGGCAGCACGGGTCAGACGGTCACGAACGGCTTCCCAAGCATCACCCTGTTGAGGCATTTCAACGATGATGAGCTCGGCACCGGCCTTGTCCAATTCATGCAATCGAGCGTAGAGGCAATGCATGTATTGTTGGGGCGAGTTTGGAGTGTCAAACCACTTTAAAACGTTCGCAGGAGTTGCTTCAATGGTTGTAGAGTCCGCCATAACGGCAAGCTTTTTGTCGCCGTAAGTTGCTAAGGCTTCGGGGACATTATCCACAAGGACAACCTTGGTGCTTGGAGCGTAGTGACTCTTTAAGGAGCCAGAAACTCGGGGCGAGTCTTGACCGCCATCGGGAACCGCACAACCTAAAGCGTCTTCGAGCATGCTGCGGGTAATGGCACCGTGGCGCAAAATTTCGGGTTTTTCCCCGCTTAAATTCACGATTGTGGATTCAACACCAACGTCACACTCCCCACCGTCCAAAATCAAATCAACCTTGCCTTTGGGCTTTTGTCCTAAATCATCCATGACATGTTGAGCAAAAGTGCGCGAGATGCGACCGAAAGTGTTTGCA
>OGGP01001087.1_pt1 | contig 11455 bp, 9 predicted proteins | sample 1571261 | NCBI WGS metagenome assembly OGGP01 (sample SAMEA2581968, study PRJEB24529) | metagenome | biome: Human gut stool | place: China | collected 2011
TAGTTTGCAGGTCCTTTATGCGCTCGATAATGATCGCGAACTCTTCGGCCAATGTTTGGTCAACTGCATGCTCTGTTGCATATGTTTGGCAGGTCAGCAAGGTATTTTCATCTTTTTGATGATCAGCAATTAATGTTTTGCGGTTGGCGAGGTCGCTGGCCTTTTGATTTTCAAACTTGGTCTTTTCCTTTTGAGTTGCATCAACCTTATTACGAGCCTCGGAGATCTTTACATCCAATGTTTTTACTTCGGAGAGTATCGGGCGCAACTGGCTTAAGTTGGATTCACTTTCTTTGACCGCTTGTTCTTGAGCGTTTTTCGCGTCTGATAGCTCTTTGACTGAGGCGATTTGCTGAGGCTCTTCTTGTTGATAGTTTTTGAGCTGTTTTTGATTTTCGCTCACTGACGTTCTTAATTGAACAAGTTTCCCATAAGTGTCGTCAAAGCTTGCGGCCTTCATGGCCCATTGTAAGCGTGATAAATCCTTTGCAAAGGCTTCTAGCGCCTGCTGTGCCTTAGCCTTTTGTTGAGTATAGGTGATCTTGTCTTGAGCGGCTTTCTCAAACTGCGTTTGCCACGTGATGTCCGCATTAATACGATTGAGCGTTTCTTTGGTGGCCTTTTGCTGAGTTTTTGCCTCCTGGAGCGCCTTTTCTTCAGAGGCTTTCTCCTTCTCGCTTAAAAAGGCGATAGCCTATTGCGAAATCTTTAATGCCTGTAACGCTTCGTCTTCGGCCTTGGCACGTTCGAAAACCGTTTGAGAGATTTGAGAATAAATTCCCGTGCCGGTAATTTGCTCTAACATCGGAGCCCGCTCATCGGCGCTAGCTTTTAAAAATTTGGCAAAGTCACCTTGAGCTAAAAGCATGGAACGGGTAAAACGGTCAAAGTCCATTCCGGTGAGCTCTTCGATAACGTCTTTGGTTTCTCTGAGGCGGGAAGCCAATACTTTGCCGGAGTCGACGTCAGCGATTTCATGTTTGGCCGATTGAAGAGCTCCGTCGGCTTTGCCTCTTGCGCGCCTTTGCGACCAATGTGCGCGGTATCGACCTTGTGTGGTTTTAAACGTGACTTCAGCAAAGCATTCGCCCGTTAGTCGACTCATAATATCGTTCGTACTCGTACTGATCGTCTCAAGCCGAGGCGTTCTGCCATATAACGCTAAGCAGATCGCATCCAAAATCGTGCTTTTGCCAGCCCCCGTGGGCCCTGTAATCGTAAAAATGCCTTCTTGTGAGTAGGTCGGATGTGTAAAGTCAATTGACCAGTTGCCTTGTAAAGAATTTAAATTCTGAAAACGTACACTCTCAATTCTCATCCCTTATTCTCCTTTTACTGCATCGGCTTTTTCTTCGGATTGTGAGAGAACTTCATCGACTACCTCACGATATTTGGCTCGAAGCTCATCACGATCAGTCTCAGGGACAGCTTTTTGTGTAAGACATTTTTCAAACACATCAAATAAGTCATCGAGGGACTTTTGTGTGGCGCCTTCTTTCATCACTTCTCGAATCAGTCGTTTATTCTGTATGCGTAAAAGTTCTACTGCACTACCTTTGACAACACTTTGCACAAGTTCCAAGAGATTGGGAATGATTTCTTCGCCGTCATAGACGACTTCTGCCCAAATAGAGGTCTTTTGCGCAACCAAGGCTTTCAGTTCTTGAAGAATCGCCTCTCGATTGCCTTTGACTAGGCAAAGCTTTTGAAAAACAGGAACAGGGATTAATTCGACATTGATGTCTGAATCGGTTACGTCTAACTCAACCACACTTTTTTCAAATCGTGCCTCATCAAAATTCATGGCCACTGGTGACCCGCTATAGCGCACCGTGTCTTTGCCGCCTAACTTCTGCGGCATGTGTAAGTGCCCCAAGGCAAAGTAGTCAAAGGCCGGAAAGCGGTCTAAAGGCAATTGTCCCAATGTCCCTACATAAAGGTCACGCTCATCGTTATTTTTGTAGGTGCTTGATCCCCGAATAAAAAGATGGCCCATGCCGATTACGGGAATTGGTTGATCGGCAGTCTTTGTTTTTTCTTTGGCAATCTGAAAGACTTTGTCATAGTGTGCAAAGACCGCATCGGCAAGTTTTACTTCCTTGTCTTCAACAGATTCGCCCGCTTGCACACTGCGAATGTCCCGATCTCGTAGATAAGGCACTGCGCACACGACTGCTGCCGGACTGCCTGATTGGCCGGTAAGAACAACAACCTCGTCTTCTACATTCTCGTCATTGATGCCTCCCCCGACCTGTCCGTTACCAGATTTCAACAATGATTTGGGAGCGGTTAATAACATTGGCGAATCGTGGTTGCCGGCCGTCACCACGATGTGTCGACAACCGGCTGCTAATGCTTCTTTTAAAAAGTCGTAGTAAAGTGTCTGAGAGGAGGGGGATGGTGTGGTGGTGTTAAAAACATCGCCGGCAATTAAAAGTGCCTCAATCTTTCTTTGGGCGATAGTCTTAACGAGCCAATCTAGAAAACATTTAAACTCGTCATGACGTCGTTGCTGATAGAGCATCTTGCCTAAGTGCCAGTCGGAGGTGTGAAGGATTTTCATGGTATTCAGTGTGTTCTGATATCGATGGTTTTCAGTCTACAACATTCACCTCTTGAAAACTTGGGAGAAAATTTCTTTAATTCAAAATGGCGATGGGATGCATCATAAATTGACGCATGGTTAATCAGATGAATAAGAGAAAATATGTTAGGTATGAGTTCTTTTGTAAGTGCGTGTGACGTTCATCGGGCTGGCGTTTCCAAGACCTTTTTTCTGCATTACAATTGAGCCCCGAGAAAAACACTTCGGCAGCATGAATTTTACTTCATGCGCTACGATTGACCTTTAAGAGATAAAAACTATGCCTACTCAACCCTCCCGTACGTTAGAGACGTTTGACAATCCGCATCCTGATCATGACTACTGGGTGCATATGGAAATCCCGGAATTTACTTGCTTGTGTCCGCTCACGGGGCAGCCTGACTTTGCAACGCTTGTTCTTGACTATATTCCGGATGAAAAGAATTTGGAATTAAAAGCCTTAAAGCTTTACATGTGGTCTTATCGCCAAGAAGGTGCATTCCACGAAGATATTACCAACCGCATCATGAAGGATATGGTCAAAGCTATTAATCCGCGTTATTTGCGATTAAAAGGTAAGTGGTGGGTTCGAGGCGGCATCTATACGACCGTTGTGTGTGAACATCGTAAAGAAGGTTGGTCGCCGGCACCGCGAGTGGATGTCCCGGTCTATGAAAGTAACTCGCCAATGCGAGGTTAATGTCGCATTTCGTTAAGATAAGTACCCCAAGATGAACTCTTGGGGTATTTTTTTAGGTTTTTCATACCATGAAAACATCGCTCCCAAGATTGCTTTGCAGTCGGATATTACAGCCTGATTTTGAGTGAAATTTCGACAACATTAACTTTTTTAATAATCATTGAGAACTCGCAAAATCGCCCCTCATAATTCACACTGGTATTCGTGTTTTCGAAATGAGGTCCATTATGCGAATCGAGAAAGATGCATTAGGAACACTGCCGGTTCCTGATGACGCCTATTACGGTATTCAGACGGTTCGATGCTGTCACAATCACAACGTCACCGACCATACATTTAACGAGTTGCCCGAGGTACTTCGGGCACTGGCCGAAATCAAAAAAGCGTGTGCGATCACAAATGCTCAAATTGGAGCATTGGATGCAAAAAAAGCACAGGCCATTATCGAAGCTTGTGATGAGGTTATCGCCGGTCAATTAGCAGACCAGTTTCCGATTAATGTTTGGAGAAGTCACGGTACGGGCGCCAACATGAATATGAATGAGGTGCTCGCTAATCGTGCAAACGAAATCTTGACCGGTCATAAGGGATATGACGCTGTTCACCCCAATACACATGTCAATATGTGTCAATCCTCCAATGATGTTTATCCGACCGTGCAATCCATTGTGCTTTATCGTTTGATCGGCGATGTGCTTGAAAGTGTTCAATTACTGGAAAATGCATTAGGACAGAAGGCACTGGAATTTAAAGATATCGTCCGTTTAGGGAGAACTTGTTTACAAGATGCCGTTCCCAATACCTTTGGTCAGGTCTTTGGTGGCTGGCAACACATGATTCATCGTAATCGGCTAAAACTTCAAGCATATCGTTGTGATTTCCAAAGTGTCGTGTTGGGCTCAACAGTGTTAGGAACCGGTATGGGACAAATGCCGGGGTATTCAGATTACATCATGGGAAATCTTTCCCGGGTTGTAGGATTTGAGGTTCATTGGCCGGTTTGGACCGATGAGGTGATTGCTGATAGCGCTGCTTTTGACGGTATGCAAAATTGCGATCACAGCATGATTTTAGGAGGGTATCTTAAAGCCATTGCTTGTGCATGTGCCAAAATTGCTTCGGATTTATGCATCCTATCTTCTGGTCCAAGGGCCGGTTTTCAAGAACTCAGCATTCCTGTTGTCATGCCACAGTCTCAAGGTTATGCGACGAATTATCCTCATATTCCTGAGATGATGATCCAAATCATGCATCAGGCAGTGATGGCCGATCATGTGGCAACGCTGACCATTAATGAAAATGACAGCGATGAGGCGATCACGGACGGAGCCGCCTTCATGGCTATTTTGCAAACTTTGCAGTCGATGGCAACGGGCATTCGCATCTTTACAGAGCACTGTATTAAAGGCATTCGTATCAATGTGGATAAGGTTCACAACAATGCGGAAATGTCCACCTCTTTGGCAACGATGGTCAGCGCCTTATTCGGTTATCAAATCGGTACCCAAATTGCTCACAAGGCCTGGAACGAAGGTATTTCTTGTAAGCAGGCTGCTTTGGAAGACGGGCTTTTAAAACCCGAAGTCGCCGATGAGCTTTTTGATCTGAAAAAGTTAACCGACCGCAAGGCAATGGTTGAGATGTTCAGTAAGTATGGGCAATTGCGTCACATTGACTAATGGGAAATCAGAAGGAGAAAAACGATGACAGAGATGAAAACCCAAGCATTGGATATGCGCTTACTTGCAACATCATTTAGAGTGACTTATGCCGATATGCCTTTACTGATTAAGGCCCTGGCAGTGGTTCATGAGGCTTATGTTGCCGCAGCTGTAGAGGCAAAACTTATTGCTGAGGACGAAGCTGAGGTGGCAACCGCTTTCTCTCAGGCAATAAAAGATGATTGTTATCACGAGTTTTTCAAAGTGGGCGTTTATGCCGGCATAAAAGCTACTTTGTTAGCTTGCTTTGATAATGCGTTTGAGCACTATGCTAAAAAACACCTTTGTGCTGATAAGGCTGATCATTTATGTCAAACAATGACAGCTTGTGCCGGTGTCAATGCTCGTGTACGTACGGCTTGTCATTTGGCTTACCGAGAAAGTTTGGAAAAGGTTATCGCTTCGTGTGAACACTTCTACAGTGTTTTATCTGCAAAAGCGTGTAAATTCCAAGATGTTGTTAAACCCGCTCGTGTCGGCTTGCAAGATCATTTACCGATTACACTGGCCGACGAATTCAGAGGCTATGCTTGTGCCTTATTACGGTTAACTTCCCGGTTAAAAGAGGATAGGGATCGCTTTAATGTAGCCGCTTTCGGTCTCAATGACGTCGGTTTACCTGATGGTAATGACGCATTGGCGAATTTGGCATTGTCTCATTTATCACGTTTGACATCCCAAGCAATGCTCTTACCTTCTGAGCCATTTGATGTCTTTGTTGCGGGCGATACAGAGCTGATTGCTCATGCAAAGATTCAAGCGCTCTCTAATTTGATGTGGCGTATTGCTAGGGATCTTCGTATTTTGTGCAGCGGTCCTCGTGGTGGAATTCAGGAGATTACACTGCCGGCAGTGGCGCCTGGCTCTTCTATCATGCCAGGTAAATTAAATCCAGTGATTGCTGAAATGGTTTTTTCAACTGTTGATCAGGTCGATGCTAATCATGCAGCGCTTGTATTGGCACAAAAGTCGGGTTGGTTAGAAGGCGGCTCAGCTGCTGTCATGCCGATTAAGTGTTTCATGGACAGTGCGGATTTGCTCTCGCGAACCATGGATTCATTTGCCAATCTATGCATTAAAGGGATTGAAGCCAATGTTGATCATTGTGCGGATTTAGCCGAGCAAAGTCTTTTGTGTGCGAAATATATTGAACAGCAGTGCGGCAAAGACGCAGCTGGGAAAGTATTTGATGCGGCGCTTGCGAAAGGTGGTTCCGTTAAGCAAGCGGCGTTACTTCTTAAAGATCAATTGCCGGGATTGGACTTTGAGATTTTTGGGCATCTTTTTAAAGGACTGTAGAAGATCAATGTAATTTTCCGTTTATAGGGAAATTAGCCGGACGTTAACCAACGCCTGGCTGATGGCGCTTCATTATGTCAAATACGATTAAAGGCTCGCTATTGGTGCTGGCGAGCGCATTATGCTTTAGCATCAGTGGGACACTTCAGGCTATTGCTCCGGAGGGAGTGACGCCATTTGTTGTTACTGAAGTTCGCATGCTTGTTGGGGCTGCATTTTTAATTCTTTTTTGTCTAATAACAGGAAAGTTTCCGAAGTCTTTGTCTAAGTTGCCGCTCAAAGAGCTTATTTTTTGTGCAGTCATGCTCTTGATCGGGCAATTGTGCTTTTTCACGGGCATGTTTTATGTTGGGGTATCCAGCGGGGCAGTTATTTCTATCGGTAGCGCACCGCTTTGGGCTGCCGTGATTGGCAAGATTTTTTTTAAGCGATCGCCCAAAATAGATTGGTACATTGCGACTATGTTGGCAATTGCCGGGATTGTATTGATTAATGGGTTGGAGCTCGATTTTAATCGGCTCTTTTTTATCTTATTATTGCTGATGGATGGTTTAACTTATGCTGCCTATATCAGTGTCAGTCCCAAGTTAGTTGAAAAACTTGGTGCAGAAGCCTCCATTATGGCTGTCCTGACACTTATTGCACTGATTCTCTTACCGGTGCTATTTATTTTCCCAATTGAGTGGACCTTAACTTCTCGTGGCTTATTAATTTGCTTGGGGTTAGGGATTTTCACGGCGGGGATGGCTTTTACATTATTGACGGCCGGTACAAAATATATCAGTCCTTCGGTAGCTTCGACATTGTGTTTGGCTGAGCCGATGGGGGCCGCTTGTTGGGGAATTTTTCTTCTCGGAGAAGATTCTAGTGCCTCAACCTTGTGTGGTATCGGCATGATTTTTGCTTCTATTATCGTGCTGCTTATCGGTGAAAGATATAGAGAAAAACACGTTTGATAAGTAGGGCTGATTATTACAAAATCAACGGGCGCTTGGTATTGAAACAAGCGCCCGTTGAGTATTTACAGTTCAATGAGGACCTTTAACCTTGTTGGGCTTTAAGTAATCCCTTCTTTTCACGTTCTTTCATGATGTAGCCCATGAAGGCCAGCATGGTCATAGCTCCCAAACGAGCAGTAATGCCGGTCGGGTTTAGACCGCCGGGGGACGGGGATCCGACACCGGGTGCCGTATTCATGTCGTAGTTATCAATATCGATGGTTACGAAGTAATTCTTCGCTTGGGGAATCATCTTAATGACTTCAGCAGAACCTAAATCAAGCGCCTTACGAGCAGGAATGACGACAGAACCGTAGTCATAGGCTGCTTGGAAGTCTTCACGGGTATTGCTACCTAAACCACGCATGCCAATCTGGCACATTTTTGTAAAGTGAGGCATTTCAGAGATCAGACGCATGGGAGTGCCGTTGGTGTAGGGCCGAAGACCAAAATCCAGGTGAGCATCAAATTGGACGACACAAAGATCGTCGTACATGTCCAAGGCACGAGCCGTCGGATAGGTCACGGCATGGTCACCGCCCATCATGACAGGGATTGCACCTTTGGAAATAATCTTACGAACGCATTCTGTGATATTGTCGAAAGTTTCTTGAAAGTCCATCGGATGTATATCAACGTCACCAGCATCGACGATTTTCACTGGATCGGCAAGATATTGTTCTAATCGTTCTGGATCCCAAAAACCGGCACCGCCTCGTGCATAGTGACAAGAGACCTCGCGGATACGACGAGGTCCAAATTTGGACCCCGTTAGATAGGGGGTGCTCATATCGTACGGGATTCCCATGACGCACATATCGGCATCGAGTTCATCGAGATTGGTACAGATCGGATATTTGGCAAAACTGGCAATACCCGTAATCGGTAAATTATGGATTTTTTTCGGCATAGTCCTAACTCCATGAATCTAAGGATAGTTGTCGTTATTTCGACATGAGTTGATGTTAGGAAAGTGTCGAGAAAGGATAAAGCTTGATTAGAAGTTGCCGTTAGCAATGATAAGTTAAACTAATGATAAACGCCCCTGCCAAAATGATTTGCAGGGGCGTTTATCTATCTACTCAAAAATCGACTAGGCGATAGCTGCACTTACGGCAGCTTCCAGGCGATCCTTGGCTTGGTTAACGGCAGCGACGCGTTGCGCCAACTCTTCATTATCTTTATTTAATTTAGCTTGACGTCGGGCCAATTGACGGGAGACTTCTTCTTCGGCTGTACCACCCAAGACTTTCTTGGAATGCGCATTTAAAACCGGATCAAGTGCTGTTTGAATGTCGGCATCGGTCATCGAAGTTGTCTTATTGAAAAGTTTCATAAAGATTTCGTTAACGACGTCAGTGCCGATTTCATTGGCCTTCTTGTTGTGGGTGATCATGTAATCGACAACCAAGGCAACGATTTCATGAGCTGCACGGAAGGAAATACCGTCATGGCGCACGAGATAGTTGGCCAATTCAGTCACGGTACAGAAATTGCCGCGAGCAGTTTGTACCATACGGTCTTTATGTAACGTGATGCCCTTGACAGTAGCACTTAAGAGTTCAATACAGGCCTGCATTTCTTTAAGTGCAGTCCACAAGAAGTAAGTCGATTCACCGTTGACATCTTGATTGTGTGTGTACGGGGTGTTCTTCATGCCGTTAAAGGCCGAGATAAAGAATCCTTCAATGTGAGCACACTTGCCTTTAATGTGCTCCAATGTCCACGGATTTTTCTTTTGAGGCATGATGGAGGAGCAGACCGCAGCGCTGTCATCAACTTCAACGTAGCCGTAATCCGGGGTAGCCCAAATATAGAGATCAAAGCAGAAACGACTGAAGGTATTTGCAGCCAGTGACAACGCAGCTAAGAGTTCGCTCGCGTAGTCGCGGCTGGCGACACAATCAATGGAGTTGTCGAGCGGTTCATCAAAGCCTAAGAGGTCGGCTGTCATTTCTCGATCAATATTAAAGGTCGTCGAGCCCATTGAGCCTCCACCTAATGGGCAGAGATTTAATGTTTCATACACAGAGCTGATGCGACGATAGTCTCGTTCTAACGCAGCTAGCACGGCAGAGCAGTAATGAGCAAAAGTGATCGGCTCAGACGGCTGCAAATGCGTGTAACCGGACATGACAGCATCTTTATTTTTTTCTGCCACATCAATAACAACTTGACGCATTTCATTGAAAAGTTGGCAGATTTTAAAATAGAAACGACGAGTGGAGAGTCGGGTAATGGTCGCAAGTAAATCGTTTCTTGAGCGGGCCGTATGTTGTTGACCGCCGATTTCAAGGCTAGTGTGTTCGATAAGGTAGTGCTCAAGGTTAAAATAAAGGTCTTCTCGACTCGGGTCAATAGCAAAGGTTGGTTTATCGCCCATCTTTGCCATCTCGTCAGTAACTTTTAAAATCGCCTTAGCCACTTCTGTTTTAATAATGCTTTGTTTTTCTAGCATCAAAACATGGGCTTTATTGATATCGAGATAACACTGATAGGCATGATCAAGATCACTCTCAATACCGGGTTGGATAATCCAACGAACAACTTCCGGAGCCGGAGCCCCTTTAATTTTTCCACGACGATTTTCAAGTTCAGACATGATGAGTCTCCATTGGTTTAAAGACAAAACAGGGGTGTCCTAAAACACACAGTCATTCAGACACCCGACTGCAGTGCTTTTAGCCTAACAATCCTCTCTTGCTGTCTCTAGCTCTATTACGGAAAGCGATAAAGATGTATTAGTTTTAATCATAGTATTACCTAATATCGTTGACTATGAGTTTAATACTAGGCTGTTTCTTTGTGCCGATTTTGTCGAGGTTCATATGCTTATCGGTGTAAGTTTTGGTCTGGCTGCCTGCGCTCTTTGGGGAATGACGTATCTTTTGCCGGTTCTCTTACCGGACTATGATGCGATGTATATTGCAATTTCCCGTGCATTTGTCATGGGGGCGGTTTCATTTGTACTCATTGTTTTATTTTTTGATAAGTTTCGAGCATTAACAAAAGCCGACTGGCTCTTTGCTTCTAAAATTACATTAATAGGGAACCTAATACAGTGTTGGTTTTTAATGCTTTCAGTCGAATATGCGGGGGTTCCGGTTGCTGGGATTTGTTTTGGTGCGGTGCCAGTGTTAGTGGCATTAATTTCTAACGAACGAGCCCGTCGTCAGGGTAAACCTTTTGTGAAATACAAAAAATTGGCATTACCTTTGTTGTGTATTTTTGTTGGTTTTGTTATGGTCAATGCCACTGAATTGGAAGAGTTTATGGCAGCCGGCGGGGCCAGCTCTTCGACATTTTTCTTAGGTCTGTTGTGCGGGATTATTTCGACGCTCATGTGGACTTGGTATCCAATTCGCAATGCTGATTGGCTTCTAGCTCATCCACAGGTCAGTCCCACCGTGTGGACATGTGCTCAATGTCTGCTACTTTTCCCTATTGCTGCCTTCGTTTACCTTATCGTTTGGTATTGTGATCCCAGTCCTGTGATGAGTTCCCCTTTGGGACCGACGCCTATTCGTTATTTGGGCCTGATGGTCTTTGCGGGGGTATGCTGTTCTTGGTTGGCAACGGCGCTTTGGAATATGTGCAGTGCGAAATTACCTACTGCATTGGTAGGGCAGTTGCTAGTATTTGAAACCATTTTCTCTGTACTTTATGGGCATATTCATCGTATGCAATGGCCAACGATGCTCTTGACTATTGGTTTTTTGCTTTTGCTTGCAGGAATCTCCTATGCGTTGAAAATTTTTGGTGATTTAGAAAAGGAAAGTGAAAACAAAATCCCGACAAGTTAATCACACTTATAGAAAAATAAGTTACGTTTATAGTACTCGGTAAGTTCTCTTCGTCTCAGTATGATTAGACGTCATATTGTTTTTTTTTGAGGAGAATGCCATGACTGATAAAGCAGAAGTCGATTTATCGAGCCTGAGGATTTTCCTCGAAGTCAGTCAAGACTGTAGCATGAGCGCGGCGGCTAAACGGTTGGGGATTACTCAACCGGCCATTTCTTTAGCCATTCACCGATTGGAAGAAAGTCTGGGTATTGTTTTGTTTGACAGGACTTCTCGCCCGATTGTATTAACATCAGCAGGTCGTCTGCTACAGGCTCGCAGTGCTGAAATTATTGAGACCATCCAACACT
>OGGP01001091.1_pt1 | contig 11425 bp, 8 predicted proteins | sample 1571261 | NCBI WGS metagenome assembly OGGP01 (sample SAMEA2581968, study PRJEB24529) | metagenome | biome: Human gut stool | place: China | collected 2011
GTGTCTGGGCTTTCAGGATTTCAGCCAGTTGGTGCGTGACTATGGCGATAAAGAGGCGAAAGTGGTGATGAACACCGTCGGCAATATCTTCTCCGGGCAGGTGGTGGGTGAAACCGCCAAGACGCTATCCGAACGGTTTGGAAAGGTGTTGCAGAAACGGCAGTCCATATCCATCAATAGGCAGGACGTTTCCACCTCTATCAATACGCAGATGGACGCGCTTATCCCGCCGAGCAAGATTTCCGGATTGACGCAGGGAATGTTTGTCGGTTCGGTGTCCGACAACTTCAACGAGCGCATCGAACAGAAGATTTTTCACTGCGAGATTGTCGTGGATGCCGAGAAGGTGAAGCGCGAGGAAAAAGCCTACAAGAAGATACCAGTCATCACCGACTTCACTGACGAGGACGGCAACGACCGCATGAAGGAAACGGTACAGGAGAATTACAGGCGCATCAAGGAGGAAGTCAAGCAGATTGTTCAGGAGGAACTGGAGCGGATTGCCAACGATGAAAACCTGAAACACCTGTTGCAGCAGAAATAGCCGGATGAAAAATCCGTAACTCAACAGCAATGTGGGTTACGGATTTTTCTTTATCAGTTTCCAGTTTTCAATTCATATATAAGGTGTGGCATTTCTTTTTCGTTGTATATGACGGTATGACTGCCGCACAGGGTCATTCCCAGCCGTTCCGCCACCCGGATGGATGCCCCGTTTTCCGGTCGGATGCTGCAACAAACGGTTTTCTGTGCCAGCTCCCCAAAGGCGTATTCCAGACAAGCACGGGCGGCTTCTGTACCGTAACCGTTATGCCAATATGCGTTATCAAGTATATATCCAAGCTCGACAGCCTCATTTCCGTTTATGGTACTTTTCATCAGGCCGGCTTGCCCTATCAACGTACCGTTTTCTTTCAGTATGACGGCAAAATATCCAAATCCGTCCTTGCGGTATCGGGTGAGTTGCCTGTTTATCCACTTGCGCACATCCTTTTTGGTAAAGCCGTGTTCCCAAGCGTACATGACTTCCGGCTTTCCCATTATGGCAAGGAGCGCATCTATATCTTTCCGGGTTATCTTGCGGATAAGCAGTCGTTCCGTTTCCATGACGACCAGCGATGCGGAATAGGTCTTTATCTCGAAACCCTCCTCTTCCCATTCCTTCACAAGGCTGTTTATTGTTTCTTCCACCAGACTGTCATAAGCGACATCGGGAATGACCTTTATGAAAAAGGTGTCACGAGTTTCTTTAAGGACCCATTCGTTGATGTTTTTCAGTTCCTTACCTTCGGGAATGTAATCCTTGTGTATCATGAACTCATTGATGTTGTCCGCCAGCAGTTCCTCCAGTTGATAGCGGATGTCATCCTCCAATTCGGCGAAAGGAACGGTTGCCTCTTCGCAAGTTCCAGCAAATGGAGCGTTCTCTTCAAAATCTTCATCCGGTGCGTGATTGTCCCGTTTCATGTCCAGCATATCCTGCGCGAACCGCCCGGATTCTTTGTCCTTGTACTTCGAGGCATATTTTTCCAGCAGTTCCCAGTCATGACGGGTCATAGGGTATTTGAAAGCGGCACGTTCCACTTCATTGCAGCGTATCATGTCCGTTTTCACCTCTTCGGGGAGCGACTGGCATTTCTTGCAGATATGCCGTGCGTGTCCCTTGCCGCTGAACTTCTCGTTGGCTTTGTACTCGCCGCAAATCCGGCAGTAATGCCCCTGCTGTTTCTTCTTTTTTGCCATGCCTATTGCTGTTTCAACAATTCCAAGCCTTTTTCCGTAAGGCGGTATTTCTGTTTCGGATGGCTCGGTTGTTCCGGATACAATGGAATAATATACCCTTCATTCAATGCCGGATGCAGGTAGTTTGTTCTGAATGTCGGACGATGGTTCAACTCCAATGCCTCCATTATTTCTTTTACGGACAACTCACGTTCATTCAATACTTTCACCAATGCAAATACTTGGTCGGTGCTTGGTCGGTGCTTGGTCGGTGCTTGGTCGGTACTTGGTCGGTTCGACACCTCACATCTGAATATCAGCGTTACACTGTCTGCCCATATCTTGTATTCCGGTTCAGGTAATCCGGCTTTGCGGCATTCGGACATCATCAGTCCGATGCCGCGTCCCCAGCTTTCCAAAACCTTTCGTTTGTACAGGACATTTGCCAATAATGGATTTTGTGGTTTCGATTCATGCTCTGACTTCATTTTCTCTGCATCCCAGTTGGGTGGAAATGTTCCGGAGTTTTCAATTTCTACGCGGTCATCATAAATGGCAATGCCCACTGAACCACCGGCTTCTTTGTACGACCTGTGTGTAAGACTGTTCACGACCCCTTCTCTTATTGCCTTATACGGAATGGTCAAATGTTCCTCCCGTTCCAAAGTGTCTGTTGTACCGGATAAGGAAAGGTGCTTGAATATAAATGCCATCGCTACGTTGAGCAATTGGAAAAAATTGCCATGAATGCGCTGGCTGTCCATGAAAACAGTCTTGTCCGTGCCTTTGAAGCGCGCTAACCGAAGCAGGCATTGGGGATATTCCATACGCTCGTGTTTTCCAAACAGCACGGCTGCCGCATTGTTCAACACCCCGTTTTTCTGTAATCCGAACTTTTCCAATATGACAGGGACATCAGTACCTGTATCCTCCGGCAGACGACCGCATTCTATACCTAACCTTACGGTCTTCAACACCTCATTGACATCCAAGTCCTGCAAAGTCAGGTCTCTGTTTTCTAAAAGTTCCCAGCGGTATTGGTTGCCGTCACGTTGCAACAGCAAGTCATTATATGTAGCCTGCGGCATCGTCGTGGTTGCACTTTCCACCCGCATATATGGTCTTCCTTTATAAGAGAACGGACGATTGTTCTTTGAATTTTCAACGCGAAAAGCAATTACCTTCTTCTCACTGTTTGGTATCGGAGCATAGGATATTTGTACCGCAGCCACCGGTTCCAGACGATTGATGGCATCGGCTATGTCCCGCTTTGTTTTGTCGCTCACTTCCTGACCGATGATTTTTCCCTTGTCATTCACGCCGAACAATACCGTTCCGCCTTCTCCGTTCAGAAAGGCGCAAAGCGTTTCCATGCCACGCTCCAACTGACCGGTGGTTTCCTTGAACTCCACCCGTCCGCTTTCCTTCTCGGCTATAAGTACCTCTACTATATTTAGATTGTCAATGCCCATATTCATATCAATAACAATATGCAAAGGTAACGTTTTTGCCTGACATTCGGGGCTATAACTCCGATAAAGTGTTGGTATTATACAAATCAAAGGATAGCATATCACCATCCCTTGATTCATATATGACACGGTTTATCTTCTCATACGCTCCATCTCTTCATCACGGAGCATCTTCTCGTTCAGTTTTTCCTGCATTTTGTCAAGGAAGTAGGTGCGGCTCTCGTTCTTCCGGCGTTTGATGTCGATGTAGAAACGGTAACAGTCTTTTGATTCCACACCGAATATCTTGTACAGGAGTGGGGCGAGCTGTTTGAGCGGCATATTGCCGTTGTTGATACAGCCCATCTCGTTGATGCCGTAGATCAGTTCCACGAGATCGATGGCGTTGCCCGTCCATTGCAAGGGTGAGGCGGTATTTTCGTTTGTGTTGTCGGTGGATGTTTGGATGGGGATTAGTGGCGGCACTTGGGGAGCGGCAAGAAACTTCTGCATCTTCCTTACGAAAGAGAGAGCCTTGCTGACATAGTTGGCTATTTCCTTCTTTTCTTCGGGAAGGTTACGCACGGGATGATGCTGTAATTCGATTTCGATGTAAGCCAACGCGATGATGGTCCGGTTCGTGTCCGGGCTGCCGATACACAGTTCGATCACTTGGGTGGCGAAAGCCGTGTATGCTTTTTCCATATTGCAGTCCCCGGCTTCGTTTATCTGGCGGAAGAAATCGGTTTCCGCCAATAAAAAATAATTCATGTCCTGTCAATTTTGAAATTTTACACTCTGTTTTCGGTATGCGCACATGAATAATATTGGCAAAAATCGCGACCCAAAAGCAAAAAATCCGGCACGGTCTTTACAACGTACTGGATTTCAACGCAATAAAAATTGATATTTTTTGTCCTGTATGAATTATGGTCATCTTAAAATGTTCTATTTCAGAACATTGCTTTACTAAACGGATTATAAAAGTGTTCTTCTATGAAACATCCCGGCTATTTCATGGTTTCCTTACGTGTGTAGATGCTCCGGTACACTCCGTTGGAATAACTCTTTTGTGAGGAGAGTGTCCAGCGTGCTTCGGGCAGTGCCGATTTGAAGAAATGCCGTCCCGTTCCCGATATGAAAGGCACGGTATATAGGATAATCTCATCCACCACCCGCATACGCAGTAGCCCGTTAATATAGTCTGAATTGTCGGGAGTGGCTTCTGCGAGATAGCAGATGTTTGTATTGTCTTTCCGCCATTCGTCCAACATGGAGATGGAGTAGTCCGGTGTGACATGGTAAAGCGCGTTTTCCCCTATTTTGTCAATATCGCAGCGGTCAAGGCGTAAATCCTCATACGCTTTGCCATATAATTCTGAAGAATGACATCCGTCCATCGTGAGGACGGCAAGAATCTGAACTTTACCCATAGTCTTTTCCTTTCGTTGGGCAAGGTGCAAAAAAGTAGCGTGCAATCCACACTACTTCTAATGGAGGCTCTGGAATGCCCTAACAGGAATAGGTGAATGCACGCTATGCGTAGGCATAGCATAAGCAATCACGCAATAGTTCCTGTTAATGTTAATTTTCCAGATTCCCATTAGGACGCCTTGCGGTCTTATGTTATATATAGGCGGCAAAAGGCTCTGCCAATCGCCGTTACCTTCTGATATGTCATGCAAAGATAGCCATTTTCAGCGAATTGCGGGCTATGGTTGCTCAAATTTATACTTCAATCCATATTCTTCCAGTTTATTATAGAGTGTTGTCCTGCCTATTCCAAGCAATTCGGCAGCGACCTTCCGGTTCCCGTCAGCCTGCTTCAAAGCACGCAGAATCCGCTCTTTATCTTCCTCGTCGTTGCGTAGGGAGAAGCCGGTAACAGAGGTTGTTTCGGTTATCCCAAGTTCCAGATGCTCTTTTGTGACAAGTCCCGTCTGAGCCTGCAACACCGCACCCATGATTTTCTGTCGAAGTTCGCGCACGTTGCCCGGCCATGAATGGGTCAGCAACGCTTTCCGTGCTTCGGAACTGAAACCGCTAACCTTGCACTCCAATTCCTTATTGGCAATCTCACGGAAGAACTCCGCCAGCGGCATGATGTCCTCCTGACAGTCACGTAAGGGCAGAACGGTTATTTCAAAGTCATGTAGGCGGTATAACAAATCCTGCCGGAAACGCTTTTCATTGACCGCCTTTTCCAGATTCTCGTTGGTGGCGGCGATGATGCGGACGTTGAAACTGCGGTCGGACTTGTCGCCAACGGGACGGAACCGCCGTTCCTGTATGGCACGGAGTAACATCTGTTGAGTTTCTGGTGCGAGATTACCCACTTCGTCTAAAAACAATGTGCCGCCTTCCGCCTCGTGGAAATAGCCTTTCTTTGTGTTTTCAGCACCAGTGAACGCTCCTTTGACGTGTCCGAAGAACGCCGATGGTGCAAGCTCTTTGGTGAGTGAGCCGCAGTCCACCGCCACGAAAGGCTTGCCTGAACGCTTGCTTTTATCGTGCAGTAGATGGGCAATATGCTCTTTGCCAGTACCGTTCTCCCCGAATATCAGTACGCTCATGTCGGTAGGAGCTACCAGCCTTATCCGGTGCATGATTTTCTGAAAGGCTGAACCGTCACGGGCAAATACGGGCATGCGGCTTCGCCCGATATTCCGCTCTTTCAGTATGGTGCGGAGCAAAGGCACGAGTTTGTCCTCCACGAGTTGCTTGGGTATGTAGTCCAGCGAACCGAGTTTCATGCTTTCAACCGCCGTATGTACTTCGGCATAGTCGGTCATGATGATGAACGGCTGCGTCATGCCTTCTTTGCGCATCCAGCGCAATAGGTCGATGCCGTCACCGTCAGGCAAACGCAAATCAGAAACTACTATATCATTGTCAGTGGCTTGTTGCAGAAGTTTCTTCGCTGTCGAGAGGTGGAAAGCCTGCACGGTACGGAATTTCTCCCGTGCCAGCAGGTTGCAGACAAACTCGCAATATACGATGTTGTCCTCCACCACGATGATTTTTGTTTTATCCATTTTCGTATTTTCTCCTTTCTTCTTTTGCCAGCCGGATTATCTCCGAACCCTTATCCAATACGGCAGTCACGGCGTTGTTCAATGCTTCATAATCGGGAACGGCACTCCCATGAAGCTGTTTATAAAGTTCCCTTAATGGTTGGTCGGCACGCAGTATCTCCCACGAACTATGTAGGTGGTGTGTCAGGGCGTCCAGTTCTTGAAAGTCTTTCCGTTGTTCCGCATCCCTGACCGACTGCATTTCCTTTTCGGTTTCCGCTATCAGTTTATCCAACATGACGGATTCATTGCCGTAAGACAGTAGGGAGGAGAAATCAGGCTTTTCATTTTGTTTACCTTTCATGGCGCACTTGTCGGAAACTTCCATCAGCTCCGATATGGAAAACGGCTTGAGAAGGCAATCGGAAAATCCACGTTCTAAAAGTTCCTCTCTGTTGCAACTGCCCGAAGCGGTTGTTACAATAATCGGAATGATCCTTGAATTGCCCACATTGGAGGTGCGTAGCAGTTCCAACAGCTCGAAGCCGTTTATATCCGGCATATTCAAATCGGTCAGAAGCAGACTGTATTCTTTCCGGCGTATCATTTCCATCAGTTCCGCAACATCGGTGCAAGTGTCGCAATGTATCCCTTCTTGTGCATACATTTCTTTCAGCATTAGGAGAAGTACCTTGTCATTGTCGATGGCAACAATATCATGGAGTGTTCGGTTATGATGAATCTGTGTTTTATTTATCCGTTCCGGCAATTCCTCGGCTGACTGCATGGGTATCTCCACCGTGAAACGGCTGCCCTTGCCTTTCTCGCTCTTCAGCTGGATTGTGCCGCCGAGCATTGTCACAATGCGCTGAACAATGGAAAGACCTAATCCGAAGCCGTCCTTTGCGGCAGCGTTTGACAAACGTTCAAACGCACCGAACACACGTTGCTGTTCCTCTTCGGTCATACCCGAACCCGTATCTTTGACGATAAGTTTCAGCATACCGTTATCATACCCCATTGTCAGAGAAACGGCACCGTTCTCAGTGAACTTGATGGCGTTTGACAGCAGGTTATTTCCAATTTGTAGAATGCGTTCCTTATCGGTCAGTACAACAGCATCCGTGTGATTCGTCACAGTAAGAGCAAGTCCCTTGTTTATGGCAATTGGCATAAACTCTGATTCGAGCGTATGCGCTATTGATGAAATCCTACACGTGGAGAAATTAGGCTGTTCCTTGCCGTCGTCCAGCCGGAAGAAACTCAGAAGAGTATTAAGCATTTCACGCATACGGTCGGAGGATTGCTGAATATTTCGGATATACATCCCGGTTTTATCCGCATTGAAGTTTTTTTGTATCAGTCCGGCATAGCCCGTTATTGCAGTCAGCGGTGTGCGTAATTCATGGGTAATGGTATGTACGGCTTTCTTGCGGGAGGTTATCAGTGCCTCGTTTCGCTTTGCCATTTGTTGCAGTCGCTCGATTAAATCTGCGGTTTCCTGTTTATATCGCTTGATGCGGTTGGCATTTCGGTGTATGATGATATATGATATGACCAGTAGCAGTATAACGAACCCTGTCAAGCCCCCAATCTGAATGAACGACCGTTCCCGCATGGCTGTTATCTCGGCTTCCCGCTTTTGTAGGTCAGTTTGTACTTTCCCGTCTATTTGAACAACCAGTCCTTGCAGTTGCCTGTTAAGTTCCGCATTTCGTGCGGCAAGGCTATCGGCATGAACCGATAAGCGGCGGCTTTGTGCCTGTTGTTCGGTTCTCATATTCCGGTTAAAGGAACGGTGCATCGTGGTAGTCACAGTTGGTTTCGCTTCTTCCTTTTTGCCGAAGATGCCCAAGAAACCTTTGCGCTTGGACTTCTTGGGCTGTTCCTGTACACTCTTCTGCACGATTACAGGTACTTGACTGGTTATCTTATCGTTGATGGCTTGTTGTTGTTCAAGTATTTGAACGATTTGGCACATCTGCCGTTCCTTATCTTCGAGAAGATGGCGTACGCTGTCTATACGCTCTGCCGGATAGGTAGCTTTGAAACGGCAGAGCATACTATCCATTGCCATACGCTGTGCATGGTAATGTTCGACCCAATAGAGAAAATTTTATCATTTGAATATTGATATTGTTTATCTCTTTTCGGAACTCGTCTATTTTTTTATTGTCAAGTTCTAATGCTTCTATCTCCTGCCATTCATAGAAGCTATTATATGCTATACATCCGATAAGAACGGAGATAAGTATATACCCCAACCGTATTGTCTTATAGAAATTCCTGGATCGTTCCATTATTTTGATGATACTGATTTTTCAAACATGAATAAAAGTTTATCCTTTTCTTCCATACGGGTATTATCAGAATAACCGCCTTTTGTTATTTGATACCCACACGGCTTAACCATAAAAGTGCCTAAGCCTTTAGTGTATGAACTTACTTCTGAAGCATAGTCTTTACTTGTATTTAATGGAACTTTCCCTTCAATAAGACACCACTCTTTATTACAACTGATACCTTTAATCTCAGACATCATTTTTTGCAAATCTGTAATAGCTTTGGAACTTGCTACTTGTGGTATCTGTAACTCAAAATAGAGCATCGGTTCGAGAATATCCACTCCTGATTGTTGCAAAGCCAACCTGAAGACATAAGGAGACAATTGTCTAAAATCGGCAGGGGTACTTATCGGACTATAATAAAGGGCATAAGTAAAGGTTACTTTCAAATCCGTCACTTCCCATCCATGCAATCCCGATTGGCAAGACATACGGATTCCTTCAAAAACGGCATTTTGAAAAGAATGGTTCAGATAACCAAAGGAGATTTCACTTTCGATTTGCACCCCTGACCCTATCGGTAAAGGTTCCAGAGTCAGTCCTATTGAGGCCCAGTAAGGGTTGGGAGGGACTTCGATATGGATAATCTTATTCACCTTCTTTTTAGGTCGTTCTTTGTAGATAGTCTTGATTTCATCAAAATGGGTCTTTACGGAGAATCGTTCTTCCAGCAATGTTTGTATGATTTCTTTTTGGGTTAAACCATATAACGAGATTTCCAATTCATCACTATATGAATTTATGGAAAAGGACAGAGACGGGTCTTCAATAAACAATACATTTAGAGCGGATATCAACTTGCTTCTCTCTTCGGGCTTGTCTGGTCGGACAGAAGATTTGAGGGCGGGATGCTGATGAGATAATCCTTGAATCAGACAAGGTTTAACACCTAAATAATCTCCGATTCTTAATTCTTCTATATCTTCTATAATTGCGATATCATTAGCAACCACTTCATCAACATTTATCTCTTTGCCCTGATAAATGGTTTTTAGATTTTTAATCTTGATGAATTTTTCCGAATCATTGACTTTTATAACGGTTCGAAGTCTCAGACTTCCGTCAATTATTTTTAGAAAACTTCTTTTATGCCCTTTGGGGGCATGTTCTATTTTATAAAGATAAGCTGAAAGTCTATTTGGGACTGATGCCGGAGGAAATATAAAAGAAATGATGGCGTCTAACAACTCATTGATGCCAATATTGCACATTGCTGATCCATGCAAGACCGGATAGGCTTTGGCTTTTGCCACAAGAGCGATTATCGCATTCCAATAATCTGCCGGTAAGATTTCTTTATCCGCCAAATATAGTTCTAATATATCGTCGTCATGGTTGCATACAAATTCTTTGTGTTCTGCCCTTATATCTGTTGAGGTGCAAATCGGGTAAACTACTCCATCGACAACCGTTTGCATAAACAAGACGTCTTGCGACAGATTTGTTTTTATGTCCAGATATAAACGCTCAAGATTTACGCCGGCACGATCAATCTTATTGATAAATATAATTGTCGGGATTTGCAGTTTTTGCAAAGTCTTGAACAGCAACTTTGTTTGTGCTTGTATGCCTTCCTTTGCCGATAATATGAGGACTGCTCCATCAAGCATTTTGAATGTCCGCTCCACCTCTGCAATAAAATCCATGTGTCCCGGAGTGTCAATGATATTGCATTTCACACCATTCCAAACAATAGATGTCGTAGAAGCCCGAATAGTAATTCCTCTACGTTTTTCTATATCCATAGAGTCTGTTATGGTGTCACCTTTATCAACACTGCCGCGCTTTTCCGTTGCTCCGCAGGCAAATAGCAGATTTTCGGTTACGGAAGTTTTTCCTGCATCAATGTGAGCAAGAATTCCTAAATTTATAATATTCATTTGGATTAAGCAATAATATACTACAATAGATGCATTGTCGAAACGCACCTTTTAATACCTCCTCGTAGCATGTGAGAACTACAGGATTACTAACTCGTATTAATATGTATATTATTACTGCCGCATAACGATTACAAAATTACACAAAAAAATATATCTAACAAAAGTGGGAGGATTTTTTAACTTTTTACCATAGACATTTTATTAGGGAAGCGTAGGTTCAACTGGCAAGTACAAATAAGTAGAAATGTTTGAACAACACCGTTTTAGGAAGTTGAAAAATCAAGTTTCTCTCTCGGTATAGCGTTTATTTTGGCCAATATCTTCTTTAGTTTAGCATTTGTGTATTTCCCATTCGTGTTCTATTTAGCTCCTTATTATGAGTATGTAGCAAGTTGCTTATCAAATTCAGCCTCTTTGAGGGTCAAATATGGTTTTGCAAATGGTGACTGACAAGACATAAACAAGGTCAGCAGGATTTTTTACATAAATGGACATGAATGTATATAACCTAAAATAAGAATAAATTTTAATAAGGGCTGCCCAAAAAGAAAAAAAATGCAGTTGCCATCCTACAGATACTTGCAGAAAGGATAAAATTTACTTTTAGACCTTTTGGGATAGCCCTTATTAATACTTCAGATAAAATTCCTAAGGTTATATTTTCAATCCTTTGGACCGGGTTTCCTCCTTGGCATACAGCCCCGGATGCCCAGTTATGGTGTGATTGGCGATAATACTTTCCGATGGATTGCGTATTTGCGGTGATGTATCTTCGGGATATTGCCTGATACCGTTTCGCACACCTTTCGCTTCCGGTTTGACCTGTTGCCCTTCATGCTCCTTTTCGGTGATTTCGGGTGTAGGCGGCGCAAGTTCCAGCTGTATCTTGCGGTCAAGGGCGGCAAGTTCGGACTTCAACTGTTTCAGTTCTTCCTCCTTCTTCCACACCTTGCCTGCTATCTCCTGCAACTGCGGTATCTCACGTTCCAAGACCTCATTCTTCGCTTTAT
>OGGP01001121.1_pt1 | contig 11059 bp, 9 predicted proteins | sample 1571261 | NCBI WGS metagenome assembly OGGP01 (sample SAMEA2581968, study PRJEB24529) | metagenome | biome: Human gut stool | place: China | collected 2011
TTTGCCCGGCGTTACATAGCCTTGACTGGCAGCAGCGAGCGTATGTTGCTCTATCGCGAGTTGGACGGATTGACACTCGACAAGGATGTGGATGCTTTCCGTTCCCGCCTCGAAGACCGCTTCGGCCCGATTCCTCCCGAAACGGAAGAACTGCTGCGCATCGTTCCCTTGCGACGCCTGGCTGCCCGCCTCGGCGTGGAGAAAGTCTTTCTGAAAGGTGGGCGCATGTCCCTGTTCTTCGTCTCCAATCCGGACAGCCCGTACTATCAGAGCCAGGCTTTCGGTAAGGTCATTGCCTACATGATGAAGTACACCCGGCGTTGTGACCTGCGCGAACAGAACAACAAACGGAGTATGTTGGTGAAGGATGTCAAGACGGTAGAAGAAGCTGTCTGTGTGTTGCAGGAGGTAGTGGCAATGCAGGTGGAAGAGTAAACTGTTGCCACTCCTGCCACTAACGTCCGAACTGCAAGGCGAATCCCAAATTGAAGAAAGTGATGTTGTTTTTGAACCAGCTATGGTCTACTCCGTCATCATACCCGTCTGTGTTATAAAGTCGTGCATCGGGGTTGGCAAACCAGTCTGCTGTCAGGAAATCACAGCGAATCATGCCCGAGAGTTTACGGCTGATGCGGAACTCATAGCCTGCTGCGAAAGTTATTCCACAATATCCTTTATGGAAAAGGTGTCCGTTCCGTTCACCGCGTTTATATGTCCGTTCCTGATAGTTCATATACCCGATGCCGAACGAGAGGAACAGTCCTTGATTCCCGTTGCTCCACAAGGGCCGGTATGTGATGTTGGGGCGTATGCAGTGCAGATGTGCCTTATCCGGCAGGCGTGCCATGCGTAGATAGTCATATTGAAGTCCTGCGGCAAATAGGGGCGTGATGTAGTAGCGGCCTTCTGTCATCAGGTCATATCCCACCCGGTTGCCATTCTTGCTGAAGAAGTCGTTACGGTTTCCCTCTACATGAGGTAAGGATACACCGCCACCGAAGATGATACTGTAATTTTGCGGCAGGCATTCGCTTTGTGCCAGCAGACCTGTCGCTCCAATGGGGAGTAGGGATAGGCAGAGGAGGAGGAATCGTTTCATGCAGTTGCTGTGAGTTTCTTGGAAATATCGTATTTTTATCGTTTCCCGTATAGCTTGTCTATCAAATCCGTCCGTCCTATCCGGCGCAGTTCGTTTATGATGTTCCTGCGCTCTTCGGGTTTGTACCAGAAGAAGAATTGGCGTTGAGCCAGTTTCTCGCGCTGCGTTTTGGCACTGAATACCGGTTCCAGCGTATAAGGATGGAAGCCCGTGTACCATGCTTCGGTGGCAACGGTCATGGGAGTAGGGGTAAAGTCTTGCACTTGTTCCAGATGGAAGTCCAGTCGCTTGGTGATGACGGCAAGTTCTGCCATATCTTCCTCCTTGCATCCGGGATGGCTGCTGATGAAATAAGGAATAAGCTGCTGGCGTAGTCCTTCTTCATGGTTAATCCTGTCGAATATCTTCTTGAACTCACCGAACTGGCTGAACGGAGGCTTGCGAATGATGTTGAGCACGCGGTCTGACGTATGCTCCGGTGCTACCTTCAGGCGACCGCTGACATGGCGGGCAATGAGCTCGCGGGTATATTCCTGCGTACTTTTGTTAGTGTTCGGGTCCTTGCTCTGGTGCAGCAGCAGGTCATAGCGTACACCGCTGCCAATGAAGGACTTCTTGATGCCGGGCAGGGCATCTACGGCATGATAGATGTCGAGCAGCGGACGGTGGTCCGTATTCAGGTTGGGGCATACCTTGGGGTAGATGCACGACGGGCGTTTGCATTTCCTGCAGACGGCCTCATCCCGTCCCTTCATGCGGTACATATTGGCCGACGGGCCTCCCAAATCGCTCAAATAACCCTTGAAGTCTGGCAGCTCCGTGATGGCTTTCACCTCTTTCAGAATGCTCTCCTTGCTGCGGCTTACGATGAATTTGCCCTGGTGTGCGGAGATGGTGCAGAAGGCACATCCTCCGAAACATCCGCGATGCAGGTTGACGGAGAACTTTATCATGTCGTATGCCGGAATACGTTTTCCCTTGTATTTGGGATGGGGCAGGCGCGTGTATGGCAAGTCGAAAGAACGGTCGAGTTCAGCTTCCGTCAAAGGGGGATAGGGAGGATTGACTACTACCGTCAGCTTGCCGCTCTTTTGCAAGATGCGGGATGCTGTATATTTGTTGCTTTCCTCCTCGATATGACGGAAGTTGGCAGCTTCTTTCTTTTTATCTTTCAGACATTCTTCATGGGAAAAGAGGGTGATATCCCCTTCTTGTACCACTACTTCCTTGTCAAGGTAAACCATTTGGGGAATATCGGCGATGAGCTTTTTGAAGCTTGGGGCGTCCATCTGTGTCTGTTGGCGTTTCAGCCTTTCCGCAAGTTCCACCACCGGTTTCTCTCCCATACCGTAAATGTGTTAGTCGGCTCCGCTGTCGAGGAGGATGCTGGGGCGTACACGGTCCTGCCAATAGTCATAGTGCGTCAGGCGGCGCATGCTTGCCTCGATGCCGCCCAGTACGACGGGGACATCGGGGAATAGCTTCTTTAATATCTGGGTATATACAATGGAAGGGTACTCCGGACGCATATCCGGACGTGCATCCGGGGTATAGGCGTCATCACTGCGCAAGCGTTTGTTGGCAGTATATTTGTTGACCATCGAATCCATACAGCCGGGACTGATGCCGAAGAACAGACGGGGACGTCCCAGTTTTTTGAAGTCGCGCAAGTCGTCGCGCCAGTTGGGTTGGGGGATGATGGCTACGCGCAATCCTTCTGCTTCGAGGATGCGGCCTATGACGGCGGCTCCAAAAGAAGGGTGATCCACGTAGGCGTCACCGCTGAAAAGTATTACATCCAATTCGTCCCAACCACGCAGTTCCACTTCTTTCTTGGTAGTAGGAAGCCAGTCTGTAAGGCGATATTCTTTCATTTGCACATTAAAAACTGTAATGTCATCCGTTCTCCGTCGTAAATCTCACGGAAGCCTATCTGCTGCTCGGAAAGATACTCTTTCATGTCATTGAAGGCAGCAGCGTCGTCCATGATGATTTCCAGCTTCTCGCCTTTTCCGGCCTCGCACATGGCTTTGATGGCAGGGATTAAAGGGCTGTAATGCTGTTGTCCGCAGGTGTCGATGGTTTTCATTTATTCTTCTTCTATGGTGTCTTGTTGGGAAAGCCATTGCAGATAGAGCTTGATGAGCTGTTGTAGTCCGAAGGCCTTCATGTTGTTGTGATAGATAACGTCGATACAGAGGTCGAGCAGGTCTTTGCTGTCTTCCTCTTGCGCGGCGATGAGGGAGCGGATGTTCAGTTTCAACTTGTCGAGCACGGTTTCGTCCACAATACCGTTGCTGTCGATGAGATGGCGGAAGAGGCCGTATTTCTCGATGGTGGCAAGATTCTCTTCAGAAACTTCTAAACTACGGGTTCCGCTGGGGTTGGCTTGTATAGTGTACATGATGTTTAATGTTTAGTGGTTAATGTTTAATGATTAATGGAAGCAAAGATAGTTTTTTCACTACAGATTACACAGATTTTCACAGATTATTTATAGGGATTGCTATTTTGTCTGTGTTAATCTGTGTAATCTGTGGTGAGAAAGCGGAGTATGGATGCCATAATTACATTTCTGGATGTTTCTTCCCGGATGCTTTCAAAAGGGAATCCCATGACAAAAGTGCGATAATCACTGCCTTGATAGGCTACGGCGGCGGGTGTGTTGCCGATGGCATAGGTCATGACTGGAAAAGCGGGAGACATGGGCAGGATGCAATCAGGGGAAGTGACCGGATAGCTTTGCTCATTCGGCAGGCGGGGAAGGGTGAAGGTATGCCCCAGTCCCCGGACAGCGATTTTGTCCCCGTCTGTTTTCAGAGAGTTGCCATGCCGGTACTTCAAGATATTCTGAATAAATTCTTTATTGCCCTGCGAGCTGTCCATATCGCTGCCTACATAGGCACCGCTGACCAGGAGATGACCTCCCGACTGGCAATAGGAAGTCAGTATGCGCTGCATGGGCGAGGAGAATGTTTTGTAGTAGGTATTGCGTGCCGGATTGCTGGAATTGTCTTCTTTCTCAAGTCCGAGGATATAGTCCACTATCGGATAATCCTCTAATGAGAGGATGCCCTTTTCCACAGCCTCGTCGCTGCATGAGACGAAGCTGTAATTTCCGGCTGCCTGGATGGCTTTGCCATGTACGAAGGGGTAATCGAAAGTGTTTCCGATGATTTTCATGCCTTCGTATTCGTCACTGCTCTCTCCCAGACGTCGTCCTGCTTCCTTCCGGCTAAAATTCTGCTGGGCGCCGCAGAGGGAGATGTCATAGAGATAGGGTACGCCGGGATCTTGTGACAAGTCGAAGCCTGCCGCATCGGGGGTGTCTATAACGGCAGTCCCGCTGATGCGGGCGGATCCGTTTACGATAAGTATCTGTCCTTTTTCACGCTTTGCCTTGTAGGCGGCAAGAATTTCCGAAGGGAAGCTTTCGCCACCCCGGTTTACGGCGGTTACTTTAAAGGAATAGACGATGCCCGGTTCTATTTTTACGGTGTGGGATGAGGAGCTGACGCGTACGCCATTGTCAAATCCTCCACGACCGATACGTGTATATACAATGTATTCACGTGGTTTGGCAGTCGGCTCCAACGGGTCTTCCTCTCCTTGCCAGGAAAGCTCTAAAGTATTCTTCTTTTGACCGAAGCGGATGGCAAAGTGGCTGACGGGAAGGGGTTGGACAACGTAGTCTCTGCCGTGCTGGCTGCATATGTATTGCAGAATGGCTTTATAGAGCGCACGCCCGACGGTGAACTTGAAGTTAGGGTCATGTCCCAAGCGCATATCTGCGAAGTTCTGGTGCGACAACAGTTCTACGATGGTGGAAGGGACGGCGGGCAGGCGTGTTTCACTGTAGTTGCGGTTCCATAGGCTGCGGCGTGTCCAGTCTACGTTGAAGGTAGAGCGGATATCACGCTGCAACTGCGTTAGCAGAATGTCCGAAAGGTCACGGGAGGCATGGCGGTCTGTACCGGCATGCAGTCGGCCGTTGTTGAAGTTGGTGGTATAAATGCCGAGAGTGCCTATAATCTCATCTTCCTTACTGAAACCGGCATCGCTATGCAGGGCCATACTCATTTCAAAGGGGATGCCCAAACCTTCTTCCGTCGGGTTGAATAGTGATTTTCCTGCAAGGTAATTCACTGTACGGGAACGTACGTTGATGTCGTCGTTCATATCATTCTTTCCCTCATAGCCTCCATAGACGGGATAGGGCATGCCTGCCCATTGGGCAAAGTAGCGTGCGCCTTCCAGGTATCTGGGCAAGCCGCTGGTTTGTCCTCCGCGGGCAATGTTGCCCATGCCTCCTCCAAAGCGGACGGCATCGGCACAGACCACGCCTTTCTCTTTGCTTTCGTTGCTCAATACCACCATGCCATAGTCATTCCGGCCTTTGTCGAAAGTGAATGTGCCGAGGTACACCCATGTGCCGCCTCCTATTTGCTGGTTCACCTTGAACTCCGTGACGCCTCCATTGTGAAATACAAGATATTTGGCATCGCTTACGCTGCCCGGCAGTGTTTGGTAAGATACGTATACAGCATATTCTCCCGTTTCCGGAATATCGGGTACCCATTCGGCAAAAGCCTTGTCTTTCTTCTTTTCAGTTTTGGCAAAGCGTGCCGTGCCGGAGAGGAAAGGGTTTTCATTGTCCTGATAGATTCGTTTCCGTTGGGCAAATCCGGGTCGGAAGGTCTGTTCCCAACGTGCTTTCCGGCTTTTCACGTCCAGATAAAGGGAACCTTGTCCTCCATGTCCGCTCAGGCTACCGTCATTGTCTACGATGACTTCCTGCTTCTGCGTGTCCCTTTCGCGGGGAGTGAATACATTGGCTCCTGCATTCTCTAGCATGGGCAGGAGGTAGGGCAGGATGAAGGATTGGGTGAACTGGTCTTCTGTAGTGCAGAACAGCCTCGGGCGTTGCCATCCCCATTTGTCCTTGTCATTGATATAATATTTCCCGTGGCTTTGCCAAAGGGCGATGTGGCGTCCTTCCAGTCCGCGGGTGATGTCGTAGGGGCGCGAGGTACGGGTTACCCAGGGGGTACCTTTGTATTCCAGGTGGCTGAACAGACGTGCCTTGTCTTTCTTCCCTTTCCGGTAGAGGTTGGGGATAAGCTCTTCGATGCTCTTCCCGTCAGCAAAGACGGTGAGGTCGAAATAGTTCACCGGTCCTGGCAGGATTTGTCCCAGATGGCGGTAAATGGCATCAACGGTTTCAGGCCGTAGAGGCTGGTAGGCAAAGCGCTCGTTTGTATAGACAAGCAATTTCTTCTTCCGGAAGTCAATGCGGAAACTATCCAGCTTGCAGGTACCGATGTTGGCCGTATGGGTGGTGTATTCCCTAAAGAATGTCTGGAGGCGTTCTTCCACATTCTGCTCTAGTTCTTGTGCCGGAAGGAGGAATCCACACAAGAGCCATATGCCGGTTAGGATAAGTTTTTTCATACTGATGAAATATTGAAGTTGCCAATATCTGCTTTTACCAGACGGTGGTGCGTGCAAAAGTACATAAAAGAAAGCTTCACTGATGAGCGGGTTACTTTCTTTTTATTATTTTGCAGACATATAAGTAAGTCTTAAGAATTAAAAAGCATTAATCGGCAATCTTTTTCAGTTCTGTCAGTTCCGTAACTTTGTCCGGATAGAGGATGGCGTTGTGCGCAGCCATTTGAGCTGCTTTCTTATGGATTGGGTCTATTCCTTCGGGAGAATATGGGTTTTCTGTTACATTCCGATGGGTCAATGCCTCAAACCATGTGCAGGCAGCTGTATATCTGCCTATGGTTAAGTCAAGGTGGTATCCGTCCCTATTCATATGGTCGCCGATAAAGGAGGTACGTGCATTTTGTATGGCGGTTCCCGAAGGGATAATTTTCTTGATACCCACCAGGTTGGCGGCTTTCTTTACTGCATCCACAATGCTGGTGTACATTTTCATTTGGTTCTGGTCATAGTTTTTGAATCCGGTGTGGTTGGCATTGGTAGCATAAGCCCATGTCTGGTGCATCATTAATACGGTTTCCTTTCCAATTCGTTCCCTAATATAGTTAACCAATTCAGGTAGGGAAGCTTTGTAGCTGTCATAGATACCAGACAAAGGGCTGGCCTGCTGAACACTGATATAGTCCCATTTCTCATCGGCCAGTGCTTTCTCAATAGTCATTGACCGGGTTTCTGTTTTTTCCCCGTCTTTCTCTACTTTGCGATAGGCATAGGCCGGAGCGTTGTTGCGTATGTTTTGTACGTGCCGTTCCAGTGAACATCCTCCGATAAACATATTGCCGATAATCATGGTGATACCTTCAGCTTCTCCCAGTTCGTGCAAATATTGCTCTACTGCATCTTGTGAAAAGCTGTTGCCTATTGCCAATACTTTGATGGTGTCGTTATTGGCATGGCATCCATTTGCAAACAATGTAAATGGTGTGAGTAGGAATAAAATGACAAGGATGTTGATAGCATACTTTTTCATAATGGGGTTTGTTTTTAAGTTTTGTCGTTTCGATAAATAAGTAACAAAATTATTTGATTGTTTTTATATCTGCAAATATTCTTTGGGAATATAAGAAGGCTGAGACATGAAAAAATGAGATGCATTGCCGGAGCAATACATCTCATCCTATTGTTAATATTTTATCCGTTTATAGCGGAATGTATTCCACAAAGGCTTCCATCGCCTCATAGGAAGCAAGTCCGAGGCTGTCATACAAGGCAGCTGTTCCGCGGTTACGGTCCTCGCTGCGTTGCCAGAACAGACGTTCGTCATTGCCCAGGAACGGTGCGCTTTCCATCTGCGACTGATGCTTCAGGATAGAGTTACGCTTGGCACGCAGTTCTTCCGGGCTGATGGGCACAGCCATCTCGATGTTTTCGATTTCCCATTCGGCCCATGCACCGCGGTACATCCAGATGCGGCATTCCTTCAACCATTTGGCACCTTCTTCTTTTTCCAAGTCAATGGCGGCAAATACGGCGTCCGTACAAACACGGTGTGTGCCGTGCGGGTCGGCCAGGTCGCCGGCAACGAAAATCTGATGGGGTTTCACTTCACGCAATAGGTTGCGTACAATTTCCACGTCTGCTTCGCTGATAGGATTCTTCTGTATCTTGCCCGTTTCGTAGAATGGCAGGTCAAGGAAATGACAGTGATCCAGAGGGATATTATTGTATGTACATGCAGTGCGTGCCTCGCCACGGCGAATCAGTCCCTTGATGGTCAAGATGTCGCGTGTATCCATGTCACCGTCTTTCTTCTCCTTCAAGTATTTACGGATTTCAGTATATTTGTCATTGATGACCTGGTCTTCGCTGTTGTTGAAGATTTGGTTGAACCCGTTGATGAAGTGCAGGAAGCGGATAACTTCTTCATCGCCTACGGCAATGTTACCGGAAGTTTCGTAAGCCACATGCACGTCATGTTTCTGCTCTACCAGACGACGGATGGTGCCTCCCATGGAGATAACGTCATCATCGGGATGCGGAGAAAATACGACCACACGTTTTGGATAGGGCTTTGCACGCTCAGGACGATAGGTGTCGTCAGCATTCGGCTTGCCGCCCGGCCATCCGGTGATGGTATGTTGCAGGTCATTGAATATCTTAATGTTCACGTTATAGGCTGAGCCGAACAATGCCAGCAGTTCGCTCAGACCGTTTTCGTTGTAGTCCTTGTTGGTCAGTTTCAGAATGGGTTTTCCGGTGAGTTGGCACAACCAGACGATGGCACTGCGGATGAGCTTGTCGTTCCATTCGCAGGAGGTTACCAGCCAGGGGCGTTGGATACGCGTCAAATTGGCGGCGGCAGACAAGTCGATAGCTACATGTGCATTGTTGTGAGTCTGCAGATAAGATGCAGGGATAGTATCTGTTACCGGACCTTCAACGCATTCTTTCACCTTTTGCGCTTTCTCCTCACCCCATGCCAGCAGATATATTTTCTTTGCCGAGAGGATGGTGGCTACTCCCATGGTGATGGAGCTGATGGGGGTATTTTCAATGCTACCGAACATCTTGGAAGCTTCATTGCGGGAGTCGTTGTCCAGCAATATCAGACGAGTGGTAGAGTTCAGGCGTGAACCCGGTTCATTGAAACCTATATTACCTACACGGCCAATGCCCAGCAAAGCGATGTCTAAGCCACCGAAACTTTCAATGCGCTGCTCGTAAAGACGGCAATATTCAAAGATGGCGTCTTTGGCGATGGTGCTGTCGGGGGTGAAAACATTCTGTTTGTCAATGTCCACATGGTCTATCAGCATTTCCTTCAATGCGTTGAAGTTGCTGTTGATGGCATTGGGAGCTAATGGATAATATTCGTAGAGGTTGAATATGACTACGTTGCGGAAACTTAATCCCTCTTCCTGGTGCATACGTACCAAGTCTGCATATACATTGCGCGGAGAGTTACCGCCTGCCAGTGCCAAGACACAGAAACGTCCCGCCTTTTGCTTGTCACGGATTAACTGTGCAATGTCAAGGGCAATCTGGTTGGCGCCTTCTTCCGCAGACTCATAAATATCTGTCGGGATTTTTTCCAGTCGGGTCAATACCGACCGTTCAAATGCATTCTCAGGTCTATAGTACCTGGGGGAGACTCTGTTGAGAGTGATTTGAGAGCTTAGATTGGTTTTCATAAAATTTATTATTAATAAATGATTAAGTATTGAACTGTTCTTTCAATCAACAAATATACGAAAAACAATGTTCATCCGCATATTGCTGAAGATTAATTAAGAAATACTGGTCGTCCCATATCTCATATGGGTTTTGACGGTTGTACGGAAAGTGTCTTCGGTCATTCCATAAAGTCACGGCCAACCGCCACCGTGAGTATGGATTTTACGTTGGGTCAACATAGGATTTAGGGGTTAGAATTATTAAATTAATCATGTTGTCGCTTTGACATTGTTTCGAAGGACAAAAATAGGTACTTTTTGGAGAAGATGTACTCCTTCTTTTGGGTATTTTCATTAAATACTCTAAAAAAGAGGATTTGGTGCATTTTGTATAATGTCTCGTTCGTTTGGGGTATAAGTGAGGATAATCATATAAAAATAGACCATTCATCGCACTTTTTGTCGTTTGGGTTTGTTATATTTGTGTGTGTTTATAAACTCTAAAATATCAATGTATGAAAAGCTGGAAAGTAGAAGCAGCCATCATAGCCGTGGGGCTGCTTTTGTTGGGAATCATGGTAAAAGGCGGTATCAACAATTTTGTGAATAAGGACCGTGTGGTCAGTGTGAAAGGGCTGGCCGAAATGGAAGTGCCTGCCGACAAGGTAGTCTGGCCTCTTGTCTACAAAGACATAGGTAATGACCCTGCACTGCTTTATGCCAATATGGAGAAGAAAAACGCTGCCGTCGTGAGTTTCCTTGAAAACAACGGTATTGAGAAGGAGGAAATCAGTATTGCACCGCCCGAAGTGATTGATATGCAGGCCGAACGTTACGTTGACCGCAACGTGGCCTATCGTTATAATGCCACGTCTGTCATCACTGTCACTTCCAAGAATGTGGATAGGGTGCGTAAGCTCATGTCGGGGCAGGCTGAACTCTTGAAGCAGGGTATTGCCATCACGGGAGGGGATTATAAATATAATGTGTCTTATGAATTCACCGGTCTCAACGAAGTGAAGCCCAGAATGATAGAGGAGGCCACGAAGAACGCTCGTGCTGCAGCCGAGAAGTTTGCCAAGGATTCGGACAGTGAACTGGGGAAAATCCGCAATGCCTCGCAAGGGCAGTTCTCCATAAGTGACCGCGATGCCTATACTCCTTATATAAAAAGCGTACGTGTAGTGACTACTGTGAACTATTATTTGAAGAAATAACGAACTCGTCCGCATCTTTCCAAGCGGGAAACTTTAGCCTGAACTCCTGCAGGGAGGAAAGGTTGAGGGAGGCGGTGGCAATCGCCTCTTCGTTGTCGGGCACAGTGGCAAGCACTTCCCCC